>Ga0307444_1000274_pt1 | contig 26382 bp, 27 predicted proteins | sample SalMarSW160340MG_FD_202145 | JGI IMG/M metagenome (GOLD analysis project Ga0307444, IMG submission 202145) | Salt marsh sediment microbial communities from the Plum Island Ecosystem LTER, Massachusetts, United States - SW1603-40 | ecosystem: Environmental > Aquatic > Marine > Intertidal zone >...
CCACGGCGATCAGTGCCTCGCCCTTGATCTCCTCGATATCCTCCAGGGTATGGGCGTCGCAGATCTTTGCATAGTCGATCGCGGCCGATTTCCCCTCCTCGATGATCCCCCGGACGTGGTTGAGGATCACCGCAGCGCTTCGTTCACCCTGGCGAAAGAGTTCTTCGCCCTTGCGGAGGGCGCGGGAGAGACTCGTCGCCTCCTTCCGTTGTTGGGGATTGAGGTAGGTGTTGCGTGAGCTCATGGCGAGACCGTCGTTTTCCCTGACCGTCGGCGTCCCAATGACCTCGATATCCATATTGAGATCCTCCGCCATCCGCTTGATGGCGATCAGCTGTTGGTAATCCTTTTGACCGAAGAAGGCGAGGTGGGGCTTCACGATGTTGAACAGTTTGGCAACCACCGTGGTCACCCCGCGAAAATGGCCGGGACGGGAGATGCCGCAGAGGTTCCTGGTAACCTGCTCCACCTCCACAGCGGTTTGGAATCGGTCGGGATACATCTCCTGCGCCGGAGGGGTGAAACAGATATCCACCCCCACTCCCTGGACCAACGCGAGGTCACGCTTCATGTCACGGGGGTATTGATCATAGTCCTCCCCCGGACCGAATTGGGTGGGGTTGACGAAGATGCTGATAACCAGTACATCTCCTCGCTTTCTTCCCTCGTGCATCAGTGAGAGGTGTCCTTTGTGCAGATACCCCATGGTGGGGACGAAGGCGATCTTCTTCCCCTCCCGGCGAAGCTGCTCCGAGCGTCGCTGCATTTCTTTGACTGTTGCGATGATCTCCATGGTGTGCTCAGAGGTGAAAGCTCTGTTCCTCTGTGGGGAATTTTTTCTTCCGTACCTCATCCATATATTCCTCCACCGCCTGGGAGATGACCTGCTGCAGGTTGACGTAGCTCTTCACGAATTTGGGGCGGAAATCACCCATGAGTCCCAGCAGGTCGTGAATCACCAGCACCTGGCCGTCACAGTGGATCCCCGCTCCAATGCCGATGGTGGGAATGCTCAACTGTTCGGTGATCTCCTGTGCCAGCTCGGTCGGTATGCACTCCATCACTACGGAAAAAGCCCCGGCCTCCTCCACCGCCACGGCATCCGCTATAATCTTTTGTTTTTGTTCTTCCACCTTGCCCTGCACCTTATGTCCCCCCATCTGGTGAATGGATTGGGGGGTGAGGCCGATGTGCCCCATGACCGGGATGTCGATATCGACGATGGCCCTGATGACCTCTTTCATATTAACGCCCCCCTCCAATTTTACCGCCTCGGCACCGCTCTCTTTGAGCATCCTCCCCGCATTCCGTTTGGCGTCCTCGCTGTTGATCTGATAGGACATAAAGGGCATATCGATGACCACGAAGGCCCGCTCCACCCCCTTGACCACGGCCCTGGTGTGGTAGATCATCTCCTCGACGGTAACCGGGAGGGTATTGGAATACCCCGCCACCACCGAGCCTACAGAATCTCCCACCAGGAGAATGTCCACGCCTGCCTGATCTAAGATCCGGGCGAAAGGGGTATCATAGGCGGTGAGCATGGTGATCTTTTCACCTTGTTTCTTCATGGCCTTTATGCTCGGTACAGTCACCTTCTGCGTCATGTGCGCCTCCTTGCGTTTTTTTGTTAGGCCCTAAAACAAAGGCCTCCTGGACCGTGTCCAGAAGGCCTCTCCGTTTTCTCTGTCGTGTGCTTCTTTGTACCTTCCGTCCCGGTCCAGTCTTACCTGGATCCAAGCGGTCTGTAATACCACGTCCCCTTTCTGGTCCCTTTGATCTCCTTTACGAGGTCCTCAAAATCCTCTCTGTTTTGGACAAAATCGATCTCCGTCGCATCCACTACCAGAAGAGGGGAATCGCTGTAATAGAAGAAGTAATCTCTATATGCCTCGGCTACCTCCTCCAAGTACTCGAGTGAGATATTCCTCTCGGAGCGCATCCCCCGTGTCCTGATCCTCTCTCTCAGGATCTCGGGCCGGGTCTGTAACAGGATCACCAGATCGGGCCGCGTGATCCGGGCCTCCAAGAGCATATATAATGAATCATACAGCCTGAGTTCGTCTTTGTCAAGATTGAGGTGGGCGAAGATCCTGTCGCGGTCAAAGAGGTAATCGCTGACGACCATCCGCTGGAAGAGGTCCAGCTGCCCGAGGTCTTTTTGCTGTTGATAGCGGGTGAGGAGAAAGAATATCTGTGTCTGAAAGGCGTATCGTTTCGTATCCCGATAGAACTTGTCCAGAAAGGGGTTGTCCTCGGTCTGTTCGAGGAGCAGATCGCCGTCCAGTTCCGAGGCCAGCATCCGGGCCAGGCTCGTTTTGCCCACCCCGATGGGCCCCTCTACGGCGATGTATCGCTTCTCACCTTCCATGTCCTATAATGTGATCCCCGTTGTCGTTTTTATGGCGTCAAGGTTGACACCGCGGTTTGTAAATTATCACAGGTCCATGGTCCTGTCCATCCTTCCCACAAGATATGCCCCTTGCTGGGATTTCATCATATTTGTAAAAAATAATTGTCGAAAATAACTAAGAAAGTTATTAACACTCTATATTAAAAAAAAATATTGATAGGCCTATAAATTTTTGTTAAGATGGATTGATCGTGAGTTGGTACAGGATAAAGCGAAGGTTGGAGGGTTCTTGAAACCCGTATTCAGCCCACCGAGCTGAAGTGCTCGGTAAAAAACTGCCAAGGAGGGAGGAACAATGGTCAAATTTTTTGACGGATTATCCAGACGTGATTTTTTAAAGCTGTGCGGCACCGTCGCCGCAACGGTTGGGCTGTCGGACCTATTCACCGTTGAACAGGTCGCCGCAGCCCTGAAATCGGCTGCCAAGAAGCCCCCGGTTATCTGGCTGGAGGGGCAGGATTGCGCAGGGTGTACTATCTCCTTTCTCACGATAGAGGATCCCACCCCGGCAAGCCTCATCCTGGACAAGATATCCCTCAGGTATCACGAATCGGTCATGGCCGCTTCAGGCTATATGTCTGAGAAGGCCCTGGAAGACACGATCAAAGAGGGGGGTTATGTGCTCATTGTGGAGGGATCTATCCCCGATGCCGATGACCGGTTTTGTATGGTCGGGGGACGTCCATTTCGGGAAATCCTCCAAGAAACGGCCCGAAAGGCCAAGGCTATCATTGCCGTAGGTGCCTGTGCTACCTATGGTGGGATCCCGAGAGGGACCCCGACCAAAGGCGCACCGGCCAGTGCAGTGCTCCCCGGCAAGACCATTATCAACCTACCGACCTGCCCGGTTCACATGGATCACGTGGTAGGGACCATCCTCTATTTTCTGGTCACGAAAAAGGCGCCCCCCCTTGACAAACTGAACCGCCCGTTGATGTATTTCGGCATGTCGGTTCATGAAAACTGTCGGCGCCGCGCCCATTTTGATAACGATGAGTACCTGACAGATTGGAATGATCCCAAGCAGAAAGACTGGTGTCTCTTGGAGAAGGGGTGCAAGGGGCCGGAGACCTATAGTGATTGTCCGATTCGTCGCTGGAACAGCGGGATCAATTTCTGCATTGACTCCGGGGCGCCCTGCCAGGGTTGCTCGGAGCCCGGATTTTATACAGAACAGAGTCCACTGTATGCCATGGGGACTGTCACGGATCGGATTTTGGCCAAGAAGGCCGCCGGTTTGATCCCCAGGAAAGACAATGCCTAAGAGGAGGAGGTGAGACCGATGGGAAAGAGAATCACGATTGATCCGGTAACCAGGATAGAGGGACACCTCAAGATCGAGGTGGAGATAGAGAACGGCAAGGTCAAGGACGCCTGGAGCAGCGGTACGATGGCCCGGGGCTTTGAGGCCTTGTTGTTGGGAAAAGACCCGCGGGACGCCAGCTATGTGACGAGCCGCTTCTGCGGCGTCTGCTACAGCGTCCACCAGCTTGCTTCGGCCCGTGCCCTCGATGCCGCGTTCGGCGCACGGGTTCCGTGGGGGGGGACCCTGCTGAGAAATCTCGTCATGGGGGCCGAGTATATCTACGACCATATGATCCATTTCTACCACCTGAGCGCCTTGGACTACCTCGATGTCATGGCCGTTGCCAACTATACGGGAAAAGATCCGGCACTCAACAAGGTGAAAGAGAAGGTGGTCGGCCTGGTAAAGCGAGGGGATGTATTCCCTCTGGTCCCTCGGTACGAACCCGATGAATTCAGCGTTAAGGACCCCGACATAGTCATATCGGCGGTCAAGCACTACCTGGATGCGCTGCAGATGCAGGTCAAGGCCAAGAACATGGGGGCGATCTTCGGCGGCAGGGCACCGCACTACCAGAGTATCGTGGTGGGGGGCTTTACCCAGTACCCCGACGTCAACCAGGTCGCGCGCTTCCGCTCCATGCTCGATGAGATCGCTCAATTCGTCAATGAGGTCTACATCCCCGATGTGGTGGCCTTTGGGACCGGTCCCCTGCTTCCTCTGGCCCAGGCCGGTGTCGGCGGGGGGCATCTCAACTACCTCTCCTACGGGAGCTTTGAGATGAATCAAAGCGGCAAGCAACTCCTCTTCAAGCCGGGGGTCATCATAGGCCTCAACGGAGGCATGGCAGTAAAGCCGTTCGATCAGAGGAAGATTACCGAGTCTGTCCACTCCAGCTGGTACAAAAAAGATACCCCCAAGCACCCCTATGAGGGGGAACAGGTCTTTGATCTCACGCGTTCGGATGCCTATTCCTTTGTGAAATCACCCCGCTATGGTAATGTCCCCATGGAGGTCGGTCCTCTGGCCAGGGCGTTGGTGGATCAGGACCCGACGATCCTCGGATTGGTAAAGAAGCAGGGGGTAAAACCCGGGGCCGTGGCCAGGCATGCGGCCAGGGCGGTCGAGACGAAGAAGGTCGTCGACGCGATGTACGGATGGTGCGATGAGCTGACAACGGCCATGACCAAACGAGGGTTTAAGATCCACGACACGGCCCACTGGGATCCGCCTGCAACTGGTGAGGGGGTTGGATTTTTTGAGGCCCCCCGGGGGGCCTTGGGCCACTGGATCAGGATCAAAGATCACAAGATCGCCGGCTACCAGGCGGTTGTCCCCTCGACATGGAACGCTTCGCCCCGAGACGAACGAGGGGTACGGGGGCAGTATGAGGAGTCACTCATCGGCGTGCCGGTGCCCGACCCCGAAAATCCCATCAATGTGGTGCGGGTGATCCGTTCCTTTGATCCGTGTCTGGCGTGTGCCGTTCACCTCATCGATCCGCGGACGAATGAGATACGGAAGTTCATAGTCGAGTGATTGAAAAAAGGAGGAAGCCCTTACGAAGTCCATATAAGCACATCTTGATTCTGGGGGTCGGGAACCTCCTCCTCAGTGATGAGGGAGTAGGAGTCCACATTGCCCAGCGGATGATGAAGATGGATTTGCCTCCTGAGGTGCAGGTCGTAGAAGGAGGTACCGATGGGTTTGGCCTGGTTAACTTCATTACACAGGCCGACCGGATGATTCTCATTGATGCCGTCAAAGGGGGAGGGCAGCCGGGGTCAATTTACCGATTTGACATTGACGACTGCCCTCCCTACCCGGATCTCTTTAAGACCTCGGTTCACCAAATCTCCATCCTCGAGGTAATCAACCTTTCGGGTCTCATCGGATCTATCCCCCACACCACGATCATCGGGATAGAACCCGTATGCCTTGAGATGGGGATGGAGCTGTCACCTTCCATTGAAAAAAAGGTCCCGAAGGTGATTCAGATGATAGAAGAAGAAGTTGAGGCGAGCTTAAGCAGATAGCTGGATGACCTTGCTTTGATTGTCAAATCAAGAATTGTGATAACGAAGGCTTCGAGGTACAAAATCGCTGGTGCATGAATTTGCCGTAGCCCAAAGTCTCCTTGAGATCGTAGAGCACGAAGCGCTTCGTCACGGCGGGACGCCGGTCACGCGGATCTGGCTGAGGATCGGGCACCTGAGCTCCGTCGTGCCGGATGCCCTGCGGTTTGCCTTCGCAGCCTTAAGCCGCGACGGGATTGCCGAGGGGGCGGTACTGGAGATCGAGGAGGTGCCGCTGCGTATCAGATGTCGCGCGTGCGCCGGGGAGTTCGTGCTGGAAGATCCTTGTTTTGTGTGCCCACAATGCGCCGGGGCCGAGGTGGAACTCATCTCGGGGAGGGAACTGGAGATCGATAGTATGGAGATAGCAGATGGAGATAAAACTCGTTAAAGACATCCTGGCGGCGAATAACGTCATCGCCGAGCAAAACCGGCAGCTCTTCTCCCAGCACGGGATCTACGTCATCAACCTGATGGGAGGGCCGGGGGTGGGGAAGACCACGCTGCTGGAGCGGACAATAGAGCGGCTCAAAGGCAAACGGCGCCTGGCGGTGATCGAAGGGGACATTTCGACGGCGCGCGACGCGGAACGGATTGCGGCGCATGGCATCCCCGTCGTGCAGATCAACACCGGGGGTGAATGCCATCTCGACGGCAACATGGTGCGGGGAGGGCTCGAACAGATGGACCTCGCCGCAATCGATCTCCTCGTGGTGGAGAACGTCGGGAACCTCGTGTGCCCGGCCGAGTTCAATATCGGAGAAGACACCAAGGTGATGATCAACTCCGTGACCGAGGGGGATGACAAGCCCCTGAAGTATCCCCTCATGTATCAGGTCTCGACCATTCTCCTGCTGAACAAGATAGACCTGCTCCCGCACGTGACATTTGACAAGGAGCGGTTTTGCGTGGACGCCCGCACGATCAACCCCCGCATGGAGATAATCCCCCTCTCGTGCACCACTGGCGAGGGGTTGGACCGCTGGATCAACTGGCTGGAAGAACGAGCCGGCGCCACAGGGGCATGATGGACAAGGTCAGGGCGCTCGTGCAGATCGAAGGGATTGTCCAGGGCGTGGGCTTTCGGCCCTTTGTTTATGACCGCGCCCGGCTCCATGACCTCGCGGGGTGGGTGCGCAACGATGAGCACGGCGTTTGCATCGAGGTGGAAGGGGAAGAGGCCCGCGTGACCTCCTTTCTCTCCGCACTCACTACACCGCCCCCGCTCGCCCGTGTGGAGAAAACGCGCGTGGACTATCGTCCGCCCATCGGCTATCAGGGATTTGAGATACGCGCGAGCGAGTCTGGCGAGGAACGCCAGACCCTGATCTCACCCGATACCGCTACCTGCGCGGATTGCCAGCGCGAGCTCTTCGATCCCAGGGACCGGCGCTTCCGGTATCCCTTTATCAACTGCACTCATTGCGGGCCGCGCTTTACAATCATCACGGATATCCCGTATGATCGCGCTACAACCACCATGGTCCCCTTTGCCATGTGCCCGCAGTGCAGTCGCGAGTATCACGACCCAAGGGACCGCCGCTTCCACGCCCAGCCCAATGCCTGTCCGACATGCGGTCCGCAGGTCAGGCTGCTGGACGCAGGGGGGAAGGCGGTGTCCACAAACGACCCCATCAGCGAGGTCTGCCAACTCCTGGCAACAGGTAAGATCGTGGCCATCAAGGGGCTGGGTGGGTTTCACCTTGCCTGCGACGCCGTCCAAGAAGGGGCAGTCGCCGCTTTGCGCAACCGGAAATACCGGGAGGATAAGCCCTTTGCTCTCATGTGCCGGGACCTCGAGGTCATCGAGGGACTCTGCGTGCTGGGAGATACTGCTCGCGCGTTGCTCCAAGGGAGAGAGCGCCCTATTGTCATCCTCCCCCGGCAGCCGGCCACGGCGATCGCGCCATCTGTCGCCCCGCGTCTGGGGACGCTGGGCGTCATGCTCCCCTATACGCCTCTGCATCATCTGCTCCTTTCCGATGGATTGGATTGTCTGGTGATGACCAGCGGCAACAAAAGTGACGAGCCCATTGCCTATCGCGACGCCGAAGCTGTGGAGCAGCTCAACGGCATAGCGGATTTCTTCCTGGTGCACAATCGCGAGATCCACACCAGGTGCGACGATTCGGTGCTAAAACCCTTTCGTGGCAAGGCGACCTTCCTGCGTCGTGCGCGCGGGTTCTGCCCCGCGCCTATACGATTACAGCAACGCCTGCGGCACGAGGGGAAAAGCGTCCTTGCCTGTGGGGCGGCGCTGAAAAACACCTTCTGCCTCACCAAGGGAAACCGCGCCTTCCTGAGCCCGCATATCGGAGATCTGGAAAATTACGAGACCATACGCTCCTTTGAACACGGGATAGCACTCATGAAGCGCCTGTTTCAGATTAAGCCCGCGGCAGTTTGCCATGACCTGCACCCGGATTATCTCTCCACGCGCTTTGCGTTACAATATGCCGAGAAATTCACCGTCTCCACGATCGGCGTGCAGCACCACTTCGCCCATGCCTTAAGCTGCATGGTTGAGCATGGCCTTGAGGGTCCGGTCCTGGCGGTTGTTCTGGATGGAACAGGATACGGAACGGATGGGACTGTTTGGGGCGGCGAGTTTCTCCAGGTGACGCCGACAGATTTCACCCGTCTCGGCCACCTGCGGCACATCCCCTTGCCGGGAGGTGATTATGCTGCCCGGGAGCCGTGGCGGATGGCGGCTGTCTATCTCGAACGGGCTTGCGGCCACATTGAGCGCGTGCCGATCCCCTTTGCCCAACTGTTTGACTCAGCCCAGTGGCCCTTGCTCAGACAGGCAGTGCAATCCGGCATCAACGCACCTCTCTGTTCGAGTATGGGGAGGCTCTTCGACGCCGTGAGTGCACTCATTGGGATCAGAGGACAGAATAATTATGAGGGTCAGGCCGCCATCGAGCTTGAACAGATGGCGAGGCCGGGGGAGCTGGGGGAGTACCCTTTTGTCATCACTGAGCAGGAGGGCGGTCTTATCCTGGACCCCGATCCCGTGATCGTGGCTATCACAGAGGAGATCAGGTGCGGAGAGACGTCTGCCGTTATCTCGGCCCGTTTTCATAACGCCGTGGCCAGGGCCATCGCCCAGATGGCCATAAAGATGCGCGAGGCAACCGGGCTTTCCGAGATCGTCTTAAGCGGCGGCGTCTTTCAAAACCATCTGCTCCTGGACAGGGCCTGCGATTTCTTAGAGGGTGCCGGATATAAGGTCTACTGTCATTACCAGGTCCCTGCCAATGACGGCGGCATTGCGGTGGGCCAGGCCTTGCACGCCATCCACCTCCTGGATCTGGAGGGCTGACTATGTGCCTCGGCATCCTCGGGAAGATCGTTTCCATCACAACCAACGGCCTTGCCGCCGTGGACTTCGACGGCATCAAGAGGGAGGTAAGCCTCATGCTTTGCCCCGAGGCCCAGATCGGCGACTATGTGCTCGTACACGTGGGCTTTGCCATCAGGCGACTCGAGCCGGAGGATGCCCAGGAGACCCTGCGGCTTTTTCGTGAGATAGAGGAGAGCTATCGTGAGGAAAAACCCGGGGCAGGCTGAAGCAAGGCTCGCCCCCCTGCTCCTCAAAGAGATCACGGGCTTTGCCGGGCTTTTCGACCAACCGCTGCGCCTCATGGAGGTCTGCGGCACCCACACCGTTGCCATCTTCCGCTCGGGGATACAATCCCTGCTCCCCAACGCCATCGAACTCCTTTCCGGCCCGGGGTGCCCGGTCTGCGTCACCCCCACCGCGGAAATCGATCAGGCCATCGCCCTCGCGCGACAGAAGAATGTGATCCTCGCGACCTTCGGGGACCTCATGCGGGTGCCTGGGAGCAGCTCCTCCCTGCAGCAGGAGTGGGGAGAGGGCAGCGCCATCCGGGTGATCCTCTCGCCCTTGGACGCCCTGCAGCTCGCCGCAGAGCGTCCCGATCACTTTGTCTGCCTCTTCGCCGTGGGGTTTGAGACCACTTCCCCAACCATTGCCACGGCAGTCATGGAGGCTGGTAGCCAAGGGCTTACTAATTTTTATCTCCTTTCCTCGCAGCGCCTCATCCCGCCGGCTATCCGCGCCCTGCTCGCCAACGGTATGGCCCAGATAGACGGGTTTATCCTGCCCGGGCACGTGAGCGTCATCATCGGGGAGGCGCCCTATCGTTTTATCGCCGAGGAATTCGGGATCCCCGGTGTCATCACGGGTTTTGAGCCCCTCGAGATCCTCGAGGGGATCTATATGCTCCTCAAACAGAAAAAAGAGGGGCGCGCCGCCATCGAGATCCAGTACCGCCGCGCCGTGGCTGTTGAGGGAAATGAGCGAGCAAGGGCGATCATGGCAGAGGTCTTCGCCCCGGTTGACGCCAACTGGAGAGGGCTCGGCATGATACCGGCAAGCGGCCTCGCGCTCAGGGAGGCGTTTTCGTACCTGGATGCGGCGCAGCACTTTGCTCTCCCTTATGTAGAGCAGGGGGATGCCCCGGGGTGCCTGTGCGGGGCAGTGCTCCAGGGAATCCGGCGCCCGCCTGAATGCCCCTTATTTGGCACCCAATGCACGCCGGAAGAACCAATCGGGGCCTGCATGGTCTCTACCGAGGGGAGCTGTGCGGCCTATTACAAATACGGGGGCCGTCCATGAAGGAGCGCAGGATCTCCCTTGCCCATGGGGCAGGAGGCAAACTGAGCCATGACCTCGTGCAGGAGCTGTTTCTTCCCTATTTAGGGAGCGCGCCCCTGCAGGCACTCGATGACAGCGCCGTTATCCCTTTCGAGACAGGCCAACTCGCCTTTACCACCGACGCCTACGTGGTCAAGCCCCTCTTTTTCCCGGGCGGGGATATCGGGAGGCTCGCTGTCTGCGGCACGGTGAATGATCTCGCCATGGTTGGTGCACAGCCGCTCGGACTTTCCTGCTCCTTCATCCTCGAGGAAGGACTGCTGATAGCCGACCTCGAACGCGTGCTCGCCTCTATGCAGACAGCTGGGCAGGAGGCCGGTGTTCAGGTGGTAGCCGGGGACACCAAGGTCGTTGAGCACGGCGCGGTTGAGGGGCTCTTTATCACCACCGCAGGAATCGGCCAAATCCCCCCAGGCGTCGCTATCGGGAGCGCGCGCACCGTGCCCGGCGATGTCATCATTGTCAGCGGCCCGCTCGGCGACCACGAGATCGCGGTCCTGTTGGCGCGCGGGGAGTTTTCCCTGCAGGGGGAGGTGAAGAGCGATTGCGCACCTCTCAATAAGCTGGTGGCAACGATGCTAGCGGCAAGCAGCACCATCCATTGCCTGCGCGATCCCACCCGGGGGGGGATGGCCACGGTCCTGTGGGAGATCGCCCATGCATCCGGAGTCGGCGTCGTCGTCGAGGAGGAAGAGATCCCCATCAGGGGAGAGGTCCGGGCGGTCTGCGATCTGCTCGGTTTTGATCCCTATTATCTCGCGAATGAGGGGAGGCTTATCGCCTTTGTGCCTGAGGGGGCAGCAAGAACAATCTTGCAGGCGATGCAGCAGCATCCTTTGGGCAAAGGCGCGAAACTCATCGGCCGCGCCGTGGCGGATCATCCGGGTACGGTTCTCTTGCACACTACCCTCGGGGGACATCGGATCCTGGAGCCCTTGAGCGGCGTCCAGTTTCCGCGGATCTGCTAGTTTTTACGCTTTGTACAATCCGGCGCTACGCGGGAGTGAGTAATGCCCGCGCTCAGCAAGAGACGGGCATTCGTGCCCAGTTGGCTACGCTTTTTAATCCCGACTAATCCTGGAACATATTTATCAGAAGGATGATTTTAGAGAGGCTCAGGGTGCTTTATTAAGGCAAAAAATACGTGAAAAAAACCAAAACAAACTAAAACAAACTAAAGAAAACAAGAGAAAAATCAAGAAAAAAAGGCTAAAATCCTTTTTCCTCTAACAAAGGGTTGACAATAAGAATTCTTTTGTGATAAAGGTCTCATGCCTGAGGGGAGGTAATGATGGTATTCTTGTGAGCTTACATGAGAGGGAGAGGTGCTTGTAGAAGGCCACTGCCCCCTTTTTTTATAGTATGTTTATGTTAAGAAGATGCGGTTGGGTATCTCGTGATCCACGACAAATTCGAAGAGAGGAGGATGAATTGAGATGAAAGTAACGCGACGTGACTTTCTCAAGATTTCAGGGGCGACGGCGGCAGGTCTATATGTCAGCCAGTTGGGATTTGATTTGTCTCCAGTCTCTGCCTACGCCTACAAACTGCGCATCAAAGGGGCCAAGGAAACCACCACCATCTGCCCCTACTGCGCGGTCGGGTGCGGGATTATCTGCCACTCGAAAGGTGGAAAGGTGATCAACACCGAGGGGGATCCTGATCACCCCATCAATCAGGGTGCCCTTTGTGCCAAGGGGGCCGCTCTCTATCAGTGGGTGAACAATGACAGCAGGATTACCACTCCCCTGTACCGGGCCCCGGGGGGCAACAGCTGGAAGGAGGTCTCCTGGAACTGGGCCTTGACCGAGATCGCCAAGCGGACCAAGGAAGCCAGGGATGCGGCGTTCATCAAGACCAATGCCAAGGGTCAGGTGGTGAACAGGACGGAGAACATCGCCCACATCGGGTCCGCCGCCTTGGACAACGAGGAGTGCTGGACCCTGCAAGCCATAATGAGGGCCCTGGGGCTCGTCTATATCGAGCACCAGGCGCGTATCTGACACAGCGCTACGGTAGCGGCTCTGGCAGAGTCGTTCGGACGTGGCGCAATGACCAATCACTGGATCGATATCGGCAACAGCGATTGCATCCTGATCATGGGGAGCAACGCCGCCGAGAACCACCCCATTTCCTTCAAATGGGTGAACAAGGCGATGGAACAAGGGGCCACTCTCATCAACGTCGATCCTCGCTTCACCCGCACCTCTTCCAAGGCCGACATCTATGCACCCATCCGGTCAGGGACCGACATCGCATTTCTGGGTGGGATGATGAAGTACATCCTGGATAAGGACCTCTATTTCAGAGAATATGTGGCCGAATACACCAACGCCTCATTCATCCTGAGTACAAAATACGACTTCAACGACGGTCTCTTTTCGGGCTACAACCGCAAGACCAAAAGCTACAATAAGAAGTATTGGGCCTTCGAGAAGGATAGCAAGGGTGTCCCCAAGAAGGATCGAAGTCTCCAGCATCCACGGAGCGTCTTCCAGCAGCTCAAGAAGCACTACTCCCGCTATACCCTTGACAAGGTCTCGGCAATAACCGGTACCCCCCGGTCGTTGCTAACAAAGATATACAGGACCTATGCGGCCACCGGCAAAAAGGGCAAGGCCGGGACGATCATGTACGCCATGGGCTGGACCCAGCATACCGTTGGCGTCCAGAACATCAGAGCCATGGCCATGATTCAGCTCCTGTTGGGCAACATGGGGGTGGCCGGCGGCGGCGTCAACGCCTTGAGGGGTGAGTCCAACGTGCAGGGCTCTACGGACCACTGCCTGCTCTGGCACATTCTACCCGGCTACATGGCCACCCCGAGCACGAACTGGCTGGTGCTCGATGACTATCTCAAGAGGAGACCCGCGAGCAATGATCCCTTGAGCGCCAACTGGTGGCAGAACGAGCCGAAGTATATGGTGAGCTTCCTCAAATCCATGTTCGGGGAGGCGGCCACTGCTACCAACGAGTTCGGCTACCAGTGGCTCCCCAAGGTGGATGTTGGGGTCGACTATTCTTGGTTGACTATCTTTGACGAGATGTATAAGGGGAAGTTCACCGGTTTCTTCGCCTGGGGGCAGAACCCCGCGTGCTCCGGTGCCAATGCCAATAAGAACAGAGAGGCCATGGCCAAGCTCAAGTGGCTGGTGAACGTCAATATGTTCGACAACGAAACCGCTTCCTTCTGGAAGGGTCCGGGGATGGACCCCCAGAAGGTCCAGACCGAGGTCTTCTTCCTCCCCTGTGCGGTATCGGCGGAGAAGGAGGGATCGATCACCAACTCCGGGCGATGGATGCAGTGGCGCTATGCAGCGGCCAAGCCGCCGGGAAAGGCCAGACCTGACGGTGACATGATCGTCGAGCTCTTCGAAAAGATACAAGAGCTCTACAAGAAAGAGGGAGGAGCCCTGCCCGAGCCGATCGTCAACCTGAAGTGGGACTACACCACGAGGGGCGCATTCGATGCCCATAAGGTGGCAAAGGAGATCAACGGTTACTTCTTGGAGGATGTCACCATTAAGGATACGACCTATAAGAAGGGGACCCTCGTTCCATCATTCGCCTTCCTGCAGGCAGACGGCTCCACTTCATCGGCTAACTGGCTCTACTGCAACTCTTACACCGAGAAGGGGAACATGGCCGCCCGCAGAAACCTGAAGGATGCCTCCGGCATCGGGCTCTACCTTGAGTGGTCGTGGTGCTGGCCGGTCAACCGCCGGATCATCTACAACCGGGCCTCGGTAGACCTCACGGGTCAGCCGTGGGATAAGGAAGACCCCGTGATCACCTGGACAGGCGAAAAGTGGGTGGGTGATGTGCCCGACGGCGGGTGGCCACCGATGCACACCCCGGACGGCAAGTTGAATCCGAAGACCAAGTACCCCTTCATCATGAAGGAAGAGGGGTTCGCCCACATCTTCGGCCCTGGACGCTCGGACGGGCCCTTCCCCGAGCACTACGAGCCCTTGGAGTGCCCGGTGGATCGGAACTTGATGAGTTCTCAGTTCATCAACCCCACGGTGAAGCAATTTGAGACCGAGATGGATAAGCGCTTCACCTGCGATCCGCGCTACCCCTTTGTGGGAACCACCTATCGGGTTACCGAACACTGGCAGACCGGTGTTGCGACTCGCTGGCAGCCGTGGTTGCTCGAAACACAGCCCCAGCAGTTCTGCGAGATGAGCGAAGAGCTGGCCAGACTGAGGGGTATCAAGAACGGTGATCAAGTTATTGTAGAGTCGGGCCGCGGCCTGGTGACCGCGGTGGCCATGGTGACCAAGCGGTTCAAACCCCTCAAGGTTATGGGTCAGACGATTCATGAGGTGGGGTTGCCGTGGTGCTATGGTTGGGTACACCCCAAAGACGGCGGTGACTCATCCAACCTGTTGACCCCGTCGGTGGGCGATCCAAACACGAAGATACCTGAGACCAAGGCGTTCATGGTGAACGTGCGCAAGGCATAAAGGAGGTGATCCTATGGCTGATAAGACATTCTTTATCGATACCACCCGGTGCACCGCGTGTCGCGGCTGTCAGATAGCCTGTAAAGAGTGGAATAAGAACCCCGCTACCACAACAAAAAACCGGGGAAGTTTCCAAAACCCTGAGGATCTCTCCTTTTGGACCTACAAGCTCGTTCGCTTCTCAGAAGTGGTCTCGGGAGGGGAACTCCGGTGGTACTTCTTCGCCGATCAGTGCCGCCACTGTATAGAGCCTCCATGCAAGGATATCGCCGAATCCTTGGGCTATAAAAAGGCCATCACGAAGGATGCGGCGACCGGGGCGGTGCTCTTTAATCAGAAGGTGAAGGTAAAGCCGAAGGACTTCGAGGAGATCAAGGAGGCCTGTCCCTATAACATCCCGAGATATGATGCCAAACAGATGGCCATCGCCAAATGTACCATGTGCATCGACCGTGTCTCAAACGGGTTGTTACCTGCTTGCGTCAAGACCTGTCCCACGGGGACCATGAACTTTGGCGATCGGAGTCAGATGCTGGCCCTGGCCGATAAGCGCCTGAAGGAGCTGAAGGCCGAATACCCCAAGGCCCAACTTCTCAATGCCGAAGATGTCCGAACCATCTTTCTGGTCATCGATGACTCTGAGAAGTACTATCAGTTCGCCAAGTCACACGGCCCCTTGGGGGTCACCCGTTTGGCGGCCATGAAGAAGCTCATCAGGCCCCTGGTGAGTTTGTCGGGATTGAAGGGATAGTTTAATCCTTCATGAAACATCAGAGCTGGGCTTGTCCTGAGAGGTTTCCTCTCGGGGCAAGCCCTTTCTTTACTCGAATAGATGGTATAGTATAGAAGGGAGAGTATTATCTATGGTGGAGTCGCTGGATCAGATCAAAGAACGAATCACTTGGTTTCAGAAAGAGAAACCATACTATCGGGAGATCCTCGATCTCTACGCACAGATTCTTGAGGAGCACGGGAAGATTCGCTCCCAGTTAAAGATTACCGTGCCGCAGGTGAATAAGAAGCTGGTGCAGTCACGATCGGACAAGGGCCTTCCGCTGCTGGGCAAAGAGGGATTTGCAATAGACCTCGAGGCAGCGCAAAGACTCTTTTATACCCTGAGTGCGATCGGCACGGGGGCAACCCCGCGGATGGGGGATGAGATTCCGAGAATTACCGAGGCGGCAGAGGCAGGGAAACTGGATCTGGAAGGTCTGTTGAGCAAACACTACGATGGAGATTATCTCACGCAAGAAGCTGAGCAATGCGGTGTGGACAAGGGCATCCTCTCGTTCTTGGTCCAGGCCAGTGTTAGACCGTGCCTCGAAGCCCAGATGGAACATCTGAAAGATTCCCTCAACCTGGAAGAGTGGCTGCGGGGAGAATGTCCCCTCTGCGGGTCACCCCCCCAGATGGCCCAGTTACGGGATGAAGAAGGCAAGCGGTATCTCCAATGTCCTTTGTGCGGTTGTCAGTGGCGCTGGGAGCGGATAGCCTGCCCCTATTGCCACAACAAAGACTTCGACTCGCTGCACTACCTCTACTCCGAAGAAGAAGAGGCCTATCGGGTGGATCTCTGCGATCACTGCAAAGGCTACATCAAAACGGTAGATTCCCGCAAGCTCGATTACGAGCCCTATCTGGATCTGGAGGACGTCGTTACTATTCACCTCGACATCATCGCCATGGAAAAGGGCTACCGCAGATCCGCCCCCACCCCGTGGGGACCATGGCCGTTACCGGGGGGTGACGCGGTTGGGAGTGCTTAAGAGGCGCCCTGCCACCTTCATACAGGGCGGTGAGGCGAAGGCAATTACGGACTGGGTTGCCGCTGAGGGCTCATACGAGCTCTATCTCAACGATACCTTAGTGGACGCCATCGTAGTTTCTCCTTCGGAGCTCGAACCACATGCCCTCGGCTACGTGGTGACCGAGGGGCTGGTTCAGCCGAAGGAAGTGGAGGGGGTCCGCCGAAGGGGACGCCGAGTTTTCGTCAAGACCCGTGGCAGGCAGGACGTTCCTCCGTCCAAGACCGTCTTGCGGAGCTCCGCCTATCGGGGGAGCGGTGGGGCATCGATTACCCCGGTTTCCACTGCCATCACGGTCGACCCGGCCCTGATCGTACAGTGCGCACGACAGATCACCGAGCAGGCTGCGAATTGGAAGAAGAGCGGGGGGGTGCACATCTCGCTGCTCTTTAATCGTGAAGGCGAGCTGATCACGGTGGCAGAGGACATCGGGCGGCACAACAGCGTGGATAAGGTAGTGGGGTATGCCCTGCTCAATAAGATTCCGTTGGACGAGACTATCCTGGCGTGCAGTGGAAGGCAGCCTGAGGGGATGGTCCTGAAGGTGGCACGAGCCAGGATACCCATCTGCATTACCAAGGCCGCGGTGACCGATAAAGGGATTCAGGCGGCAGAGCGGCTGGGGATAACCCTCGTCGGCTTTGCGCGGGAGAATCGTTTCACTATATATGCTCACCCCGAGCGGGTGCAGGTGATCCCATAATTCGGATGGCGATAGGATTCGATCGGATTTTATGTATAAGGGTTGTTTTTACAAAAATGAGTTCATATGGACATTGATCTCTTTGGGTTGAAGATATTTGTGATGGTTGCAGAGAAGAAGAGCTTTTCTGAGGCAGCGAGGGCCCTCTATCTGACTCAACCCGCCATAACCCATCAGATCAAAAAACTGGAGAACTATTTCGCCACCCCCTTGTTCAAACGGCAGAGCAATACCGTTTTCCTCACCCCGGCCGGCGAGATCCTGTACGCCTATGCAAAACGGTTCTCCCAGTTAGGCGATGAACTCATGGAGGAGATCGGGCGCTATACGGGGGTGCTGACAGGGGATTTGATCATCGGTGCCTGCACTATGGTGGGGGAGCATCTTATCCCTTCGCTGGTTAAAGACTTCCATGAGGCACACCCGGAGGTACACTTCAGCATCGAGATCGGCAACTGTCCCGCAATAGTCGATAAACTGCTGAAGGGGACTATTGATGTGGGATTGATCGGCGACAAGGTGGTCCACAGGAACCTGGTGACGGAGAGGCTTTTAGAACATACCTTGTTTTTAGTCTCCTCTCCAGACTATGTGGGCATCGAGAGGGAAACGGTCTCCTTGAAGGAGTTGACCGGGACAAAGCTGCTGTTGAGGGAGGAGGGGGTGGGGACGAGGGTTCTGTTCGAAGATTTGGTCTCCCAACGAGGTATGAAACTAAGGGACTTTCAGATCATCACCGTCTCGGGGAGCAATGAGGTCATCAAGATGATGACACAAAGCGGGTTAGGGGTTTCCCTCTTCCCGCGAAAGGCCATCGAGCATGAATTGGAGAAGGGTGATCTCAAGGCCTTCTCATTACAAGAGGGTGAGCTGCGGCATACCTTTTATCTGTTGTACCGAAAGCAAAAGGTGATCCCTTTAAAGACCCAGCACTTTGTGGCGTTTGTCAAGGGGCAGGTAGGAGAAGAAACAGGTAGGACTTTGTCACGGGGCGCATAAGAGACTTTTATAAGTCCATAAAAACATTTCATTTGACACCTTGACGTATGAGAGACTAGTATGTTACAAAATTATTATCTCCCCTTAATATGGCCTTGAGAAGAGGCAGTTATGCCACAAGGCCATATTTATGTGGGTCTCCTGCGGAGAGGGAGGAGCCGATAAGGCAATCGCGCAGGAGATACCAGTAAGGGAAAGGAGGGTAAACCATGGTGCGGCCTGAAGGTAAGGTGGTGTGGTATAGCGGGGTGGTGCTTATTATTGTTGTGGGATTTTTCCTCCTCTGGGGCAACACCGATTCCGTACAGTCCAAAGATGAGAGCACGTGTATTGCCTGCCACACCTCAGTGAAGGACCTGGTGAAGATCACCAGGGAGATTGCGGCCAAGGCCCCCCCTGAGAAATCGACGGCAAGTGAAGGGGAGGGGTGAGGAGGAGCAGTGGCTCCGTTGGAGCCATATGAGAAGGTACTCATCGATGATGCGTTTCTCGAGGAGGACCCCCACGGGGAGGTCACCTGCGAGCAATGCCATGGGGGGAATCCCAAGGCTTCTACCATGAAGGCCGCTCACAAAGGTCTGGTCCCTGACCCCACGTACCCTGATCCATCCAAGGCATGCGGCGAGTGCCATGAAGATACTGTTGCAAAAAACAAGACCAACCTCCACGTAAGCCTCAATGCATACAAAGACATCATCGGCATGCGGGCAAGCGACAAAAAGGGGACGCGAAAGAAAGTCTTTAAGGCAATGGATACACACTGCTCCGCGTGTCACAGCAGCTGTGGCCAATGCCATGTCTCCCGGCCGGACTCGGTGGAGGGTGGTTTTGTGGAGGGACATCTCTTTCAGAAAACACCCCCCATGGATACCAACTGCACCGCCTGCCACGGCAGCAGGGTTGAAATGGAATACCTGGGCAAGAATAAGGGTTTACCAGGTGATGTCCACTATACCAAGGAGGGGATGCAGTGCATTGCTTGCCACAGCGGGGAGGAGATGCACGGGATGGGAAAGAACTATACCTATCGCTATGACGTTGAAAATGCCCCCAGCTGCGAGGGGTGTCACGAGGATGCCGTAAGCCCCACGGCCAAGACCCGAACCCATCAAATACACAAAGAGAAGGTAAGCTGTCACGTATGCCATTCGGTGGCGTACAAAAACTGCTACAGCTGTCACGTCGGCAAAGACAAAAAAGGGCTCCCTTATTTTAAGACGGAAAAAACCGAAATGGCCTTTAAGATCGGACTCAATCCGCGTCCCAGCAAGGACAGACCTTATAAGTTTGTCACCCTTCGCCATGTACCGGTGAGCAAGGAAACCTTTGCCTTCTACGTTAAAGACGGACTGGCCAACTTTGATGCGCTGCCCACCTGGAAGCTGGCCACCCCTCACAACATCCAGCGCAAGACCCCCCAGACGAAGAGTTGCAAGTCGTGTCATGGGAACAAGGAACTCTTTCTGCTGGATGGGGATGTGAAACCTGAGGAGCGGGGGGCAAATAAGGGGGTTATTGTTCCAGATAATGCTGTCCCTCGGTAACAATACGTTGCCGAGTAAATAAAAAAGAAAGAGGAGGTGTAACAGATGAAAAGATTGCTTCGAATGAAGGGCTTGTGGGTGATTGTGATGGTTGCGGCGTTGGCACTTTCCGCCTCTGTCACCACCGTGGTGGCCGCAGATAAGACCGCAACAGACCTCGTCAATGAAGCGAAGCAGAAGGTCTGTGAGATCTCAGTGGCCGAGGCGAAGGCGAAGATCGATTCCGACGCTTCCGTAATTGTCCTGGATGTCAGGGAACCTGATGAGTTCAAAAAGGGACACGTCCCCAAGGCCGTAAACATACCCCGGGGATTGCTGGAGTTTAAGGTCACCAAAGAGATACCCAACAAAGATGCCAAAATCATCGCTTACTGCAAGACCGGGGGTAGGTCCTGTTTGGCATGCAGTACCCTGCTAACGATGGGGTATAAAAACATCGAGAGCATAGCGGGCGGCTGGCAGGCCTGGGTAAAGGCCGGCTACGCGGTGGAGTAATGTTAAGAGGGTAGAAAAGAAAAAGGAGGGGGGACCATTCCCCCCTCCTTTTTTGTACATGTTCACTTCTTCTTCCCGGCGCTCTAAGGTAGTTTCTCCTTGTTTCTCCCCCTTTTATCCTTTATGATATTGTTAGACCCAAACTTTTTAATGGAGGAATAGATATAGTGAGGGGACTGATGAGGATCGTTGTCGCGCTCCTTTTCTTCATTGCAGGAGTAGCCCCCCTCGCGTGGGGTGAGGTCAGGCAGGTCACCATCCTGTACAGCAACGACATCAACGGCCAGATCTATCCCGCTGGGTGAGGGGCGTCCAGGTCTGGCGGTCTTGCCAGGAGGGCAGGGGTAATAGAGGAGATCAAGAAATCAGGGGCGGATGTCCTTGTCGTGGATGCGGGCGGCCTCCTCTTCTCCCGACGTGTACATACTTCCCTATCCGCTCCCCAACAAAAGGAGGCAGTGCTCGGGGCCCAATTGATAGTCGATGCCTTTAGCCTGATGGGGTGTGACGCCGTGGGGATAGGGATGGATGAACTCAGGCTTGGAACAAAGGCGTTCACTAAGGTAACGAAACAGGCCGCTTTCCCTTTCATTTCCGCCAACGTGGTCCGAAAGAACGGCCGTCAGGTATCCGTCCCCTCTATTGTCAAAAATCTAGGAGGACTGCGTTGGGGGATTTTCAGTCTCATGAGTGTCAATCCGTCTGCACAAACTCAGACCCGGGACTGGAAGGTGCTGGACCCGGCGAGTAAGGGTAAAGAGGTGGTTGGGGAACTGCAGGGCAAGGCCGACATCATTATTCTCCTTGCAGCCATGCCGCTGCAAGAACTCAGGACCCTCCTGCCCCAGGTTCCAGGGATAACGATTGCGGTGGCCGGAGACAATCCTTCCGGATTGCGAAGCCCCCTGCAGGTGGGACAAACTATTGTAGTGAGCAGCTACGCTTACGGGAGATATATGGGGGTGTTGAAACTCGGCATTGGAGATCCCGAAGCGCCCTTTGTCGATGAGGCCAGGATCACGAAATTGGAGAGAGAACTGGCCGTGGTGGATGGCAAGATCAAGGCGGGGGCAAAGGGGTCCTTTCAAGAGTCAAAGAAAAAGATGGAGGCAGAGCTTCAGGAATTAAAAAAAGGTAATACCTATCGTAATGAGCTTATCGTGCTCTCATCCAGATTCCGGGAAGACCGCAAGGTGCAAAAACTGATCGCAGATTTCAGCGCCAAGCAACGGCAGTTGAGAAAGGGATGTCAATAAATACAGCGTGAGTTGTACGGGATGAGGTAACGCCAGAATGTAAGGTACCGTCCATATTACCACATTCGTTTGTTTTCTTCCCTTTGGGTGAAGAACGTTTTTATCCCTGCGCTGTGTTGATGAGTGAGCTATAGATACCGGCTCTTAGTCTGCGGGTTGACCATCTTCACAGCACCTATCGGCACAATCGTGCACGAGATATCCAGGTATCCGATGATGAAGACTCGTTTCTTTTTGGTCGTTGCTCTTATTGTCGTGAGTCTCAGCCATACAGGGTTCTCTCATCCCCATGTCTTTGTCGATGCCGAGTTGACCATTGTCTTCGATGAGAAGGGGCTCGCAGGATTTCGTCAGCGGTGGGTCTTCGATGAGATGTTTTCCAGCACTATGCTGACTAATTTTGACAAAAACAAGGATCACGTTTTGGATGTACATGAGATTGGGGAGATCAAAAAAGGGGCCTTTAACAATTTATGTAATTATGGTTATTTTACGCATATCTTGATTGATGGGGACATATTTGATGTCAACTATGTGACGGAGTTTTCGGCCGAGATTCACGATGACAGATTGCTATACACGTTTTTTGTCCCCTGCCATGTCGTCGCTGGCGAGCAGTTGAAACAGATTACCGTTTCCGTGTTTGATAAAACGTATTATACAGATGTGGCCCTCGTGCCTGATTCCCTCTCATGTGAAGGGGGCAGTGCCTTTGTGGTGGCGTATGATATCAAACGCATAAAGGAATTTTCCTTTTACTGTGGTCAAATCATACCGGATGGCGTCTCTATCAAGTTCAAGCGGAACAATGACTAGGATCATTGCATTAGTGTTATTTTTTTGCGTTTTGTTCAGCGGTCCTGTGCTCGCCGCCCAAAACCCATTTTTCTCAGGCGGGCAGGCGGGACAAAAGACGGAAGAGGAAATCACTCCTCGACAAGAGGAACAAAGGGCAACAAAAGAGAGAGGTGGTCCCCAGCTGCTTCAACCCGTTTTTTCCATGCTCTCTGTGTGGCAGAAAAAATTGAGGGGGCATTTGACCCACGTAAGTCGGGACATACGCGAAAACCCGTGGGGGCGCTCATTTTTGTTGTTTTTGATCCTTTCGTTTGTCTACGGGGTCATCCATGCCCTTGGTCCCGGGCATGGTAAATCCATTGTCTTTTCATATTTCCTCAGCCGCCCTGGGAGATACGTCCACGGGATGCTCATGGGCAATTTGATTACGTTTGTTCATGTCTTTTCCGCCGTTGCCATTGTTCTGGGTTTCTATCTCGCCCTCAAGACCGCCGGGCTGAGCTCGTTTGAACATGCGAGCGGGATACTGGAGAAGATAAGTTATGCGCTCCTGATGGTGCTCGGCCTTTTTTTAGTCGTGTATAAGGTGTACGAATTAAAAGCAGGAAAATTGACTGGTATACAGGAGTACAAGACGGCTGAAGCCGATTATAGACATATGGTCCTCGTGGCCTTAGCCACGGGTTTGGTACCCTGCCCTGGGGCGGCGTTGATTTTCCTTTTTACCATCACCTTGGATATCCTCGTCCCAGGATTGTTCGCTATGGTGTGCCTCGCCTTGGGGATGGGATTGACCACCACGATCTTTGCCCTCTTTTCCATTGCCTCACGCAATACCATCTTCCGTGCGACCGTTAAGAGGCAAAAGATATTTACCTTCTCATCGGCAGCGCTTTCTCTCCTCGGGGCCTGTGCGATCACCGTGATCGGCTCTCTGCTCTTCTTCAGCCGATTATGAAAAGCAACCATCTCCCTTTGATTTTTCGCATGTTCATTCCGTGACCTTTTCTTATAAAGGAGATATTTTTCTCTAAAACTCCACGGTGCCACGTATCCCTATGACCGCTACCGGATCGAACCTGCCATCCCCCTGGGCGTTCCAGAGGACCTGCAGGTCAGGTGATAGGGAGATATGGTCGTGTACCTGAAAGCGATAGTAAAGCTCCAGGTGGGACTCGTCTTGAGTAAACCAGGGCTCAGCATCTACAATCCTTTTAAAATCGTGGTAGTCATCGCTGATCATCGCCATACCATAAGCGATACCGAAGGCGTCGTCATTCCTGCCCCAATAGCCACCTTTCACTTCAACGCCCACACTCCAGGCCCATCCGAACTCATAGACTTTTTGGTCTTGGTACCCGATACGGCCAAAAAGGGTGACACCGGGGGTCACGGCTTGATCGAGACTGAGTCCGAGGCCCCAGCCATTTCGACTGTCACTGATACCCTTTATTTGGTTGTCCCAGCTCACAAATCCCTCGTCCCGATGGTGCCTCCTGTACCAACCATAGAGGCGATAGTTCCCTTCCAGTCCCCCAAGCTGGGGATGGAGTCCCAACTCTGCGATGAAGAAGGACCTCTGCCCCAGCTCATTCCAGTCTGCATCTCCCTCACCCCAGCCAAGGGAGATATCTACAAGCTCCAGGGGAATAAACCGGACCCTCACCCCAGGCCCATTGTCATCGGGAAACGCTATGGCTGCAGAGTGGACAAACCCAGGAGAGAGGAACTGTGTGTTCTCATCGTTCGCCGCCTCGTTGGCGTCTACATAGGCGGTGAGATCCACTTTTCCCAGGGTGAAGCAGAGCCTTCCATCAAAAAACTCATGCTCATACCAGAGTTCCTTGAGGTAGACCCGTTGTTCATCCTCGGCATCACCGTTTATCCCCCACCAACTGGGTATCCTGGGGTCTAATCCATCACCGTAGGCAGCTGCGAGGATCACGGTGACACGGCCGTGATCGCCGATCCGCTTGCTGATCTCCAGATCAGCGGATACAGAGCCGTCCACCCGATCCGCACGATCCCGCTCACTGGGTATGCCTTCGTTTGTGTGATTCCCTATGCTGCCCTGGACTACACCCGTGGCTGAAAACCCGATCTCGATACCCTTGAGTGCCTCCCAGATGGCGGCGAGTTCCCTGCCGTGCTCTTGTTGGGTCTCTTCGGTCTGAACGGCGCTCTGTTCCTGTTCTTTGATCTTTTCCTCCAATTGTTGTACCCGTTGCTTTAAGAAGTCCACTTCTCTTTTCAGATCCTCCTGGGCGTTCGCCGAAACAAACGGGGCAAAAACAAACACTATCACCACAAGCAAAACCAAAAAACGTTCCAACATAACAAAAACCTCCTTTTTTTATTAATTCCTGTAAATAAAAAGGCGCAACTCGATGTCTATTAAAGACCATCAAGTTACGCCTTCACTTCCCCTGCCTTAATCAGGGGCCGTAAGACGTCCCCTTAAAAAATAATCTCAGGCTATGTGTCCAACAGCACCACTGTAAGCCTCTTTCGCAGACTTTCCAGCCTCTTCGATTTGAAGGCCTTCTTCGTCTCCTCCAGGACCTCTATGGTCTCTACGAGGACCTGACGCAGCAGCTTTTTGTGCGGGCAATCCACTAAGGCGCAGAGGTTGTTAGGGCACCCATCTTTGATCTGTCCTAGGATGCTGAGCAGGACATGTTGTTGCATATCCACACGATGATGAAGGTCCTGGGTACTCCTCTCGATGAGTTTTTTCAACTGTTCCCTATTATTCTGCATCGCGACGTTATCCTGCCTCATTTTCTAACCTAACCCCAGGGCCATCCCCCCATAATAAACGATAAAACTGACTTTTTTCTTCTGCGGTGGATCATCCTGTGTAGGCTCTTCTCATCCTCTTGTTTTTCTTTTCACTTTGGCTTTCGAAAATTGAGGGTATAGATCCACCAGTTGCCGAGACGTTCCTCCAGATCAAACCCCGCCTCTTCTGCCCAGCGGATGGTTGTCCGAGCCAAGGGGTAGTCGGGGTCCAGGAATTCTTCCGTGATGGAGAGCACTCCACCCGGCTTGAGCACGCGCCGGAGCTCTTCCAACGCCCGTTTTCGGTCCGGTATCTCTGGCAAGACGGTCACGAGAAAGGCACGGTCGATACTTCCGTTGTCCACCGGCACGTGAAAGGCATCGGCAACGTGGGTCTCAATGTTGGTCAGCTTTGATGCACGGACTTTATGTTCCAAAGCGGCAATCATTTTAGGCTGGATGTCCACAGCCAACAGCCTTCCGCCTGGTTCAGTCCGACGTGCCGCCTCTATGGTAAAGGCACCCGGGCCCGGTCCGAGTTCCAACACCTTTTCTCCGGGGCGGATGCCTACGCAATCGAGGACCGGACGCATGTACCAGCGGCGGATGGGATTGTTCACGATCCAGCTAAAGGAGGCGGGGCATGGTCCTCTCACCCCAAGTTTTGAGATCAGTCGGACTATCACGAGCCAGAAGAAAAGGAGCCCGGCGCATCCGATTATGGCGATCCATAACGCTCCGGTCATATCCTTATCTCACCTAGGTGTTTATCGATCTCGGATAGGAATAGTCTCCACTATCCGAGTCCCAGGAGCATCCCCCCCCGGTATATGACAAAGGCCAAGATCCAGGCCAGGGCGATGCCGTAGCCGACCGCAAAGGCCGTCCACCCCCAGGAGCCGCTTTCTCGGCGAATGACGGCTACCGTTGCCACACACGGCGTATAGGCCAAGACAAAGATCATAAAGGCGTATCCGACGAGCGGCGTCATGTTTTTACTAATGGCGGCGCGCAGGCTTTCGCTCTCTTCTCCTGCCTCTCCCCCCACCTGATA
>Ga0307444_1000290_pt1 | contig 25594 bp, 28 predicted proteins | sample SalMarSW160340MG_FD_202145 | JGI IMG/M metagenome (GOLD analysis project Ga0307444, IMG submission 202145) | Salt marsh sediment microbial communities from the Plum Island Ecosystem LTER, Massachusetts, United States - SW1603-40 | ecosystem: Environmental > Aquatic > Marine > Intertidal zone >...
AATCTAATTCATGAAAAGTTGGATTACCATCAGTTGTAATATCAAATTCTGAAGATACAGCATAAGCACTGGATGTGGAGAAAATAAGGAGAAACACTAACGTTGTTAGACCTAGATAGAAACGATGTTTCATATTTGGTTCTTATTATTATCTCTTAAATAATTTGTGATAATCTTACTGCGAAATGTTTTGACAAGAAAATTCGAAATATTTAAGAATTTGAGCTTAAAGCTTAAATAACAAGTGGAGATAATGAAGAAGATAATTATAATCGAAGATGAAAAAGACATCAGTAATCTATACAAACTACTTTTTGAAAGAGAGGGTTTAGAAGTGGAAGATATAGTAACAAGTGGAAAAATCGCACTTGAAAAAATTGATGAAATGAAGGATAGGCTAGATGATATTATTTTTATTATCGACCACAGAATACCAGAGAAAACTGGACTAGATGTAGCTAAGAGATTAATAGAAATATCACCAAAATTAAAAAACCAGATAGTAATTGCTACAGCTGATGATACAATTTCTCAAGACCAAATAGAAGACTTAGGTATTGTTCATTTCTTAAGAAAACCCTTTAGTCTCGAAAATTTACTAGCTACATTAGATAAAATTGAAAAAGGTTCTTAGGAAAGTAAACGAAGTTTCTCAGACAAATGTAGCTGTTGTATTGTCTTGTTTCTTATTCTGTTCTGGCAAAGCTATTTCTCCAAATCTTGATTCATAAGCTTGCAACTGTTCATGAATAATTTTGGAAAGTATTTTGAGTTGGTGGGGAGAAAAACTTACTTCTGTAATCACTTCTTTAATAATGGATTTTGGTATTAATGCATCAGGTCCAGCACTTGGATCAGCTCTATATGCAGCTTTATCTTTGAATACAATCATCTTAAATCCAGATATTGAGTGGACCATTTGAATACTTTCTGCATAGAAACTTGGAACATCATCACTTCGTTCTACTTTCATCGGAATACTTGGGCTCATTATAATCAAAAAAAGGTTGAATCGGAGAATAAAAATATATTGTTATCATAATAGAAGTAAGAACAAATTAGGAAGCATTTTGAAAATTGTCAGAAATATATACAGGTATGAGACTCAAGTTTAAGAAATTAGGAAATCTTAGAGATCAAGAAGAGAAGAGAAAAACGATACAAGAAGTTATCAAAAGCCTTGCTATTCTCTCAGATGATTTCTCTCTTGGAATTACCGGAAATGTAAGTTTAAAGACAAAAGAAGGCATTCTAATTTCAGCAACATCTACAGAACTAAAATCCATAAATTACCCAGGAGATTTTTGTGAGGTGGTCTCATCAAGTACAGATAAAAGGCTTAATTTTTATGGATCTAAATTACCTAGTTCTGAAACAAGAATGCATTTACTTGTTTATGAGAAACGTCCAGATATTTCTTTTTGTTTACATATTCATCTTTCAAATATAGAAAGACTCCAAATTTTTGATAAATTTCCTATAACAAGCAAATTTCTTTCATATGGTACTATTAATCTTGTTGAAGAAGCTTCAAACTTACTTGAGAGCGGTAATATTGTCATTTTAAGAGACCATGGTATTGTGATTGTAGGAAATTCGTTTGAAGAAATGATAAAAGAAGTTCGAAGATTAAATAAGATTTGAGGTACTTTACAAACATTTTTGAACAAATTGCTTTCCTATTCTTTCATGCCTACATTTCTAATTGGAGTTCTGTTATCTCTGCTTGCAGCAACAGCGTGGGGATCAGCACTTGTAATTTTCAAAGTAGGCGTTAAAAATGTAGATTCTTTTGTAGCTACATATGTAAGAGGATTGTTTGCTATACCATTATTGATAATTTTAGGGATCACTATAAATGGAACTGAGACATTCTCAAAACTATTTCTATTTCCCAACTATATATGGTTGATTTTAGGAGGGATAAGTATAGCTTTTGGGGATTTCTTCTCTCTTTTTGCTTTAAGAAAAATTGATGTATCCATCTCCCAACCTATTACAGCAATTTATCCTATTTTCACCACACTCACTCTGCTTATAGCTAAAATTGAAAACATAAATTGGTTTATTATCAGTGGAACAATATTAATATCCTTAGGAGTAATTCTAATTTCATTTTTCAGCCAAAGAAGTGAAAATAAGAGATTAAAAAATTCAAAAGTTGAAGAGAATACAACAGATTTTCAACCAATCAAGAAAGTACTACCATTAGGGATTGGATTATCAATCACAGCTGCAGTTTTCTGGGGGATAGCTATTGTTTTCAATCGCATAATACTTGAGGATCAAAGTATTGATGTCCTTCCTCTTATGGGTCTAAGGAATGGAATAATGGTTATTATATTCGCAATTATAGTTTTAATTCGACCTATTCTTAATAAAGAAAAATATAAATCGAAGATTTTACCTCCAAGAAAAGAATCACTTATACTGATGGCAGGTGGAACAATATCTTGGTGTGTTGGTGGTGTTTCATTCTTCACTGCTGTAAAAATTATTGGAGCAGGATTTAGTACTCCCATATCTTCAATATCACCTTTTGTTGTAATGCTTCTAGGAGGTTTATTTCTGAAAGAAAAGATAACGTATCCTCAGATCATAGGAGTCGCCATTATAGTAGCAGGTTCGATAATCTTATCTTTACCAGAATTACTACATATAAATAGAATAAAAATACTTTCTAGTCCAAACGAGCTAATTTCATGGTTTGAAAGCCATGAATATTTAAGCAATTTTCTTTAGTTTCTTTCTCTAACTATGAAAGCTTTTACTACTTGTAATATAGCTATTAGTGCAATTAGATAAGCCCAAAGCGCATACACTGACCACCAACCTGTTGCCAATGCAAAAGCATCATTCATACCTAATATATTCTCAAAGTCAAGAATTGATATTGCTAAGAACAAAGCTACTATTCCCTGAATTAAAGAAATTATTCTATAACCTGCCATGTTTTAGTATCATTAAAATAAATATAAAAATTTTTGTTTACTCTGATGAGGATTTTTAAATTACTCATCACTAGGAACATTAAGTTTGTATTTTTTAGCGAGTTTATCTGCTAGAGCTTCTTCCTCTAGAGCATGGTGTTCATCACGTGTAAGGTCTGGAGGTAACCAGTCAGGAAGTGCTTTATTTGTCTCTTTGTAATAGGTCCTGATTGCTCTTCTGAGGGCCCCAACAGCAAGGCTTCCACAGTGTGTTTTGATTTTTGGTAGTCCCCCTAAAGCTTCTGAAATCTCACCCCAGGTAATGTTCCAAGCTTCTTCCAATGTTTTATTTTCTATCATTATCGTTAGCTGACTAGCAGCTGCAATATTAGAAGCGCAACCATAACTTTCAAAACTTGATTTTATAATAACACTTTTTCCCTCATCTATTTTCAAATAAAACGCTATCATATCTCCACACGCTGGACTACCAGCTGTAGCTACGACTGTAGCGTCTTCCATTCTACCTAAGTTCTCGGGATGTTGAAATAATTCAAGCACTCTTGGTGCGTACGGTAAAGGTATTCTACTTGACATTTTTCTTCCTCTTATAATTCAATTCCGCCAGTTATTGAACGGATACGAGATATTATTTTTGGCATTCTTTCAAGAACATAATCTACTTGTTCTTCTGTATTTAGTCGATTCAATTTCATTAATAATGAACCGTGAGCTTCTTCAGGTTTTCTTCCGATAGCTGTAAGTATGTGACTAGGCATTAGAACTCTTGAAGAGCATGCTGATCCTGAGGAAACATATATCCCATTCATACTGCATTCAACTGTTAATGCTTCACCTTCACATCCAAGATAGCTGATGTTAACATTATCAGGTACCCGTCTTTCTCCAGAAGGTCCATTAATTTCAGTTCGTTCTATGCTTGTTAGAAGCCCATATAATAGTTTGTCTCTAAGCTTAGTGATATCAGCTTTTAATTTGTCAAATTGTCTAAATTGTATTTCAACAGCTTTTGAAAATCCAGCTAACAATGCTGGATTTTCCACATCTGGAGAAAGTATTTCTACACTTAATTGTCCTTCATAGAGAGATTTGAGTTTAACTCCTTCTTTAATATACAAAGCTGCTATTCCTTTTGGACCTAAGATCTTGTTACTATTGAAAGTTGCTAAATCTACACCTAATTCATTAAAATCTAAAGGAATACGTCCAAATGCAGCAGTAGCATCTGTATGAAAGAATATATCTTCATTTTTGTCTTTGACAATTTCTAAAGCTTCTTTGATTGGTTGTATAGTGCCTATTTCATGATTAGCTGTTTGAAAACTAACTAGAAGAGTATCATCATCCAGTTTTTCCTGTAACACATCTAAATTGATTGTTCCATCATTAGAGACTGGAACTATATCAACATTGTATTGTCGATCAAACAGTGATTTAGCAGAATGGATGACACTTAGATGCTCAACCTCTGAAACAATTATCTTTTTTTTCTTCTTATACATAGGAAGAAGACCTTTAATTGCTAAATTGTTAGATTCAGTAAAACTATGAGTAAGAGCTATTGTTTGTGGATCAACATTCAAAGGTTTAGCGATAGTGGTTTTTGCTTTAACATAAAAATCATATGTTTCCCAACCTACCTTATGAGTGATAGCAGGATTTCCAAATGTCTTCTCAAGATAAATAGGTATCATTGCATCCAATACTTCTTTATCTATTACTGATCCATTTTCCCAATCTAAATATACATCCTTAGGCGGAGTTCCATGCTGTTGTAGCAAATCTTCTACATTTGACATTTTTTTTAACCTAGTAATTCTGTTAGAAATTCTTCAACATCTTCAACTTCAGATAGCAGCAATCTTCCAGTTGCATAATATGATATCTTAAGTTTGCCATATTGATACTTTTCTACCATGTTGCCAATTTTTTGTATCAGTTTACATTTATTTTGGATTTTTTTATGTACATCTTCTATAGTACCCCATTTGAGCAAGATAACATAGCTGTTATCTTTTTTACAACTCTCAACTATCGAATCCACATAGTCTTGGTACAACCAATTAACACCTAATACAAAATAAGTCATGGAATGGGGTTTATTTAATCTTTGTTTTAATCAAAATTTTTTGTATTTACTTCTACTATTTTCTGACATGCCACACAAAGGGAAGAAGGTTTGTGTTTTGCTTCTTTCAGATTATTAGAATATTGCATTACACATGCACTCTGACAATGTTCTAAACCCAAGATATGCCCACATTCATGAATACTTTCTTTTATTTTCATCTCAGTTGATTCTAAACGATAAAAAGACACTAATGCTCCATAATATTGTGTTGCTAATCCAAAAACAAAATTCATTACAGGTACATATAAATCATCTTTTATTATCCAGAAGAAAAATCTGTAATTTTCTTTATCTATTAAATGATTCAAAAGATCTTGACCATTATATTGTTTTCTTGACCAGTTATAAGCTCTAAGATTTGGTCTTAAGCTTCTAACCGCTTTTATTTCAAGCTTATATATTTTTACCATTTGTTTAATAATTTCCTCAATTTCATTTCTATCCAGATTTGGATCAAATAAAACAGTCAGTGGTGGAAACATATCATGTCCTCTAAATTTAAAACTTAACTTACATGAATTAAATGTTATCTATCCAAACACTTTCTTTATTATATCAGATTCTATTTTGTTTTTCTTCGCTATTGCTGCATACATTCTAGCTGAATCTCTAATTTGTCTTTCTTTTGTCTTGTAGTCAATTCCGATGAGACCAAATCGCGGTTCAAATCCTTCAGCCCATTCCCAATTATCTATTGTCGACCAATAGAAAAAACCTTTAACATCTGCGCCATTCTCAATGGCTTTATGAACTTCAAATAGATGTCTTAAAATAAATCTCTGTCTTAAACTATCATCTAAAGTACCAATACCATTTTCACTAATATAGATAGGACCATTATAACTATTTTTTATTCTCATTATATTTTGGTATAAACCTTCAGGATAGATACCATATCCAAGTTGAGTAATCTCAGTCTCATCTTCTTCTTTGAAAACCATTTCTACAGGTATTCCAAGCTTAAATTTAAAATAAACAGCGGAATAATAGTTAATTCCAAAAAAATCTATAGTATCTTTCATCCAACTTTTGTAAGTAAAAGGTATGAAAGGAACTTTTCCTCTTGTTGCTGCATCTATCGCAACTTGATTATATGTATAGTCTATAAAAGAAGAAATAATCCTATGCCAAAGTGAACCATGGTCTTTTTGATAGAAATAAGCTAAATTCTTAACAATCCCCACCTGGCTTTTGGGATTATATTTCTTTAATGATTTATAAGCTATAGAATGAGCTTTCATCATTATTCGATATACTTTTGTATAAGCAAGAATCGATTTTTTAGCTGGAGGGAATTCACCATATAAATACCCCATAAGAGGGACAACACCTGGTTCATTAATTGGGTTCCAAAATTTTATTTCAGGAAAATTTTTCGCAATAATGTCACAATACTGCTGAAAATATTCAAGATTCTTGTTTTTTAAAAAACCGCCTTTTCTTTCAAACCAAATGGGGATAGTAAAATGATAGAGAGTTACAAATCCTTCTAGATTATTTTTCTTTAAAGATTCAAACACTTTGTGATAATGTTCAATTTCTTCATCATCTACCTCATTTTCTTCAGGAATTATTCTGCTCCACTCAATTCCAGTTCGATGGGAGTTATGATTAAGATTACTAAACAATTTGTGGTCATTTTCAAACAATTCGTAATGATTTGCTGATTCTCCACACTTTTCATTATTCTTTATATTTCCTGGAATTTGTTCAAATTCATACCAATCATTGTTATAATTGTTACCTTCAGTTTGATAGGCTGATTGTGCTCCACCCCAAAGAAATCCCTCAGGAAACAGATATTCTTTAGTCATTGAGATTATTTTATTTATCTTCTTTTAAACCTTTAGAGAACAAAAATTTTTAAACTGAAAATTTGCTCCTCTCTCAATGAATAATAAATCTTGGAATATTCTAATGGTTGTATTAAGTTCAGTCAACCCAGATGTTAGAGTGGAAAAGGAAGCTAGATATTTAGCAAGTAAAGGACACAAAGTTACAGTGATAGGAACCAATGCTAGAGGAAATTTAGCTGAAGAAGAATCAAGAGATGGTTATACTATTATCAGAGTTCCAAGTAAGAAAAAGTTATTTTTTAAATATTTTGAGTTTTGGAAAAATGTTCGAGAAGTTGTTAAAGAGCAAAAATTCGATATAATTCATCTGCATGACTTAAATGTTCTACCTCTTTATTCTAAACTAAAAAAGAACACAAAAATAACGATTTATGATAGCCATGAAAATTTCCCAGAACAAATGTCTGAAACATATGGATTTCTTGGATTATGGGGATATTCAATGGTAGAGAGATTTTATGTTAAACGAGTGCAAGGTATTGTTACTGCTGGCATCACATACTCTGAAAATTTGGAGCGTAAATATAATGTAAGAAGTAGATGGATAGCAAATTATCCTTCTAAAATAGATGTTGAAAAAGCTCATGAAAAGATAATCCCAAAGCAATTTCAAGATAAAACAAGATTCCGTGTGGTTCATTTTGGAGTTATGTATCATAATCTTGGATATGATAAAACAGTTGAAGCAGTGAAAATACTAAGTAAACAATTGAAATCTAACAAAATAGAATTTTTAGTCATGGGATCTGGTTCTTCTTTAGAACCAATGAAACAGCTAATTATCCAGTTTAATTTAGAAGAATACTTTACTTTAACTGGATGGATGAACTATCATGAAGCTCTTTCAATCATGCGCTCCTGTGATATTGGTTTAATTCTATTTCAACCAGGAAAAAATAACTATCTTAGAATACCTAACAGACTTTATGAATATGCTTCAGCTGGAATTCCTTTCATAGGTTCCAATTTTGAAGGTCTAAAGCGTTCAATTCAATCAAGGGAGGAAATGGGTATTCTGATTGATCCAACTTCTCCAGAAGAGTTAGTTAATGCAATTCTTGAAGTTTATAATAACAAGGAGAAACTAGATAAAATGAAACAGATAGCTGCAGAAGCGTATAAAGAACAATTTAACTGGGAAAGCGAAATACCAAAAATCATTCAGAGTTACCAAGAAGCTTTTAATCAGAAAAAATGAGATTAAAATCTACGTATAATGTTGAAAATTTGTTCTTCAACCATTGCAGCTTGATCTGATACTTCTGAGATATCACTAACTCCTTCAAAGAACTTTGTAAGGATATTCTTTATTTTATCAATACCATATACTAAGTCAGAATATTCTGCAGGATAACCTAAAGCAACAATACAGTAATCAATTCCTCTAAATCTTGGATCTTTTTGATTCTTATCTTTTACAACATATAGAAAACTCGTTGCGTTATATTGTTTCATTTTTGGAATTTTTACTGGACCTGAGATAGTTCCTGTTTCAAGCATTTCGAGTTCTCCCATTCCAAAAATAGTGAAAAGTAAAACCCCTAGAGCTAATGTTACTGTCTCTCTGACATTTTCATATTCACTTGGGATTTTCTCAATATAAATTGGTTCAGTTCCTGATTCTCCAAATCTGTAAAAAGAAACAAAGATTTTATCTAAATCATATTTTGATTCTACCTTAGTTACTTTATCAATAGCATTTGGAATCTGGTTGAAGAAACGTCCTCTTTTTACAATATAATCAGAAGCACCCATTTTCATCGCATTTACAGCAACTTCTTCAGAACCTTGACCTGTAATAATAAGAACAGGTATTTCTGCTACTTGACGTATTTCTTCGAGTATTTCTAGTCCTGTGGAATTGACTAAAAGGTAGTCCAGAAGGATTACATCTATGTCATAATTAAGGCCAGAAAGCAGTTTTAGAGTATCTTCTTTCGTTTTAGTGATAAATACTTCTGCATCAGGATAAGCTTTTAACACATTTATCTTAATTAAGAAGGCTATATCAGCATCGTCTTCGCATAAAAGTATTTTTAATTTATTCTGCATTGTAGATACTCCAAATTAATATTTGTGATTTCGCTATTTTATCTTTATTATTCTGTCAACCTATTCCAGTAGTCCATCTTCTTTTAGAGATTCTAAAATTTCAGAAATCTCATCTTCAAGTTTATCAATTGTATCATCTTTACCTTTTTTAGATTTTTGTGTTTTTCGTCTCTCTTCGATTAAATCTTGAAGGCTGCTTCCATCAGGAAGATCGACTAGTGTACCACCTACTTTAGATATTTCATCTCTTATCGTTTCAAGTTGGGCTTTTGATTCATCAAAAACATCTTTATCTGGAAGCATTGAAGCTAATTCTGGTACAGAATCAGTCTTCCCAGCTGGTTGAAGAGAACCTAAATCTTCCAAACCCAATTCTTGGAGTAACCTTTTCTCATCAAGCTCTAATGCTGAATCTGAAGCTGTAGTAAACTGATCAATCTTGGTTTGAGATTTAGTCATGGGAGTGGAATCAAATTGTATAGTTGCAGTTTCTTTCTGTTTGCAATGATGATCTTCTGTAATTGGATGATGAATACCACAATAGGGACAAATTGTCTCATGAAGAGTCTGTATATGAACACCTAATGCTCTTTGATCATGTGTCACAAAACCACAGTGATTGCATTTCAATAGAGGAATAAAACTCTCAGAAGCTACAAAATCATCGAAGTTAGCATATAGATACCATAAAAGAGAGATTCTAACTGCTTTGGAAGTACTCCAACCAGTTTTCTTTTTAATGTTCTCTAGACTTTCAGAACTTACTTGATCCTTTAAACGAAAAGAGAGTTTGGTGTCTTTTTTTGATTTTGATTCTTCCTCATATCTTTTCATAAGCAGGATTTCAAGTTTTATATAATCATTTAACTCCTCTATGATATTCATTCTATTCTTCATTTTCTTGATACGGATAGCTAAATCATCCAATGAAAGTGTAACTATTTGACTAGCTCCCCCAAAACTCTTTGATTGCTCTAAAACAGCATTTTTAAAGTTTTCAGGGATATTAATTGTGTATACATTTGATGCTCTTATTTCACCTGTTTGTGGAGGAATCTGCCTCACCTACATCGTATTATTTGTGTATTATCAATTTCTGTATAAAAATTTTTTCTATTGAAAGAAATTTAGTAACTCACCATAATATATGAACAATCAAAACCAATATTAAACCATATCTAGATGTTTTTTTGAGAGTTTATGATGATCATGCACTACTTTGAACAACAGTAAGGCAAGAAAAACGGGGATCTGAGACTCTCACTAAATTATTTTTGAATTAAATTAATCTCAAGTGGAATACCGTTTTTTACACTCTGAGAAACTATGCAATAATCCTCGTACATTTCTTTACATTTTTTATAGTCAGAACCTTCCTTTTCCTCTACCGTTGGCTCTAAATCCACATGTATTTTAGATATTCTCCAGAATCCATTTTCATTTCTTTTACGAGTAAGCTTTACAGTGGTTTTTAGTTCTTGAATCTCAACTCTTTTTTTAGTCGCACAGAAAGTCAAAGAAGCTGATAAACAATTGCCTACAGCAGCAGCGAGTAACATTGATGCTGTTGGACCTCTCCCTTCTCCTCCTGGGATAGAAGGAGGTTCATCAGTCAATAGTTTTGGGATTTGATCTGACTCAAAATCTACTTCAAACTTGTAATTGTCTTTTCTTCTCATTTCAATAACATATTCAAATTCATGACTTTCTGACATTTAATCACCACACTTCAAATAACTCTTAATCTCCAGATATCAAGATATCATCTAAAACATCTTCTAAATCTGGTCTATCAGGTGGTTTTTCTGGTTTCTCATACTCACCTTCAGTGATGGCATCAGATAGATCCAGATCAGCTTTCCCTCGTCTTCTGGTTGGTGTAGATACAACCATTGTTCCACTTAAATTCTCTATTTTATCGTTTATCTCCATTACCAAATTAACTAACTTTGATATTTGATCATTACTGAAACCTTCAACATCAAGTAAATCTGTTCGTGCTTGATTTTCAAAACTTGGAACTGCTTCTTGAGCAGCTGCTGCTATTGCTTTAGATTCAGAACTAATTCCGTTTTCTACTATTGCTTCACTTTTCTCTTGATATGACATAGCTTTAGCAGCTTTTGCAGCAATTGCTTCAGTTGGGAAGAGTTCAGTCAGTTCTGCAAGAACTTGTTGCTGATTAGTTTCATTTAATAAAAATATTTTGTCTTTAAGATCATCCCTCTCATTTATCAAATCTTCAAACTCATTTTCTAATGCAGAATATTTGTCTTTAACTAGCTTGTTTTCTTGATTTAAAAGCTTAATTAGTTTGATTAATTTTGGAAGTCCTCTAGCTAGTTCAGTAGCGTTGTTCTGCATTTCTTTATATCTAGCTACAGAAACAAGTTTAACACCTTTTTTGTTTTGTTCTTTGAATTCTTCTTCAAGTCCTTCTACTCTCTTTTTCAAATCTCTATTTTGGACTAGTAATCTTTCAACTAACAATTTTACTTTTCTAAGAGCTTCAAGAAGGATTCTATTTCTTTCTTGTAACTCTTTCACATCTGATTCTGTGAAATTATTTTCACTTAAAATTTCTTCAAAATCTTGCTCTTCTTCATCATAGGATTGCTGAATTTTTTTAAGAAGTTTTTCCTCCGGATTGAGTCCTGTGTAATTCATATGACAACCAATATGATGCTATTTGTAATTTGTTACTCCCCTTAAAAAAAATTTGCTTATAGTGAATTCTAACTTCAAGACACCTGATTTCTTCGATTATTCGATAAAATAACTTGCTCTTGATTTATGTCGATATTCTTCTGTTTGAAAAATTAAAAAGAAGGAAAAGAAGAAAAAAACTTTATTTGTAATATTCTTCTAGTTTTTTATATGGTGCTCTTTCACCGGTAAGATATTCTTCATGAACATCAATATATTTTCTTATGATAAGATAGCCTATTATGAAGAATAATAGAAGTGGAGTTAATGCTATAGCATATGAGTTTGGAATACTTAATCCTAAAGATCCACCTAAACCTAAAAATCCAAGGAACATCAAAGGACTTACTATTGCACTTACTCTTCCCGCGATTTGTTTAAATCCTTGATACTGTGTAACCTTATCAGGAGGAGCAACCTCGAAAACAAATTGTCTTCCTATTATCCAAAGACCTCCGAATCCAACACCTATAAAAAACGCAACTGGGAACATAATTTGCCATGGTAAAATATGTGTGCCATTGACTTCAATACAGGCTAATACTGCGATAATAACAGCGATAAACCAAGCAACAATATTGATAACAAAATTTTTCTTTGGTCCCCATTTATCAAGAAGAAGACCAACTATGATAGCTCCAATCATTGATAGTAAACCACCTATAGCAATAATATAGAGTGCTTGTGAGGGATTTGCTCCTGCTCCATCTATCATCACTAACTGCATATAAAGTATAGTTGTATTTGCAGCATCAGTAACGAAAAACCAGCCTAAAATAAAGAATAATGCGTTTTTATTTTTGGAAGCAAAAATTTCTTTGAAAGTTTGTTTATAATTTCCTAGTGCTAGTCTAACATTTTTATGGAATCCATTTTGATTTGGATTAATTTTTTCTTTACTGAAAAGAAACGGAAGAGCAAACAGTAGAATCCCTGCGACCACCATAGGAATTAGATAGAAAAGACCTGTATATTCAATGGTCGGTCCAGGATTTAGTATACGGTTCCCAAGTTCTGATACTCCACTAAAAATCGATTCTGGTTCGCTAAAATGTTCCCAAATGCCAAAACTATCATTGTATGCAACCATTGATAAAATAATCCCAGCAAAAGTACCTAGAAAGCTTAAAGATCCCGAAATACCTGAAGCTTTACCTCTTTCCTCTGTTTTAGAAATAAAAGGAATCATTGAATCGTAAAACATTCTACCAACTTGGTAAGAAAAGTTTGCAAAAACAAACAATACACATAACCACCAGAAATTCATCCAAACCATAAACAACAAAGTAGAACCACACATCACAGATGCTGCAATAATAACAGCTGGTTTTCGTCTTCCTAAAGTGTCACTTAATGCACCTATGACTGGTCCCAAAATAGCTACTAAAAGATTCGAAAAAGCCATAAAAGCTGACATTAAAGCAAAAGCTGTAAAGTAATCAGTTATTCCATTTTGATAAGCAAGGAGTAACACTAATGGTTGAAAAACTATACTAAGAATCCCCTGACTGAATAAAGTATCAGCTGCATCATAACTACTCCATAAGAAAATATTTCTCATTTTAGTATCTTTAGCTTCAATAACACTAATATCCATTGTTTCACTCATAACAATCTAGCAATTGCTCTTTTTGACTTGTATATAAACATTCATTCGAAACGTACAGGACATCAAATAATTCAAACTAATAGTGATGATTGCTAGATAGATGATTAAATTGCTAGAAAAGTCTATAAATAATAAATTCATTAATAGGTTGGTTTTAATGAATATTCTCGGAATCGAAAGTAGAAAGGGAGAAACAGTATTTGATTACATTGAAATGTTTGAATATCCACATGGAACGACAGAAAAATTACCAATTTGTATAATAGAAGGTGATGAAGCAGGACCAACCTTTCTTTTTACTGGTAACATTCATGGCAATGAGCTACATGGTTTGGTAGCATTACAAGAGATAATTCAAGAGATAGATCCAACAAAAGTCAAAGGAAAAATAATCATAGTCCCTACGTTAAATCCAGCTGGATTGCTTACATTGAAAAGATCACCTTTCTATATAAGAGCTGATCCAAACAGATTATGGCCTGATCCTAAACCTAAGAAAGAATCAAGACTAAAATATGTTGATCTTTATGATGATAATCTTGATTCTACCAAGTATCCTAATATACAAGAAATTTTTTACACAAGATTTTCAAACATACTTTCAGAAATTGATTATTTTGCTGATTTGCACTGTCATGCTATTGGTTCCTTACCATTTTCTTATTTAGATAGAGTGTATTTTGATGAGGATATAGAAGGAGCAAAAGAAGAAGCAGAAAAATTGTATGAAAAAACAAAGGGATTAGTCGAAGCTTTTGGGTTAACTATTGTAATTGAAAGTCCTCCAAAGCATTATTTTGATTCTAAATTACAAAGGTCGACAACTGGAAGTTTTGTAAATAAATTCAGAAAACCAGGTTTCACAGTAGAATTAGGCGCTGCAGATTATGTTGATATCGAGCTTGTTAGAATCGCTAAGAAAGGAATTTGGAACGTTCTAAAATATACAGGAATTTTAGAAGGAGACATTGAACCAATTAAGAAGGTTCCTGTATTGAAAGATAATTTATGGAGAGAGATAAAAATACGATCATCCACTTCTGGATATTATATTCCTATAGTTAAATGTGGTGAAATGATTGAAAAAGGCGATCCTATCTTTGAAATAAGAGATATTTTTGGAAACATCAAAGAAACGATTATCTCAGTTCATAAAGGAACAATTCTTGGGATCTGGAATGATATTATATGTTATCCAAACAGTGAACTAGCTTCATATTTAATAGAAAATGATATTGATGTTGTTCTTCCTTGGGAATATGAGAAAAAAGATGAAGGAGAGAAGAGTGAATAAATCTTAATCTTCTTCTAGTTCTAAAGTAACAACTTCATGAGTTGGTAGGCTATTCTTGAAATCTTCTAAAAAGGACAGATTTCCTATACCTCGTCCCACATGCATTGCAATAGTAATTTTCGCATCAATCGCTTTTGCTGCTTCAACTGCTTCTTCGACATCCATAACATAAGTACCAGAGATAGGGATAAGAGCAATTTCTGGTCTCAAATTATTCATTTCTGGTATTTTATCTGCATCTCCAGCATGGTAAATTGTTACACCATCAATATCTAAGATAGGACCAATATGTCCAGATTCTTTAGGATGAAAAGGAGTCTTAGTTGCAGGATCTCTGAATCTGTGTATGTTGTAAGCTGCAATAGCAGAAACATTGATACCTTCAATTTCGAGAGAATCACCTGGATTGAGTTCCATAATTTTCTGTTTCTTATTTATTTTCTCTTTAAAAATCTCTTGTACTATTTTAGGACCAATAAGTATTGTCTGATCGGAAGAAATTTCATTTATAGCATCAGGATTACAATGATCGAAATGTTCGTGACTTGAGATGACAATATCAGCTTTTGGAAGGTTTGATTTGCCTAGTTTATATGGGTCAAGATAAATATTCTTCCCTTTAGCTTCTATCCAAAACGCATCATGTCCTAACCAATGGATCTTAATATCTTTATATTCATACATATGTTATCGTATTTAACTTAAAATTCCTCTTATATAGATTTTATGTGTTAATTTTTTAGATGCTGAAATAAATCGTTTTCTAATAATAGTAAAAAATTAAATATTTTAAAAAAATAAACAAAAGAGGTCAATATACTCGTTTTTCATTAACAAAAACAAAAACTTCTTCAGGAGTAATATAACCTGTTAGTAAATCTCCTACTTTCATCTCTTTATATTTTTCAGTCTGTTCCTCAAAATCCACAAGAATTATAGTATCATCCTTAAGTGTTCCAGTAATTTTAACTTCAGTTCCTAAATACTCAATTGTGTGAATTTTAAATTCAATAGGACTATCTGTTCTTTCATGAAGACTTATAACTTCTGGTCTTACTATGAGATTTACTTCTGCTCCAATTTCTAGTGGCTGTTTAGTTACTATTTTCACAGTTTCTCCACCGACTAATTCAACCTTATCGGAAGCAACTATTTTTCCTTTTAGTGTACTTGAACTGCCAATAAACTGTCCAACAAAGAGTGTTTGAGGATCCGTAAAAACTTCTGTTGGTGTACCATATTGTTCAATAAATCCGATGTTCATCACAGCAATTCTATCACTAATAGCTAGTGCCTCTGCTTGATCATGGGTAACATAAATAGCAGTCATTCCTATTTTCTTGATGATAGAACGAATCTCAGTTCGCAATTCTTTTCTAAGCTTCGCATCTAAGTTGCTTAGAGGTTCATCACACAAAAGAACATCAGGTTCAACGACAATACTTCTTGCAAGAGCTATTCTCTGTTGTTGGCCACCAGAAAGTTCAGTAGGATTTTTATCTATTTGATCAGCAAGATGTACTAGTTCTAGAACTTCTTGTACTTTCTCTCTTCGAAATTCAAAAGCAGAATCTTTAGAAGCTTTATAATTTAGATATTTTGCTTTTCTATTCACCCAAAAATAAGGTTTTGTCAGCCATAAGAAACGCAAATGGAGTGGTGTTCTTATTGTTTTTCTTTCTTCCTTTGTTTTTTTCTTAGGTAACCAATCAGGAAGCTTTTTCACTGTAAATTCGAAATGATTCCTTATTGCTAATCTTAAGGCTCCAAGAAGGAACTTTGCATTAGCTTCTTTCGTTTCTATAAAAACTAATGAAGCAAAGAAGGTTTTAATTGCAATTTCTGGAATATCAAGAGGTCCTCGAATATCATCTAAAGTTAAAATCCAAACTTCTTTAACATTTTTACCAGAAACAAATTTTTCCATCTTTTCAGCAAGTTGAACCAAATCTTCTTTAGCACCATATTTCATATAAGAGGTAGACTCAATTATCCCATCTGAATTGATTTTCATGTTATAAACAATTTTATGTTTTAACCTTAGTTTGAGACCATATTCGACATTTTTAAAAATCGATAGATGTGGCCAGAGAGCGTAATTCTGAAAAATCATTGCAGTATTACGTCTCTGAGGAGGAAGGATTGTCACTTCTTTCTCTCCAATAAATATTCTACCTTCAAAAGGTTCTACAAAACCAGCTAGCGAACGAAGAAGTGTAGATTTCCCACAACCTGATGGGCCTAACAATGTAGTAATTTCTCCATCAGGTACATTTAGAGTAACACCTTTGATTGCAATAAAATCATCATAAGCAATCTTTACGTTTTCATACTTCACAGAAACCATTTATCTCAACCTTAATGACTTAATAGATGGTTAAAACTTAAGTATAAAAATTTTGTCTGAAAAACATAAAACAGAAAACATCATTTTCTAGAAATACTTTTGATTGGTTAAACACATCTAAACTCATGTATTACCTTTCAGATGATATTCTCTTATTAGAATGCAAAAATGAAGAGAAACTTTCAAGGGGTATGGGAGCAGTCAATACTTTGATAGTATTAAGTCCAGAAGAGTTACTTGTAATTGATCCTGGTGTTTGGACCTATCAATATAAAATAATGAAAAAATTACATAAGAGAGAAATAATTGATTTTTCAAAAATCGAAAAAGTTTGTATAACGCATCAACACTGGGATCATTCTACTTTTGCCTGTTATTTTCAAAGGAAGTTCGGTGCAAAAATCCTATCACACAGTGAAGAAAAGGAAGCTTTGGAAGATGAAACGATTATGCTAAAAAATTTCTTCAGAGGATATAAATTTCTCAAATATGAATTAGAGAGATACCCATTATGGATTATGAGAAAAGCAATTCACTTTCTTTGGGGAAAATATCAAGGAGTAAAAATAGATCAAACACTCAAAGATGGAGACAAATTAGACCACACAATTTCTGTTCAAGTGGTAGAACTGCCAGGTCACACTATAGGGAACATAGGATTCTATTTTCCAACAGAGAGGATACTAGCAGCAGGTGATTTAATAGACTTAGAAACAGGGATAGGATTCGATTTGAACAGCCCTCTATCATGTTTTGAAACTGCAAAAAAATCAATTGAAAAGTTAATTAGTATGCAAATAGAGACTTTTATCTCTGGACATGGTAAAATAGTTCAAGGAGTACAAGAATGCAATGCACTTTTCGAAAAGAAAATCAGGAAGTCTATTAATCTTCGAGAAAAAATCATTGAAGTATTATCTGAAAAAGAATGCTCATTAAAAGAGTTAATTGCTAAAGTAACACAAAAGAAAAGTATTATTGAGTATCTTCTGAACAAGCACGTGTTTTATTGCTATTTAGAAAGTATTGATAGAGAAAAATCCATTGAGTTTCGAAAAAAAGGAAAAAAAACGCTAATGAAAATAGTATAAGGATTAATTCGATATAACAAAAATTAAAAAGCAATTAAGGGGTTATGGATACAGATAAAGAGGTGTCTTTATGGTAAAAAGAAACCCAAGTAAATTTCTAAAAGACGAATACAAACAAATTCAAGCTGAAGGACGAGAATGGGTCCATCGTAAGTTAGAAACTCCTTCAGTGCCAAGAGTAATAGTTGATGGAAAAGAATTATTGATGTTATGTTCAAATAATTATTTGAATCTAAGCAATCACCCTCATTTAAAGAAGAAAGCTATTGAAGCTGTGGAAAAATTAGGAGCTGGTTCAGGATCAGTTCGTGCAATAGCTGGGAATATGGCCATTCATGAAGAATGGGAACGAAAACATGCAGACTTTAAAGAGCAAGAAGCTTCAATGGTTTGGATGTCAGGATTCATTGCTAACGAAGGTGCTATTCCGCCACTAGTTAGAAAAGACGATTTTATTCTGAGTGATCAACTCAACCATGGTTCAATTATCGATGGTGTAAGATTGACTAAGACTCAGAGACATGTATATGAACACACAGACTTAGGTAGTCTTGAGGAAAAACTCAAAGAGATTGATTCTCTAGATCCTAATGGAGAAAAACGTATTTTGCTCATCACAGATGGTGTATTTTCTATGGATGGGGATATGGCTCCTTTGGATGGCATCCAGAAACTTGGAGATGAATATGGAGCAATGATCTATGTAGATGATGCACATGGAGATGGAGTTCTAGGCCGTAACAGGAAAGGAAAAGGTATTGTAGATCATTTTGGTTTACAAGGTAAAGTCCAAGTAGAAATGAATACTTACAGTAAAGCAATGGGAGTAGTTGGAGGTGCTATTGTAGGTTCTCAAGATTTGGTTAATTTCCTTAGAAACACCGGTAGATCTTATCTTCTAAGTGGTTCACAACCCCCAGCAGTTGCTGGTGCAGCTATAGGAGCTTTAGAGATATTAGATCCTAAATCACCTATGCATGAACCTATTGTAGCTAAGTTGTTGGATAATTGTGATTATTTCAAGAACAGAATCGTTGATATGGGTTATACTCACGAAATAACTGCTGCCTCAGCTAAGTGTCCTACAGCCATTGTACCTATCATATGTGGTGAAAATGATGTTGCTAAGAAACTTAGTGACAGACTAGGTGAAGAAGGAATATTTGCTCTACCCATAGTTTTCCCAATGGTACCAAAAGGGACAGCAAGAATCAGAGTTATGATGAACGCTGGTCTAAACAAAGAAGATTTAGATTTTGCTTTGATGAAATTCGAAGATTTAGGAAGAGAATTAAAGATTTTCTAATTCTCTATTCTTTTTAATTTTTTATTAAATCACTGAAAATATTTATAATTATTTTTACAGTTGGTTAAGTGATGTCTGAAGCAAAAAGGTTTTTCAGAATTTATGGATTAGTTTGTTTGCTTTATGTATTCTTTTATGCGATTGCTCGTTTTTTTACGGTTGTTTTGTTTAGCTCTGGATGGAGATTTGGCATTTTAGAAAGGGGCTTTGTAGGATTAATTATTGTTATTTTCTTACATTTTTTTTGTAACCATAGTAATTCCAAAATCAATTATATTTGTTGGCAAGTTGATATTAGGTAGGCATAATTGATTTCACAATTCTTAAAAAGTTAGATAATTCAACTGAATTGTAATGGATGAAAACAAAGAGAGAGATTTTAAGGAAAAAATCTTTTTTACTACAGAAAGAGGAAAAAGATTTTTGATGTTCTTTTTAGTGGGAACTGTTGGATGGGGTTTGAATTTTCTGCTATTGTATCTCTTAGACGATTATATATTAGGGCATACTTTTATTAAAAACATAAATTACTCTTTATGGATTTTTACAATCGATCAAAGTGTAATAGCTTCATTACTATCAATGGTAATTGTTTTCATATTAACGTTCGTAGTCAACAAATTTTGGACATTTAAAGGTCAAGGAGACGAATTTAATCCAAGCACAATTTTACAGTTCTTACAGTTTACAATTATTGGATTATTTGGTTACGCGATCTACTCTGGAATAAATATGATTTTAGATGGCTCTCTAAATTGGAATAAATATCTTGCAATGACTATTGCTTTCTATACAGGCTTAATCAGTAACTTCATCTGGAATGATATTTGGACATTCAATCCTAAACTTATCGAGAAAAGAAAGAATAGAAGAAATCAAAAGAATTTCGATTGACAAAGTGAGTAGGATTTTAGTTAAAGAGCATTTATTGATTGTATAAGTAGCTTAGAGACACATTAGGATATTGAGGTGAGAATCTAAGCTTAGGATAATTTTTAGCTGGAAAACGTATCCATAAGTATTTTATTTCACTCTCTTTAAGCGACCTGCCTACAAATCTCAAGAGTATTTTTTCTTCTGTCTGAACTGTTATATTGTCAAGTTTTTCGGAAATCATACGTGTATTTGAAATATCAAGTTCGAAGACTTTCATAGGATAGCTTTTCAATGGAAAGAATGTTGTTTCAAAATGACTTTCATCCAAATCAATTATTAAATAGCCTTTTTCTTCAACAATCTCCATAAAACTCGTTCTAATTAGTGAACCGATGTATTGAACCTTGTTACTCTGAATTGATTGAGTTCTATGAATATGACCTGAAAGAGTCAGTATCAAATTATCTGGAAAATCTTCTGTTTTCAAAGTATCTGGTCTATTTCGAAAAATATGATTATGAGGTCCAAAACTTGCTCCATCAAACAGCTGATGACATAAAATTATATATTTTTTTCTTGGATTGCTAATTATTTTTTCTTTAATTTTCAAGAATGTTTTTTTCGGAGAGGTTAATTCGAATGGGAATCCAATTACACCTACTTCACTAAGTTCTACTTCAGATATTTTATTCAGAAAATGAATCCTACTTGAAAGATGATTTAGAAGTGTTTCTGGAAGTCTAGATTTATCATGATTTCCAGGAATCGATATGAAATCGATGTCATATTCAGCGAATTTTTCTAGAATAGTATAAGCTCTTGCTATCAATTCGTTCTTAGGTTGAGATCTATTGAATACATCTCCTCCATGAAGTACACAATCAACATTTTCCTTTACTGCAATCTTGAGAACATTTGAAAAAACTTCATATCCCCAATTTATTTGTTCTTTCTTTGATTCTGTAGTCCTCCCATATTCATAACCAAAATGTGTATCTGAGAGAGCAAGTATCCTCATCAACTATCACAAAATTTCAAGTTAAGATACTAACAAGAAATGAATATAAAAACAAACAACTTTTTTCTCTTTTTAAGAAACTTTTTTTGTATTAGATTACCTCAGCTTCTCTTAAATTATTAATCCACAGAGGTTTTCTTTCAATGAACAAAGAGAAATTCTCTGCAAAAGTATCATCTCTGTTGTATATTTGTCTTAATTCTTCATCGATCAATATAACTTTCATTTTCTCTTTAATTTCTATTTTCAAGAAAGAATCTACACTCAAAACAAAAGTATTTTTCGCTACCAAATTTTCTAAGAATTCACATACATTCTGTCCTTTTTTTGTGAAGTGTATGACCCACCTATTATTATCTATGAATGGACCTGCTACTACATCAACATGTTTAGCATATTGTTTTAGGAATTTCAGAGATTCTTTTGAAGTTATTTCTGGTCCTTCTTTACGAATCGATATCTGAGGTTTAATATCCATTAATGAGATGAATAACCCATAATACTCCTCAGAGACAAATGTTTTAGATCTTTCTAATATATAGTTATTATTGAAAAGTTCAACTTGAAATGCATTTTTTATGGATAATGCTTTTTGCCAGCATATTTCTTGTTCTTCAAAATTTCTTTTGAGAGCGAGTATAAGTACTTCTCTACCTGAATTAGTTATTTTACGAACAAGTTCATCGTAATCAGGTACTTCACATAATAAATCTTCGAAGAAAGCAATGTCTGGTTTCATCAAATAAGTGTTAGCAGCTGCAACAAGAGATGTATATTGATCTATTGAAACATCTGCTGCTACATTATCTTTAGGATTGAGAGGATCAGGAACATAAAGAGGATAGTACTTTAGCAGCATCTCACTTGTTAGTAAATCTACATCTTCCATTCGTTCTACATTTCTTTTAATATCAATAATAGTTCTTGGACTCCATTTACAGATTGCTTCTATAGCTTTTCTAAAAGTTTCATAAAAAATTATAAGAAGTTCACATAAATAGCCATTGAAACCGATAGCACCAATTTCAGTTCTATAAACTCCAATTGTCTTCAGAAATTTCTTTAAAAGTAGAATTTCCTTTCTGTTCTCCTCTTTCATATGAGTAATTATATATTGTGAATGCATGGGAATTAAATCAAAGATAGATTCAGCTTCTTCACCTGGTGAAACCTCAAATCCTACAAACAAGTTAATTAATTCACCTTCGATATTAACTCTCAGATAAGGCAATTTTCCAGTATGTTTTGTTACTTCTATTGGATTATTATTGGTTCTATCTTTCTTTAGTCTTTTTTCCAATGCATCTAAAATTTGATGAACCTTAGACTTATCTGATTTCTGCAAAATTAAAAGTAAATCAAAAGAATCATCCTCACTTAAGTAGGTTTTTCTTACAAATGAACCTTGATCTTCCACTCTAGCAATATATCCAAGGGCATTAACATCAAGCATTATCTTCTCTTTTAAAATAGAAAGAAGTTCTCTGATTTCTTCATGGTGTTCCCATTGAACTTGTATGATTTCTAGAACATTCTTTTCAATGCTTTCTGATGTTTCAGCTGGTTTTTCGTCACTCATTTTCTCACCTTTTTTGAGCTTTTACTTCATGTAGAGATGTATAAATAGGTCCTGTAGGGTATAGCTCTGATTTCTTAAGATTAATAGAGTCGATTTCTTCTTCGCCACAACTGAATTTAGAAAGGTTGTTTATAACTTTAATTAGTTCAGACTTATTTTTTATGGATTTTACTCTTGCTATAGTGAGATGAGGTTTAAAACCTCTAGAATCAACCTTAAAACCTGATTCTTTTAATTTAAATCTTAACTCTTTTTGGATATTTTGCAGTACTTCTAATTCTCCATCCATTTCACAGAAAATTACTCTAATATATTTTTCATTAGGTAATAATCCAGGTTGTTTTATCTCCAAACGGAATTTTGGGAATTTAATTTCATCCAAAATCTTTGATACAACTTGAATCTGCTCTTCAGTTATTTCTCCTAGAAATTCTAAAGTCAAGTGTAAGATTTTAGGATTAACCATCTTTAATTTAGCATCTATCTCTCCTAATTGGTGCTGGATTTTTCCTATATTATCGATAATGTTCTCATTATTAAAATCGATGGAAATGAATGTTCTTACCATTGTTATGAAAGGTTTTTTTGATATTTTATAAATATTTATTAGATTACTATTTCTTGACATTAACAACCTTTTTAACTACGAAGAATATTTCCCCTTTGAAACCCGATGAATGAATCCACAACTAGAGTACTTGGAGTAACTGGGATGCCAGGATCAGGCAAAAGTGAATTTGCTCTTTTTGCTGAAGAATTGGGTTATCACACCGTAGTTATGGGAGACGTTGTGCGAGCTAAGGTTATTGAAGAAGGTTTCGAACCTACTCCCGAAATGAGTAATAAATATATGCATAAGCTTCGTGAGGAAATGGGTGATGCAGCTATTGCTCATCTTACCTGTATTGCAATTGATAAATTAATTGCAGAAGGGAAACGAAAACTCATTATTGATGGTATCAGAAGCCAAGCAGAAGTTCTTCATTTTAAAGAACATATGCAAAACTCTTTTGTTATTATTGCAATACATGTTGATCCAGAATTGAGATTCAAACGTTTGAAAGTTAGAGGAAGGAAAGATGCACCAATCACTGAGGATGATTTCAAAAGACGCGATCAATCTGAATTAGATTTAGGTCTTGGTGAAACTATTGCATTCTCAAATTATATAATTCCAAATAACAAATCAATAAAAGATTTTAAAGAAAAAGCTCTTAGTTTGTTAAATGAATTAGAGAGAGGAAATATTTGAAACTTGAAATCAGTCTTAAAGTCCCATTATTTTCAACAGAAGACAAATCAAAAGTAGAATCATGTATAAAGAATCTATTGGATTTTCTTCCTGAGTTAAAAGAAGTTAATGAAAATGGAATCACCATACTTACTTCAGACAGAATTAAGATAGAGGCACTGAAACACTTTTATTTTCAAATTAGACAAAGTGAAATCTTAGATACAGTTAGGAGACAAGCTCATATAAATCCACAAACAAACCAGATAATTTTTATTATACACAAACAAGCTTTATTAATAGGTAAAATTGCTGTCGTATCTAAAGACACTACATCCCCTCTTGGTCATCTAGAACTGATCATAAATGCAGAAGATGCAAACAAGTTTCTAGATTGGTTTGCTCCACATACTGTAGAAGGAAAAATCCAAAATCCAAGTAAATTTAATTCAATTTTTAGTCTTTAGCTTTCAATTTTAGCTTTAAACCATCATAGGCTAAAATTGTATTTGCAAAAACCTTCTTGCTTTCACTTAAAGAGTGTTCTAAGTCTGAATGTAATTCCGATATGTGAGTTAAAACGAGTTTCTTTACTTTAGCTTTTTGTGCAACTGTAGCTGCATCTATACAAGTAGAGTGACTGTATTTGGCAGCTCTTTCCTTTTCTTCTGGAGGATAAGTAGCATCATGTATTAATAGATCTGCACTTTTTGAATTTTCAACCACATTATCATCAAACACAGTATCTCCGGTAACAACAATCTTCAATTTTTTTGGTTTGATTTTTTCAGTTACTTCAGTAGGTAAAATAGTTTTATTGTTCACTTCAATCTCATGCCCCTCTTGAAGCTGTTTCCATAAAGGACCTTTAGGGATACCTAAAGAATTTGCTTTTTCTGGATTGAATTTAAATTTCTTTGGTTTTGTCTCTATTACATAACCAATTCCTTCAATAGAATGTTTGATTGTAAAGGCTTTTACTGTTAAATCTTTATTATCAAGAACTAATCCACCTTGTGTTTCAAGTACAGAAATTTCAAATGCGGGTTTAAATCGATAAGCTAAGAATAAAATTGATAGAAATTGAGAAGTCCAAGTAGGACCGATTATAGTAATAGGTGAATTGATGTTAAAGAAATTTCTAGTAGTTAATAATCCCATCAATCCAAGAGTATGATCTGAGTGTAGATGAGTTAATAATATTGTTAATTTTCGAAGACTTATCTTATTCCTGAGCATCTCAATTTGAGTTCCTTCACCTGCATCTATAAGTAACAAATTTCCTCTATATTTAAGAGCTAAAGAGCTTTGTCTTCTATCTACTTGAGGAGGAGCAGAAGACGTACCCAAGAATGTTATAGTCATCTCATCAGACATCTTTACACCTCAAAACCATTATTCTTCGCGTGAGAGATTTATGAATCACACAATCTATTGTTTTTATCAATTTGAAATCTGTTTTTTCTACAATTTTTTCAGGTTCTACTACAGCAGGAGTACTAAACACTAAGTAACCATTATTTTTCAGAATTTTTAAAGAATCTTTT
>Ga0307444_1000291_pt1 | contig 25591 bp, 18 predicted proteins | sample SalMarSW160340MG_FD_202145 | JGI IMG/M metagenome (GOLD analysis project Ga0307444, IMG submission 202145) | Salt marsh sediment microbial communities from the Plum Island Ecosystem LTER, Massachusetts, United States - SW1603-40 | ecosystem: Environmental > Aquatic > Marine > Intertidal zone >...
GTGGGGGAGATCGTCGCTCGGCTGACCGGCCGGCCGTACGGCGCGTTCCTCGAGGAGCGGATCGTCGCGCCGCTCGGTCTCGAGCACACGAGCCTGTGCGACGAGCGGCCGGAGGATCCCTTGCGGGCGCGGATCCATGACGTCGGGCCGGACGGATTCGAGGTCAGCCGCCTCGATCACCAACCCGGGTACACGTCCGCGGGAGGTATCTGCACGACCATCGAGGACCTCGTGCGGCTGCCGGGCGCCCTGACGCGGAGCGGCCTCCTGTCCGACTCGGCGCTCGCGCGCATGCTGTCTCCCACCGTCCTCGTCGGTGGACCGACGATCGACTACGGGCTCGGGGTCCGCCTCGGCGTTATCGACCGACACGCCACGTGGGGGGGCATGGGCGGCGTGGGCACGTACTGGGCGGTGCTCATACACGTCCCGGACGACGAGATCACCGTCGCGGTGCTCCAGAACACGGACGGCGCCGGCGAGGATGCGCTGACGATCGCCGGCGCGGTGGTGCGGGCGGCGCTGGGTCTCGGCCCACCGACCCTCCGGCCCGCCGGCGTGGAGCATCTCGGGCGGTTCGCGGGCCGGTACGACGATGAAGGAGGCGGGTTCGCGATCGCGCTCGTCGGAGATTCGCTGATCCGCAGTCGCGGCAGCAAGCACGCGCTCGTGCCGTTGGGACCGCTCGAGTTCGGGTGGGGGCTGTTCCCGATGGACCGATTCCGGTTTCACGAGCTGGACGGCGAGATCGTGGGAGTCTCGGACTACTACAACGGCCTGTTCGCCGGCTTCTTCCCCCGTCTCGGAGGGCTCGAGACCGTGCCGCACCCGGGGACCGGGGGAGAGTCGGCCGGATGAGCGGCTGGATCCGCCCCGTGACGCTGACCGGGGGCACCGTCGAGCTCGAGCCCGTGTCCGTGAAGCACGTGCCCGGTCTCCTCGCGGCCGCCTCACCGCCCGAGATCTGGCGCTGGATGCCGATCGCCATCGACTCCGAAGACGTGTTGCTGGCGCTCATCGAGCGGGCGCGCGAGAACGCCGCCGTCGGGACGGGTCTCTCGTTCGCCACGCGCCTGCTCGACGGCGGGGAGATCGTGGGGGCCACGAGCTACCTGAACCCAGATCCGCAGCACCGGAGAGTGGAGATCGGGTTCACCTGGGTGACGCCGGCATGGCAGCGCACCGCCGTGAACACCGAGACGAAGCTCCTCATGCTGAGACACGCGTTCTCCGCCCTCGGGTGCGAGCGCGTCGAGTTCAAGACCGACGCGAACAACGAGCGCTCGCGGGCCGCGATCGCCCGGCTGGGGGCCGTCGAGGAAGGCACGCTCCGGCACCACATGCGCCGGCGTGACGGCACGTATCGGGACAGCGTCTACTTCAGCATCCTGCGCCAGGAGTGGCCGGCGGTCGAGAAGCGCCTCGAGGGGATGCTGGCCTGAGAGGTCGTCGCCCGACGGGCGCCGCGCGCGGCGCCCGCCGCCCTCCGGGGTCGCCTACGGCGCGCGGAGTCCCCACGCATCCTCGGTCCACCTGAGCCACGTTCCCGTGACCGCCGCCCGCCATGCCCGCTGCGAATCCGACGCGGCGAGCTCGTCCCACGGCTGGTCGAGACCGGAAAGACGGGCGCGGGCGAGCTCGTAGTCGGGCCCGAGGCGCGCGCGGTGCTCCGCGAGGAAGCTCGTCAGATCGAGCGGGAACCCCATCTTGACCCGTCGCCACGCGATCTCACGCGGGAGATGGGGGGCCATCGCGCGCCTGAGCACGTACTTCGACCACCCGGCCCGGAACAGGTGCTCGGCGCGCAGCCGGAAGCCGAACTCGACGATGCGATGATCCAGGAAGGGCAGGCGGTGCTCGACCGGAATCGCCATCGAGTAGCGATCGTCGCTCGTCAGGTAGTGCGGGAGGAGCGCGACCCGGAAATGCCGATGTCTGAGCGGTTGGAAGCGGGGCGGGGCGGTCGAGGCCCTTCCCAGCGCGCGGCGACGCAGCGCCTTGAGGGTCGGAACCACGGCTGCGAGCGCCCGGGCCGGGGTGCCGAAGCGGAACGCCAGATCGTGCCGCGCCGCCGACCAGCCGTGCCCGTCCTCCCGCAGCTCCCGGCGCGCGGATGGCCAGAAGTCGAACTCGTATCCCGCCAGGAGCTCGTCACCCCCCGAGCCGGCGAGCGCGACCTTGTATCCGTCGGCCCGCATGACTCGTCGCATGAGGTAGTGCGTGAACGCGTTGGGGGCGTGATACGGCTCTTCGTGCATGGCGAGGAACGCGTCCCCGGCACGCGCGAACCCGTGGTCCGGTGCCACCACGCGATAGTCGAGCCGGTGCCGACGACGCATGGTGCGCGCGTAGGGCTCCTCGTCTCGACCGGGATGGCGGAGCGTGTAGGTGACGGGGTCCGCTCCGGCGAGCGCGGCGGCGGCAACGATCGATGAGCTGTCGAGTCCGCCGCTGAGCTCGAGCGCCACGGGCACGTCCGCTCGCAGACGCAGAGCCACGGCGTCGACCAGGAGCTCCCGCAGCCGACGAGCCGCGTCCACCACCGCGATCTCGCCCGGCTCGAAGCGCCCCTCCGGGAAGTCCCAGTAGGTCAGTGTGCGCACCGCATCGAGCGCCGGTCCGCGAAGGTGGAGCGCGGTGGCCGGCGCGACCCGCTGGATGGGGAGAAAGAAGGTCGATTCGGCGTCGTCCTTCACCTCCGTGTCGACGAACCGCCGCGCGGCCTCGAGATCGAGACGGATTCCACCCGGGTCGAGGCGGACGAGCGGCTCGAGGAGGCTCGAGAAGAACACCCCGCTCGCCGTCCGGCGCACGTACAGCGGGACGATTCCGAACCGGTCGCGCGACAGCGTCAGGACGCGGGTCTCGAGATCGTACAGCGCCGCCGCCCAGAACCCGTTGAGGCGCGCCCACAGGTCGTCGCCCCACGCCCGGTATCCCTCGACGAGGACCTCCGTGTCGCTGTGGCCGCGGAAACGGACGCCGCGCCCTACGAGCTCCCGACGAAGCTCGTCGTGGTTGTAGATCTCCCCGTTGAACGTGGAGATGACTCGTCCATCCGCGCTCGACAGCGGCTGGTGACCGGCCACGCTCGTGTCCACGATCGCGAAGCGCGTGTTGACGAGACCCACCGTGTGGGGTCGACCGGCCGCGGCCGTGAGCCCGGCGAGTCCCCTCACCGCCGCGCTCGAGCGCTCCGTCGCCAGATGCGTGGCCTCCCCGGCCATCACCAGGGCGACCCCTTCATCGTCCGGCCCGCGGGCACGAAGCGGTCCGAGGAAGGCGCGCGCGAGCGCCTCTCCCGCGCCGGAGGGCTCCGACAGCAGCCAGCCTCCGATGCCGCACACGGTCTACGCCGGTCGCGGACGAGAGGGAGGCGACGTGCGGATCCTCACGCGAGGCCGCAATAGCGGACGGCGGACCCGGCGAGGATCTCGGCCAGCCGGACGCACGAGTCCACATCCACCCACTCCACCGCGGCGTGCGCGCCCCCTCCTCCGGGACCGATCACGATCGTGTCGACGCCGGCGGCCGCGAGAAGGGCGGAGTCCATCCAGGGCGAGTCTCCAATGACCGCGGGGGGCCGACCGAGGGCCGCCTCGACCGCCCGCGCCACCACCGTCGCGATCGGGGCCTCGGGCGAGGTCTCGAACGGCTCGCGGTGGAACAGGGTGGACCACTCGGCCTCGAACTCCGGATCCTCCGCCTCGAGCCCGGCGAGGATGCGGGCGAGCTCGGCTTCCACGTCCGCCCGCGTCTCGGGCGGCACGGTCCGCCGCTCGATGCGGAGCGTCGACTCCGGGGCGTAGGTGCTGATCCCCACGCCGCCCTCGAGGAGCGCCGCGTGGAGCGAGGGCGGACCCAGGAGCGGGTGGCCGGGACGCGCCTGCAGGTTGTCGAGCAGCGCCTCCAGCCGGGCGAGCACGCGGCCCATGCGGAGGTTCGCATCCACTCCCTCGCGATACCGGCTGCCGTGCGCGGCGCGTCCCTTCGTCCGCACCTCGAGCCAGGTGAAGCCGCGGTGCGCCACGCACAGGCCGAGATCCGTCGGCTCGGTCACGATCGCGGCCTCGAACCGCAGCTCCCCGCGCTCCCGACGTGCCACGAGGTCGGACGTCCCGAGGCTCGCGTACTCCTCGTCCGCCACCGCGGCGACCAGGAGATCGCCCCCCAGGCCGATCCCCGCCTCGGTGAGCGCGCGGGCCGCCTCGATGCACGCGGCCAGCGCGCCCTTCATGTCGAACGCCCCCCGTCCGAACAGCCGTCCATCCTCGATCCGCGGTTCGAACGGCTCCACCATGCCCTCGACCCCCACGGTGTCGTAGTGCGCGTTCAGCATGAGTCCCGGCCCCGTTCCGGCACCCTTCAGACGGCCCACGACGCTCGGGCGACCCGGCTCCGGCTCGAAGCGGACCGCCTCCAGACCGGCGGCCTCGAGGAGCCCGGTCGTCGCCGCGGCGATCCCGGTCTCACCCGCCCCTCCGGGCACGAGGCTCGGGTTCACGGAATCCGTCGACACGAGGATCTCGAGGGACCGTACCAGTCGCTCCCGCCGAACGGGAAGGGTCATATGTTCGCCTCTCGATCGCGCACGGACGAGCGCGGCCGCGCCCGTCCCGAGCGTTCCCACGCCGTCGTCGGGCGGACCGTGGTCGGGGACCGCCGTTCGATGCGGTCGCAGGATCGCGGGTCGGCCCGGCGGTCTCTAGCTTGGGGTCCGACCGCCCCGGTCCGCGCGTCTCCTCACGGTCCGGCAAGGTCGCGTGTCGTCGACCCGTCTTCCAGCCCATGCAGCCCGGAGGTCAAGGAATGTCCCCCCACCGCTCCCCGTCCGCGGCGCCGCGTGACGAGCGTCCCGTCGTCCCCGACCGCCATCCGCGCGCTTCGGACCGTCCGGGCCCCGCCGGGGCTCGCGCGCTCGTCGCCATCCTCGGGCCGGCCGCCCTTCTCCTCGCCTTCGCCACGGGCGCGCGCTCCCTCCAGCAGGACACGACCCGCGCCAGCGAGAAGACGCCCACGATCGAGAAGAAGACCGAGGGCATGCGCCACATGGAGGGCTTCTTCGACCTCTACTGGGACGACGCGGAGGGCAAGCTGTACATGGAGATCGACCGCTGGGGCGAGGAGTTCCTGCACCAGGTCTCCCTCCCCACCGGGCTGGGGAGCAACCCCGTGGGGCTGGACCGTGGACAGCTCGGCGGGACGTACGTGCTCAGGGCCGAGCGCGTGGGCCCGAAGGTCCTGTTCATCGAGCCCAACTACAAGTTCCGGGCGCGGAGCGACGATCCGGCGGAGCGTCGGGCCGTGGAGGAGGCCTTCGCCCCCTCCACGCAGTGGGGATTCCCCGTCGTCGCGAGGACCGGCGATCGGGTGCTCGTCGACGCGACGCCCTTCTTCCTGCGCGACGCGCACGGCGTGACCCGCACGCTCCAGCGGACGCGCCAGGGGGCCTACAAGCTCGACGCCTCGCGCAGCGCCTTCTATCTGCCGCGCACGAAGGCGTTCCCGCTCAACACGGAGGTGGAGGTGTCGCTCACCTTCACTTCCGACGAGCCCGGCGGGCTGGTGAGCCAGACCGCCGCCAGCGGCGACGCCATCACCCTGCGCGAGCACCATTCGCTCGTCCAGCTCCCCGACGACGGGTACGAGCCGCGCGCGGCGGACCCGCGCATCGGCGCCTTCGGGCTCTATTTTCAGGACTACGCCGCGCCCATCGACGAATCGATCGCGGTGCGCTGGGCCGGACGGCACCGCCTCGAGAAGAAGGACCCGAGCGCCGCCATGTCCGAGCCGGTCGAGCCGATCGTCTACTACCTGGACCCGGGGGTGCCGGAGCCCATCCGGAGCGCGCTGCTCGAAGGCGGCAACTGGTGGAACGAGGCGTTCGAGGCGGCGGGCTTCATCGATGCCTTCCGCGTCGAGATGCTGCCCGAAGACGCCGACCCCATGGACCTGCGTTACAACGTGATCCACTGGACGCACCGCTCGACCCGCGGCTGGTCGTACGGTTCCTCGGTGACGGACCCGAGGACGGGCGAGATCCTCAAGGGGAACGTGAACCTCGGCAGCCTCCGTCTCCGGCAGGACCACCTGATAGGGGTAGGGCTGGGATTCCCGCCGGCGGGAGACGGGTCGATCGGCTCGGTCGATGGAGGCGCCGGTGGCCCGTTCGACGCGTGTGACCTCAGCGCCGGCCCCACGTTCGACTACCTGGCGTATGTGGCGCCCGACGCCGATCCGGTGGACATGGCGCTGGCGAGAATCCGGCAGCTCGCCGCGCACGAGATCGGCCACACGCTGGGTCTGGCGCACAACTTCATCGCAAGCACCGAGGACCGCGCCTCTGTGATGGACTATCCGGCCCCCCTCGTGCGCGTCGTGGACGGGAAGCTCGACCTCGCGCAGGCGTACGACACCGGGATCGGCGAGTACGACAAGCTGGCCATCGAATGGCTGTACTCGGACTTCCCCGACGGCACGGACGAGCGCGCCGCACTCGACGCGATCGTCGAGGGGGGGCTCCGGCAGGGGATCCGGTTCATCACCGATCGCGATGCCCGTCCGTCCGGGTCGGCGCACCCCCTGGCGCACCTGTGGGACAACGGTGCGGATCCGGTCGATCGCCTGCACGACGAGATGGAGATCCGCCGGGCGGGGCTCGAGGCGTTCGGTCCGCAGCTCCTGCGGGCTGGCGAGGCGATGTCGTCCCTGGAGGAGATCTTCGTCCCGCTCTACCTGCACCACCGGTACCAGCTCAACGCGGCCGTCCGCAGCGTGGGGGGCGCCGACTACAATTACGCCGTGAAGGACGACGGGCAGACGGTGGTCGAGATCGTCGCCCCCGAGCGCCAGCGGGCGGCGCTCGCGGCGGTGCTCGAGACGCTCGACCCCGACTTCCTGGCCATCCCGGAGCGGGTGCTCGAGATGATCCCGCCCCCGGCCACGTTCGCTATCGGCCAGGAGACCTTCTCGGGCGATACGGGCGGTCCCTTCGATCCGCTGGCGGTCGCATCCTCGGCGGCCGACTTCGCGGTCGGTCTCCTGCTCGATCCCGAGCGCACCGCCCGCCTCGTGGAGTATCATGCTCGGGGCGCCGGATACCCCGGGCTCGACGAGGTGCTCGACGCGCTCGTCGCAGCCACCTGGCAGTCACCCCCGCCGGCGTCCGAGTACAGGCTCCGGATCGCCGAAGCCGTACGGACGGTGGTCCTCGACCATCTCATCGATGGGGCCGAGCGCGGAGCTCCGCTGGCACGTCCGTTGTTCGCCGCCCGTCTGGGGGCGCTCGCCGACTGGCTGGAGAGCCGGCCGGCGCCCACGCCGCACGAGACGTTCGCCGCGTCGACCATTCGGCGCTGGCAGACCCGCCCGTACACCGAGGAGGAGGGCGCCGGTGCGCCCGAACTGCCGCCCGGCGATCCGATCGGGAGCGGTCGCCGGTCCGGGGTGGCGCGGGTGCCCCCGCGCCCTTGATCCGCGGCCCCCGGTTTGCACTCTCGGGTGCCGAGGGTCGGGCGAGCCGACCCGCCGGGTGCCGGGGGACCTGACGCGGGCACCCGGGTAGCTTATGCTGTCGCAGCCGCTTAGCCGGATCCGCGACCCGCCCGAGGGCGATGTCGAGGCCGGACCCGGGCGGGTCAGAGGGTGACATGAGTGCAAAAGCGTTCACACGTTTGGTGGGTCTCGTGCTGCTGTTTGCGGCCTCGACCCATGGAGTGCGGGGGCAGGCGCAGGTCGGCTTGCTCGGCGTGGGCGACACGGGGGCCCTGGTCGTGGTGAGCGGCGGCGGAGCCGAAGCGCTCCTCATCGACCCGGCGACGCGAAACGTGCTCGGACGGTTCCCCACGGGGCCCGACCCGCGTGAGGTGGCCGTGAGTCCGGATGGCCGGTACGCCTACGTGACGAGCTACGGGTGGCAGCCTACGCGGGACGTGCGCACCGGGGATCTGGACGAGGGCGTCGCGTACTGGGAAGGGGCCTCGAGCGGCATCGCCTCGGACGGGCGGGCGGTCACGGTCCTCGACCTGGCGAACCGGTCCGTCCACGCCGTGTTCCAGCCCGGCCGCTACCGCCACCTGGAGGGGATCCGGGTCGGCAAGGACGGACAGCGGTTCTGGATGACTGCCGAGGAGGACAGCGCCATCGTCGAGGTCGACGCGACCACCGGCGACGTGCTCATGCTGTGGAAGACCGGCGGCGCCGATCCCCACTCGCTGACCGTGACCCGCGACAATCGGCGTCTGTTCGTCGCCAACACCGGCTCCGACTACCTCACGATGATCGACCGCGTGACCGTCGTCCCGCAGCGCATCTCCACCGGCCGCAATCCCCAGGGGCTGGCGCTGTCACGCGACGAGAAGGAGCTCTGGGTGGCGAACCACGGGGATCACACGATCAGCGTGATCGACACGCGCAAGCTCCGCGAGGTGGCGACCTTCCCCAGCGGTGGACGGGGCCCGACCCGGGTCGTGTTCAACCCGGCCGGCAACGAGGTGTGGGTCACCCACGCCGAGAGCCACGAGGTCGTGGTGCTGGACCGCGTCTCCGCCGCTGTGCTGGCCCACATCCCGTTCGACACCGAGCCCCGATCGATCGCCTTCTCCACATCGGGCGCGGCGGCGTTCGTGTCGGCCCCGCAGCGCCACCGGGTGTACGTCATCGATGCCGCGACGCGCGAGGTCGTGGACAGGCTCGAGGCCGGCAGCCTGCCGGGCGGGCTCGCCTGGGGTGGGGAGCGCGTGCCGCCGCGACGCTCCGGCGGTTGACCCCGGTGTCGCGGTCTCGATCCGCGCGGCTCCCGCGTTCATCTTGAGCGGGGGCGGCACCGAAACGGGAGCGCGGCATGGGGAGACGGCCGATATGGGGCACCGCGGGGGTCCTCGGGCTGGCTTGGCTCGGGGCGGCGTGCTCGGATTCCACCACCGGCCCCGGTGACCTCCAGGTAGCGGTCTCCGCCGGCCCGAGCCAGGTGCGCCAGGGGGATGTGGCGACCTTCGGCGCCGAGGTCCGGGATGCGTCGGGCTCCCTGGCCACGTTCGCGGTCGACTGGTCGGTCGAGCCCGCGTCCGCCGGGTTCATCGAGCCGGACGGCAGCTTCGTCGGGTACGAGCCGGGAAGCGCCCGCATCGTGGCCGAGGCCGGCGGGTCGCGCGACACACGCGACATCACGATCACCCCCCGCGGCGTGTCGACCGGGAGCTTCTCGGTCGTCGGCCACGGGGCCGTCGATGAGCGCTACACGTCGGACCTGTGGGTGTACGGAGGCGTCGCGTACACGGGAAGCTGGGGCGTCCGCCAGGGTCCGGCCGGCCTCCAGCAGGGAAACCGGCTGTACGCGTGGGATATCTCGAACCCCGGCCTGCCGATCCTGACCGACTCGGTGTCGGTCGACGCTGGCACCGTGAACGACATCAAGATCCGGGACGACGGCGCGATCGCCGTGCTCACCCACGAGGGCTCCGCCGACGTGCAGAACGGCATCACGATCCTCGACCTCGCCGACCCCCTCCACCCGGCCGTGATCACCCGGGTCACCGACACGATGCACCCCGGGGTGCACAACGTGTGGGTCGACGGCGCGCACGTATACGCCGTCGTCGACGGATCGAGCCCCGCCAGCGGGCTGCGCGTCATCGACGTCGCCGACCCCGCGCAACCGGTGGTCGTGAGCTCGTTCTACGGCGGAGATCCCCAGCTGACCTTCGGCCAGTTCCTGCACGACGTGTACGTGCGCGACGGCCTGGCCTTCCTGTCGCACTGGGACGCGGGGCTAATCATTCTCGACGTGGGCAACGGGATGGCGGGCGGCAGCCCGGCTGGACCGGTGGAGGTCGGACGGGTCCAGACGAGCGGTGGGGATACTCACAACGCCTGGTACTGGCCGGCTACCGGCATCGTGTTCGTCGGCGAGGAGGACTTCAACACCCCCGGGATCCTCCACGTCGTCGACGCGACGGAGCTCACGGCGCCACGCGAGGTGGCGACGTTTCGGGTCAGCGGCAGCACCCCGCACAACGTGTGGCTCGACGAGGACGCGGAGATCCTCTACGTCGCGTGGTACACGCGGGGGATCTTCGCGATCGACGTGAGCGGCCGGCTGCTCGGCGAGCTGGACCGGCAGGACCGCGTGGTCGCCTCGCTCACCTACGACGGGGCAGGGGCATGTCAGGGCGGTGGGACGTGCACGTGGGCGCCGCAGCTCCACCAGGGGCTGGTCTGGGTGTCGGACCTCAACTCGGGGCTCTGGTCGCTGCGGCTCGGCTTCTGATCGCGGACGGGCCGCCGTCGGATGGCGGCGTCCGGAGGGCGGCCCCTACGTCGGGTCGGCCGGATCCCGGGTCCAGATCACGAGCGCGCCACACTCGCCGGCGCGCCGGAACTCGACGGGCGTCTGCGATGCTCCTATGTAGATCTCGATGCCCGCGATGTCCTGGGGCGGCATGTCGTCGAGGCGGAAGCCCGGGGCGGGGAGGCCGTCGATGAACATCTGGAAGCCGCACCCACGCGCGGTCCTGATCCCGGGTCCGAACGACGACGAACCGGAGACGCGGACTCCCGGCACCTCGCGCAGCATGTCGCTCATCTGACGCGGGTCGCGCTCGAGGATCTCAGCGTGGGTGATGAACGCCCCTCGTCCCGCGTCGCGCCGTCGGTAGAATGGGCGCAGCTTCCCGGGCGGCCGGGACCCCTCGACGTCCACATCGAGCGGCGGGAGGGCGACCACGTCTTCCTCGCGGGGCTCGAGGGTCGCCGGCAGGGCGAGCGAGATGCGCACGGCGGTGTGCCGGCCGGGCTCCAGCTCGATGACGCGCGCCGGCAACTCGTGACCACGATAGGAGATCAGGAGGCGCTGGCGGCCGGATGGCACGTCGAACAGGAGGAAGCGACCCTCCGCGTCCGTCGTCTCGCCCCCGGCCACGCCGAGGATGGTGACCGATGCGCCGCCGAGCGGCCGGCCGCTGCCCGCCTCCACGATGATCCCCCCGAGCGAAGCCGTCGCCGGCTGCTGGGCGGCCACGTCGGCCAACGGGAGCGTGAGCGCGAGGATCGCGACGACCCCCCGGACGGAGGGCGCGCGCCGCTGCGCTTCGCGTTGGGCCACGTGCCTGGGGATCACCGATCCGCCTCCTTCGACCGCCCCGGGATGCAAACGTCCGGGCACGGATCGGCATCATAGGGCGTGAGGCGGCGAGTGGCGAGCGGAATGCAGGGACCGTGGAGTCGCTCGTTCGAAGCGGAACTCCCGACACCACCCGGAGTTGGGCATGGAGCGCACGGGATGCGGCGCGCTTCCTGCTACCTGCGCGTCAGGCGCTGGGGAGTTTCTTGAGCTCTCGCCGTCCCGCGGCGACGCCCGACCCCACGCCGATGCCGAACAGGAACGCCGTGCCCATGTTCACGACCGGAAAGATGGTGAGTGGTAGCGCGATGGCGGCCGCCGCGACCCCCGCGAGCAGCGGGATGCCGGGCCGGCGCACGCCGTCGACGAACCGCAGGCGGTCGCGCACGAAGCGTCGCATCCCGACGAAGCCCGCGATCGAGGCCACGCCGGTGATGATGAGCCAGAGCATGGTTCCGAGGAACTCGAACATGTGGACACCTCCTGGAGGAATCTACGGCGCGCGCCCGGATCCTGTTTCACGATGTAGCCGGCTCGCCACCGGCATCGGGATCGTACTGTGCCTCGCCGCCTGCTCGCACCCGCGCGCCGAGCAGGTCGAGCGCGTGCTGGCGGCGTACGACGAGGCGTCCGCGGACATCGGGTGGCCGGGATTCGACCCCCGTTCCGTCCCCATCGCCCTCTACGATGATGGGCACACGTACCTCCTGCGCCACCCCTCGCCGCCCGAGGGCTTCGATCGCATGCGCGGCGTCGCGGGTGCGACCGTGTCCGACGCGCCGCTCGAAGAGGCGCGCGCCAACACCGACATCGAGCTCGGGGGAGTGCGGACCGCGGTGGTCGCGTTCCCCGCTGACGCCGCGGATCCCGTCGAGACGGCGGCGCTCGCCATGCACGAGGCGTTCCACGCCTATCAGACCCTCCGCTACCCCTCGTGGACGGCCAACGAGGTGGACCTGTTCACCTACCCGGTGCGTCGGGCGGCGCTGCTCGAGCTCAGGCGGCTCGAGGGCGGCGCCCTGCGGCGCGCCGTGACGGCCCCCGACTCGGTGCGCGAGCTGTGCTGGGGACAGGAGTTCCTCAGGCTCCGGGCACGTCGGTTCGCGCTCCTCGACGAGGCCTCCGTGGCGTACGAGCGGCACAGCGAGCTGCGCGAGGGCGTCGCGCGCTATGTGGAATCCCGCGCCGCCGGTCGCCCGGACGTCGGGCTGCCGGCCGACGGCTTTCCCCCCGAGGCTGTGCGGGACCGGGCGTACGCCACCGGCCACGCGCTGGCCGTGCTGCTCGATCGGGTCGCCCCCCGCTGGAAGGACTCGCTCATCGCCGGTGGATCCCGCGCGACGCTGGACGGACTTCTGTCGGCGGCAATCGGGGGCGCCAGCGTGCGGCCGTGTCGGGCGTCGCCCGACGAGGCCGCCAGGGCCCGGGCCGTCGCTCGGACCGACAGCGCGGACCTGATGCGACGCGACGCCCTGGCGCGGGCGGCGTTCGACGACGCGCCGGGCTGGAGGATCGAGATCGTGGCGGATGAGCGGCCGCTGTCGCCCGAGCGCTTCGATCCGCTGAACGTCCGCGTGCTCGACGAGCGTCACGTGCTCCACACCCGCTGGCTGCGCGTGGGTGCGGAGGGAGTCTCGATCGAGGTCGTCGAGCGGGCCGCCCTCACCCGCGGGCTCGACGGGCACCCCTTGTTCGCCGGCATCGACCGCCTGTGGATCACCGGGTTGAGGGAGCCCGCCGTCGCGGTCTCGGGGGACACGACCCGCATCACCGCCGAGGGCGTGGAGGTGAGCGCGGTGGCGGCGTCGCTCGAGCGCGACGGGCAGCGGATCCGCCTCCGGCTGGCAGGGGGAGGCTGAAGGGGTCGCGTGCGCGCGTGGCTCAGCGGGCGAACTGGACCCACAGGAAGAACGCGGCCGCACCCCCCATACCCAGCATGCCGAGCCACGACCAGGCCCGCATCCCGGGACCGGGTCTGAGATCCGGCTCGTCGATCAGCTTCGTCACGCAGTAGTGGTTCAGGGCGTACAGGACGGGGGCGAGCAGGAAGCTCACGAACGCGGCCACGGTGACGAGCACCACCGGGTCCGGGATCCAGACCGTCTCGGCCAGCGCCAGCGCGAGGCTCGAGAACAGGAACCCCCAATATGCGCGCATCGTCCGCCGGCCGACCCACGGGTCGGGGCCGACCGGAGCCCCGACCCGGGAGGCGGCGCCCCCCCGTCCCCCGGAGAGCCTCACGACGGTGCGCGCGAAGGCGCGCGGGAACCCATCCAGGACCCCGTAGGCGGTCGAGAACATGCCGAAGAACGCCGCGATCATGAACAGCGGAAGCACCCAGGCGCCGAGCGAGTCCGTGTACAGGCGCGCCATGGTGATGGCTACGTCCGCTCCCTGCGGGATCAGCCCGGCGGGACGCAGGACCTCGGCACCCAGCGCCAGGAAGAGGATCGACAGGACGAGCGACAGACCGTACCCGATCCACAGGTCCAGACGTCCCGTCGCGAAGGCGCGCGCGGCGTCGCTCGTGCCGGCCCGCTCCGACCGGGCGCCTCGTCGGATCCATTCGTCACGTCGTTCGAGCGACCACATGCTGTGCCACACGGCGACGTCGATTCCCGTGGGCATCCAGCCGAGGAGGGCGGCGAGCAGGATGACGCTCTCGCGCGGGATCCGGGGGCGCAGGAGGCCTTCGAGGAACCCGGGGCCGGGCGGGCGGGCCACGAAGGCCAACACCGTCATGATCGTGAGCCCCAGCAGCATCCACTTGCACAGGGCCGAGAGGGCGTCGAAGCCGCCGCTCGCGAGCAGGGCGGCGATCACGAGCCCCAGCACCATGCTCCACACCGGAAGCGGCAGGGCGGGGAACACCGCGACCGCCACGGCCGCGGCCACTCCAAGCACACCGGCCAGCACGGTGACGCCCTGTACGACGGTGCCGAGCAGGAACACCGCCAGCGCCCAGCCCCGTGGTCCGGGGACCCGCGCGTAGCCATCGAGAAGCGAGGTTCCGGTCGCCGCCGCGAATCGGGGGCCGAACTCGAACGCCGGGTACTTGATCAGGTGGCTGAACGGCATCACCCACAGGAGCGCGTACCCGAAGGCGGCCCCGGCCGTGGGGGCGAGCACGAGGTGGCTGGCACCGATCGCCGTGGCAGCGAGCACCAGCCCGGGCCCGATCCAGCGGATCGCGTCGAGTCGACGGCCCCAGGAGGGGGGACCACGGTCCGGGTCGGTCCCGGGGGACGCCTCGGGCGGAAGGGGCATGGCGACAGGCTCGCGCGGCCCGGCCCCGGACGCAACCGCCGCTTCGTGCTTCGCGGGCAGGTCGGGACGCGCCGGGAGGGACGAAAGGATGGGGCGTCTTCCTGGCTCGCCAGCCGCCGGCTCCCCACATTCGCCATCCGAGCCGGTCGACGAGGAGCCCGGAGCCGCCCCCGAGATCGGTCGCACGCGATTCCGCGCCAGGGGGATCACATGGCGAAGCCACCGGAGGTCGTGTCGCTCGACTGGACTGGTGAGGGGCTTCGGTTCCTCGGACGACGGGACGGGCACCTGACGCCGATCGATGGCGGCGGCGAGACGGGTCCCAACCCGATGGCACTCCTGCTCGAGTCGATCGCGGCCTGCATGGCCTCCGACATCGTCGACATCCTGAGGAAGGGTCGACAGGACCTGTCGAGCCTCGTGATCGAGATCGAGGCCGCGCGCCGGGAGGAGCCGCCCCGCTACCTGCGGACGATCCGCTTCGTCATTCGCGTGGGAGGGGCCGTCGAGGAGGGGAAGGCGAGACGGGCCGTCGACCTGTCCTTCGACACGTATTGCAGCGTGTGGCACTCGCTGCGCGACGATCTCGACATGGAGTGGGAGCTCGACCTGTCCGGCTGACGGGTCCAAACGCCGCCAGGTTCCGCCCGGAGGTCAGTGTTCGAACGGATCCCGCGGCAGGTCGTATGCCCAGTCCATGAAGTCCGGACCGTCGGGCGTCCAGATCACGATCGCCCCGCAATCGTTCGTCCGCATGAACTCCATGGGGGTGTCGGTGACGCCCTTGTACACCTCCACGGCCCCGAGATCCTCGGGGGGGATGTCGTCGATCTCCAGACCCGACTGGTGGAGCCCGTCGAGGTAGATGGCCGGCGTACACCCGAGGCGCGCCCCACGACCGAAGGAGACCGGTGCCCGTCCGTGCTCGATGCGTCCGACCTGGACGCCGGGGATGCCTCGCAGGAGGTCACTCGGCAGATGCGGGTTGCGCGTGCGGATCTCGCTGGGCGTGAAAAAGGTGCCGAACCCCTTCTGCATGCGCTCGAGGAACCCCTGGAGCTTTCGGGCCTTGCGCGTCTGCCGCACCTCGACCACCAGATCGGCCACCCGAACGACCGTCTGACTGAGCAGGAGCGTAATGCGCGACGTCTCGTCGGGCGCCAGCTCCACCTCGGTGCGGCTGGGCTCGTACCCGATGAACCGCACCTCCAGCGTGTCGATCCCGGCCCATGTCTGCGGGACGCGGAAGTTGCCCAGGCTGTCCGTGATCGCGCCGTATCCGGAGCCCACCAGCGTGACGACCGCACCCCCCACCGGCCGGCCGGTCGTAGCGTTGACGACCTGACCCACGAGCGTGGCCGGTCGGCGGGAGGTCGAGGGCCGCGTATCCGACTGGGCCGCGAGCGGCGCCGCGGCCCCCCACAGCCCGGCGAGGACGGCCAATCGCGCCGCGGGTCCTCGATGTGATCGCATGCTCGCTCTTGCAACCCCCGGAGATTCGAGTACGACTCGCCCCGCTCCTACGACATCGACGAGCGCAGGTTCCCGCGCTTGCGCCTGCCATGGGAACGCGCACCCGTCCGGATTCGGGACGTCTGGTGCCCGATGGAAAGGTAAGCCATCGACCCTCGACGCGACCATGCCCGCTGCCCTCCGGGAGCCGGGGACGGGGGTTCGTCGGACCTCGCGGTCGGAGTTTCGTCGCCGGGAGCCGTGAAACCCCCGCCCGCTTTGACGTCCCGGTCGGGCCGCGGCACTTTCCGGAGTCTTCCCGCCGCTAGGACTGCGTCCGCCGCCGGCCTCCCGGAGGACCGAACGCCGCCGCGGGCGCGAGCCCGGCGCGGCGCACCGGAGGAGTCGATGGAGTTCGAGAAGCTCGGCGCGTTCTACCTCGGGGCCCGAAGGGGAGCGGAGCCCCTCGAGGCGCCGCTCCTCTACGATGCACGGGACCTGACCACCCACGCCGTGTGCATCGGCATGACGGGGAGCGGGAAGACGGGTCTGTGCCTCGACCTGCTCGAGGAGGCGGCCATGGACCGCGTGCCGGCCCTCATCATCGATCCGAAGGGGGATATGACGAACCTGCTGCTCACCTTTCCGGCGCTTCGCGGGGAGGACTTCGAGCCGTGGGTGAACCCGGACGACGCGCGCCGGGCGGGCATGGAGCTCTCGGAGTACGCGGCGGCGCAGGCCGAGGTGTGGAGGGAGGGGCTCGCCCGCTGGGGCCAGTCGGGCGATCGGATCCGGATGCTGCGCGAGACGTGCGACTTCGCGGTCTACACGCCGGGAAGCGAGGCGGGGATCCCCGTGTCCGTGTTGAGCTCGTTCGCCGCGCCGGCGGCGGATTGGGACGCCGACGCCGAGGAGCTCCGGGAACGGATCGCCGGCACCGTGTCGGGCATCCTCGGGCTCCTCGGGGTGGACGCCGATCCGATCCAGTCGCGCGAGCACATCCTGCTCGCCCACATCTTCGAGCACTTCTGGCGGAACGGGCTCGATCTCGACCTCGCCCGCCTCACGCTCTCGATCCAGGATCCCCCCGTGCGGCGCCTGGGCGTGTTCGACGTGGACACCTTCTTCCCCCAGAAGGACCGCCTGGCGCTCGCCATGAGACTCAACGGCCTCATCGCGGCCCCGGGATTCCAGACATGGCTCAAGGGGCAGCCGCTCGACATTCCGGGCTTCCTGAGCGCCCCGGATGGGCGGCCGCGGCATGCCGTGCTCTACATGGCGCACCTCACGGATGCCGAGCGCATGTTCTTCGTGACCCTGTTGCTCGAGCAGCTGATCGGGTGGATGCGCCGGCAGCCCGGGACGACCAGCCTCCGCGCGTTGTTGTACATGGACGAGATCTTCGGCTTCCTTCCCCCGGTGGCCGAGCCGCCGAGCAAGCGACCGTTCCTGACGTTGCTCAAGCAGGCACGGGCGTACGGGCTGGGGGTCGTCCTCACGACACAGAATCCGGTGGACCTGGACTACAAGGCGCTGTCGAACGCCGGCACCTGGTTCGTGGGTCGGCTCCAGACGGAGCGCGACAGGGCGCGCCTCCTCGATGGGCTGGAGAGCGCGTCGTCGGTGGCCGCCTCGCCCTCGCGCGCCGATCTCGAGCGCGCGATCAGCGGGCTCGACAAGCGCGAGTTCCTGCTCCACGACGTGCACGAGGGCGACCCGATCCCGTTTCGGACGCGCTGGGCCATGAGCTACCTGCGGGGCCCGCTGACCCGCGCGCAGGTCGGCGATCTCATGTCGGGTCGCGAGCCCGAGTCGCCCACCGGGGGCTCGGCTCCGTCCGGGGAGGGGCCGCGCACGGGAGCCGGGATCGCCCCCGCGTCCCCGCCGGGATCCGCAGCCGCCGGCTCCGGCGTTTCGCCCGCCGACGCGGCTACCGGCGTCGACCTGGCCCGCACGCCGCCTGCGCTGGGCTCCGATGTGCGCCAGCTGTTCCTGCCCGTCGCGCTCGGTCCGACGGGCGCCGCCCTCCGTCTCGAGCGTCGGGTGGGTCCGGGTGCGGTGGTGGTGTCCCAGGACGTCGTGTACCGGGCCGCCGCGCTCGGGAAGGGGGCCGTGCACTACGTCCACAAGAAGTCCGGGGCGCACGAGAGGGAGGACTTCGCCCTGGTTGCCGACCCTGGCCCATCGGGCGCGATCCGGTGGGACACGGCGCTGGCGCTCGGCCGCGCGCCGGACGCCGCCGACCCCGCCCCGGACGTCGGGTTCGAGCCGCTTCCCGAGTCGCTCAACGAGCGCCGCGATCTCACCGCCGCCCGGTCGGATCTCGAGGATCACCTGTATCGAACGCGAACCCTCCGCCTGTTCCACGCGCCGGCCCTCGACGCGTTCTCGAAGCCGCGAGAGTCCGCCGCGGACTTCCGAATGCGTCTCGCCCAGAAGGCGCGCGAGCATCGCGACGAGGAGGTGGACCGCGTCGAGGAGCGCTACGCGCGCAAGCTGGATCAGGTGCAGGAGCGGGTGCGGCGCGCGCGCGCGTCGCTCGCCCGGCGCGAGACCCAGGCCGACGCCCGCAAGCGCGAGACCCTGGTGGCGATCGGGGAATCGGTCCTCGGCGCCTTCCTCGGACGTCGCTCGGCCAGGGCCGCCTCGTCGAGCCTGCGCCGCGTGCGGATGTCCGCCGACGCGGCGGCGCGGGCCGACGAGGCCGAGGAGGATGTCGAGCGGCTCCAGGCCGACGCGCGCGAGCTCGAGACCGAGCTCCATCGCGAGGTCGATGCGATCACGGCGCGCTGGCAGACGGCCGCGATCGAGCTGGAAGAGGTGGCGGTGACCCCGCGCCGGATGGACGTCGAGGTCACCGACGTGGCGATCGTGTGGCTCCCCGTTCGCCGGGTGGCGTATCGGGCCGAGGGTGCCACCCGGACGCTCGACATGCCGGCGTACGGCGAGGCGTCGGGCGGGACGGGAACGGACGAATCCCTCAGTCGGAACCCAGACGCGGGATGAACATCGGCACGCGGCGGCGATACTCCTCGTAGCCGGCGCCGAAGCGGCTCGCCAGCTCCCGCTCCTCGAACCAGGCGATCGCCGCCAGACCGGCCGCGGTCACGGGGATGAGGATGTACGTGGCGAGGAAGTCGGTGAACAGCGCCGCGGCCACGATCCCCAACAAGACGGCCACGTACCGGGGGTGTCGCACGCGCGCGTAGGGCCCCTCGTCGAGGAGCTTGCCTCCGTGGCCCGACGGATCGAGCTCCGGGAGACCCACGAGGATCCGGAACCGGAGATGTCTCCTCACCTGGATCTGGATCCAGGCGGCCAGCCCGTAACAGGCGGCCGCCGGCAGCCAAAGCCACGGATCGGTGCCGTAGTCCACCTGCATGATCCAGTCGCGAGCCCGGAAGATCGCCCATCCGCAGGCGGCGAACACCAGGAACACGACCGCGTACGTGACGGCGCTCCCCGCGCGACGCCACACGCGCACGAAGGGGTGGACGATGAGCCAGTGGGCGATCGCCGGCGGAAGGGTCATCACGGTCACCAGCGCCAGCCAGTAGCGAACGGCATCCACCCGCGTCGAATTCTCCGTCTCGAGCGCGAAAACCCCGCACGGGCCGGGGGCCCCCGCGGACACCGTTGAGAATCTGTCGGGCCCGGGACAGATTCGCACGCCATGAAGACCCTCGTGTCGTTGGTGCTCGTCGTGCTCGCCGGTCTCGTTGGCCTCGCCCTCGTGTTCACCGACCTGATCCCCCTGCCCCCGGGCTGGATCCGCATCGGCGTCGGGGCGCTGTTCTACCTGGCGGTGGGCTGGATCCTCGGCCGCCTGAACGTCGGACGGCGACCCCTCGGCTGGGCCCTCGGGGCCGGCTGGGGGCTCATCCTGCTCGGGGCCGTGGGGGTATGGATCTCGGCCACAGATCGGGCGTCGGGCGATCTCGCCCTGGCGGCGCTCTTCCTGTTCGGGCCCGCGACGGCCGCGGTCGTGGGCGGCTGGCTCGCCTCGCGGGGGGGTGCGGCGACCCGCTGAAGCCCCCTCAGGGGGCCCCGGCTCCGAGCTCGTCGAATGGAACGTCCAGGATCGGGTATCGTGCCCAGTCCCGGTAGTCGAAGTGCCACCACTCGTACTCGTACACCTCGAACCCCTCGGCCTCCATGACGCGACGCAGGATCCCTCTTCGCCAGCGCTGCTCCGAGGTCCCGCCCATGTAGTCGGGATACGAGCGCTCCGAGAACTCGTCGTATCCCCCCACCATCCGCACGGGCTCGGCCGTGGCGAGGTCGTACAGCGTCAGATCCACCGCGGCGCCCCGATTGTGGCGCGAGCCGCGTGCCGGGTCGGCCACGAAGTCGCGCTGCGCGGGAGGCGTCGCCTCCCAGAACATCTTCGTCACGTACCAGGGCCGGTAGGCATCGTGGATCAGGAGCCCGAAGCCGTAGTCGGCCAGCGCGCGGTTGGCGCGCGCCACGGCCTCGGCTGCCGGCCGCTGCATGAACGCGTGCGGCTCCCGGTAGAACGCACTCCGCATGAAGTTGTCGGTCGTCGCGTACCGGATGTCGTAACGGATCGTGGGATCGAGCGAGGCGAGCTCGACGAGGTCCGGCTCGAGAAAGCTCCCCGCCTCCTCCGGCGGGGTCGCGGCCAGCGCCTCCTCGCGCAGGGTCTCGACAGGGCGCAGGGGCTCGATCGTGAACGTCTCGCCGGGACCGGTCCCGATGTGACGACGCGGGAACCGCACGCCGGCCGCGATCGCGGCCGTCACGGCTCCCGCTGCATCGCGCGCGAACTCGATGCGCTCGCCGTGGTACAGCCCGCCGTCCCGCGGGAACGCGAACACCTCCGGCGCGAGCTCCTCGAGCGGGTCCATCTCCGTCCACTCGATGAGCGCGTGCAGGGTCCCCTCGTCCTCGTAGATGAACAGGACGTCGTGGTCCCACCCGTACTCGCCGATCAGGTCGAGCCAGCCCGCGGGGGGCGGCGCGGGACGCGGCCCCGGTGGCGTGCCGAGTTTGCGAAAGCGGGTGCCGTCGCGCGCCACGAGGGTGTCCCCGACGAGGCGCAGGAAGCCTCCAAAGCCGTGTCGGTCGTCGAGGACCAGCGTGTCGGCGATCGCCCGCACCCGGTAGCGGGCGCGCGCCAGCTCCGCGTACAGCTCGCCCGACCCCCGCGAGGCGCCTCGGTCGACGAGGCGCAGGCGGAGCCCGTGGTCCGCCGTCTCCCACACGCCGGGCACCGCCGCGGCCACCGCCGGGTCCACGGGGCCCGTCGTGCGGGCCTCGGGGAGCGGCTCGCCGGCCCTCGCCGCCAGGACGAGCCGCAGTGCGTAGTCGGTGATGCGGTCGGTGACCGTGTTGGCGACGTCCATCGTGGTCACCGCCACCGCGCCGACCCGGTCTTCGGGCAGCATCGCGAGCTGCGTGGCGAACCCGTAGATCGCGCCGCCATGGCCCGCGTAGGCGTGGCCGTCGAGCGTGCCGAGGGCGAACCCGATCCCGAACCCGGACGACTCGCCGAACTGCGGTGAGAGCATCTCGGCCAGGGTGCTGTCGCCCAGGACGCGCCCGCGGGCGCCCCGGCCGCCGGCGAACACGGCCGACATGAAGCGGGCGAGATCGGTGACCGGCGCGTACATGCTGCCCGCCGGGATCATCCCGAGCTGGAACGTGGGCGCGTCGAACTCGCGCCCGTCGTAGCTCCACATGCGCGCCCTGGCGAGGTGGCCGATCACCGCCGGCGTGGGCTCGAAGGCGCTCCGGTCCATGCCCAGCGGCTCGAGCACGGCGTCACGGACGTACTCCGCGAAGCCCTCGCCCTGCGTGCGCTCGAGGACGTAGCCGACCGCCGCGATCCCCGCGTTGGAGTACTTGACGCGCGTGCCGGGCTCGTAGATGCGCGGCGTGCCGGACAGGCTGGCGACGGTTCGCGCCAGGGTGGGCTCCGTGGGGTCGAAGTAGTGCCCCACGGGCGGCTCCCGCACGATCCCCGCACGGTGTGACATGAGCTGGCGCAGCGTCGGTGTGTCCCATGCGCCATCCCCCTCGAGCGGCGGCGCGAGGACGAGCTCGGGCAGATAGTCGGTGATCGGGGCGTCCAGATCGATGGCTCCGCGCTCGACGAGCTGCATGACGGCGATGTCGGTGAACAGCTTCGACACCGAGCCCACCCGATACACGGTCGCGGAGGTCGCCGCCACGCCACGCTCCGGGTCCTCGAGCCCGAAGCCGGCGGCCCACACGGTCTGCTGGTCGTCCACAAGCGCGACCGACACCGCCGGAAGCCCCTTGTCGTCCATCTCGTGCTCGATGAACTCCGACAGACGGGCTGCCACCTCGACATAGCCGGGGGCCGGCGCCGCGGGCGGCGGCGCGCCGCCGCGGTCCCCCCCGCATGCCGTGAGGAGTGCAGCGATCGCCCACGCGGCGCTCGGGCCGCACCGACGCCGCAGAGCGATCCTCACGACACCGTGCGGCCGGGAGCCTCGCGGCCGCCGCCCCACTCCGCGCCGCGCATCAGGCATGCGTGGCGGATCCGAGATACACCTCCCCGAAGGCGCGCGGCACGCCCGGCACCCGGAAGCGCTCGAGCTGGGTGATCTGGAAGCCGGCCTGTCTGATCTCATCGTCGATCTTCCGATTCAGGTTGCACCCGCACCCGATCACGTTCTGAAGCGGATTCACGAAGTCCTGGAACGTCGCGACCAAAGATCGGTCGCTGCGGCCGTGCTCGAGGAACAGGAAGGCGCCGCCCGGGCGCAGCACGCGCAGGAGCTCCCGGAGGGCCGGCTGGAGCCGCTCGATCGAACACAGCGTCCACGTGCTGACCGCCGTGTCGAAGGAGGCGTCGGGAAACGGAAGCGGCCGGCCGGCGTCGTGCTCGAGTCGCTCGACCGGAAACGGGGCGCGCTCCACCCGGCCCCTGACGCGGGACTCGAGCATCCGGGTCCGATCCACCGCCACGAGCCGGATCACCTCGGATGGATAGCAGGGGAGGTTGAGCCCCGTCCCGAACCCGACCTCGAGGACGGCGCCGCGAGCCGGGGCGAGCGTGCGCTCGCGGTACACGCGCTGCTGTTGGCCGCCCAGGCTGCCGTCCATCAGACGGGGAAAGATGTGGTCCGCGTATATGCCCATTCCGACAAGGCCCCTTCGGCCTTTCGAGGTGACCGTTCGCCCCCGCGCTTCGACCTCGGGGCGGCGGCAGCCCGGCGCCGGACCGCCGACCCGAAACATACGGAACGCCGCGCCGCCGGCGCACCGAGGGGCCGAAACCCGGCCGGACCGCATCGCGTATGGTGCGTGACCCGATCTTGCGGACCACGGTATATGCGCTCAGGAAGCCCGAAACGCGTCGCTCCGGCCCCCGCGGCCCGCTCGCTCGCGCTGGCGACCCTGCTCGCGCCGTGCGCATTCGGGCCGCTGGCGGCGCAGGCGGTGGAGCGCCCCGCGACGCGGGACACGGCCGCCCGCGACTCGGCCACGGGCGAGCCGCACGACCTCCCGCGGGACACGTACGCCGACCCGGGCGTCGCCGACCTCATCCGGCGCGCCCGGGCCGAGCGCTACGCGCGCGCGCGCGGTCTGCAGAGCTTCGAGGTCACCTTCCGGGAGCGGATCTACGCCGGCCTCAGCGGCCGGGTCGTGCGGCGCGAGCGCGCCGTGTTCCACCAGGAGCGCGCGGCCCGCATCCACTGGGACTCGGATGGCGATCGGATCGTCCGCTGGCTGGGCGTGCGGCGCGGAGTCCCCATCGCGGGGATCGGGACCGAGTTCGACGAGGAGCCACGGACGGACGACGTCTTCGACCTGGACTTCGAATTCCTCGATCCCGCGGAGGACCGCATCTTCCTCGGAAACGAGTGGGCGCTGCATCCGCTCGCCGACAGCGCCGGATACCACTACCGCTACCGCTCGGGCGACACGCTCCGCATTCGCTTTGCCGGCGCCGACCGGACGGTGACGCTGGTCGAGGCGGTCGTCGAGCCGCGCGAGGCCCGGTTCGACCGCATCGTCGGCTCGCTGTGGTTCGATCTCGACGACGCACTCCTCGTCCGCGCCGCCTACCGGCCGGCGATCGAATACGACTTCGCGCGCGAGGAGCCCGAGGACGCCGACGAGGTGCCCGGGTTCGTGAAGCCGATCCGGGCCAGGGTCGAGTACATCACCCTCGACTACGGCTTCCAGGAGCTCCGCTGGTGGCTTCCCAACCGCATGGCGTTCGACGGGACCGCCACGATCGCGAACTACGCATCGATGCCCGTCCGCTTCGAATGGACGTTCGAGGACTACTCGATCGACCAGCCGCAGACGCTCGACCCCGGCGAGGACGCGCTGCCCGAGGGCTGGACGCGGTGGGTCGAGCAGGACGTGGAGGTCGAGGACGCCGAGGGGGAAGGGGGATCGGGCGATGTCCCGCAGCCGGCGGAGGACGATTCGCTCCCGAGCCGCGACACGCGCGTCATCCACATCGTGCCGCCGGTGGACAGCCTCCTCGCCGCGCCCGAGCTCCCGGAACCCCTGTTCGCCGGCTCGGTCGACGCGTTCGATGACGAGGAGCTCGACCAGCTTCGCGCACGGCTGGGCAAGATCGACGTCCCGCGGCCGGAGCTGCCGGGTCCGCAGCTCCTGGCGGGCCCCCTCCCGGGCCTGCTGCGCTACAACCGGGTGGAGGGGATCTCGACGGGCGCGCGGTTCGAATGGCCCACCGGAGAGGCCACCTCGTTCGAGGTCACGGGTCGGATCGGAGTGCCCGAGTGGGAGCCCGGCGCCGAGCTTCGCTTCGTGCGCGAGACGGCGACGGGACGGCTGGGGGTCGGCGTGTACCGGCGTCTCACCGACCTCGGCGACTGGGGTCGGCCGCTCGGTGTGGGAAACTCGGTCAACACGCTGCTCACCGGCTACGACGACGGCCTGTACTTCCGCGAGACGGGGATCGAGCTGTTCGCCGGCCACGGGGGGGCGCGGAGCTCGTGGGAGCTGACGCTGTTCGGCGAGCGGCAGCAGACCGCCCCCAAGACGACCAACGTGTCGCTCCCGGATTCGTGGGGCGAGCGCATCCTGCCCCCCAACGTGTCCGCCGAGCGCGGCGAGATCGCGGGCGTGTCGGGGCGGCTGCGCATGTTCTCCGGCGTCGATCCGGGGGACCCGATCGTGAGCGGCACGCTGTGGGGCGAGGCGGCGGCCGGCGACTTCGACTACGGGCGCCTGGCCCTGTCCACGGCTCTCACCGTGCCGTTCCCGGCCCAGTGGACGCTCGCGCTGGAGGCCGGGAGCGGCACGGTGTTCGGACACCCGCCGCTCCAGCGTCTGTACCACCTGGGTGGGCCGTACACCCTGCGGGCGTTCGAGCCCGGGGCCGCCGCCGGCCAGGCGTTCTGGCTGGCGCGGGCCGAGCTGGGCAAGGGCTTCCGGGTGGCTTCGAACGATGGGTACGGGATCGGCGGGAGCACGTTTCGCGTCGTGGCGTTCGGGGACGCCGCCTGGGCGGGCGATCGCGACGCGTTCGGAACCGAGGGCTGGCGGGCGAGCCTCGGGGCCGGGTTCTCGGTGATGGACGGCCTCCTGCGATTCGACATCGCGCACGCCGTGCGCGGGGGAGACGCCTGGTTCCTGCACATCTACGCCGACGGCCTCATGTAGCGCGGCCGGGACGGCGCTCGTTGCGTGAACCCCGAGGCCCGCGCAGAGTACCCAACTTCCGGAGATCCACCTCGGCCGGGGAACAGACGTGCGTAGCCCATGACGCCACGCGGGCGG
>Ga0307444_1000292_pt1 | contig 25580 bp, 25 predicted proteins | sample SalMarSW160340MG_FD_202145 | JGI IMG/M metagenome (GOLD analysis project Ga0307444, IMG submission 202145) | Salt marsh sediment microbial communities from the Plum Island Ecosystem LTER, Massachusetts, United States - SW1603-40 | ecosystem: Environmental > Aquatic > Marine > Intertidal zone >...
CGGGTGAGCGCCTTGGAAATACCGTGGCGGACAGCGCCCGCCTGACCCGACAGACCACCGCCGCTGACGGTGCAGATGATGTCGTATTGACCGTCGCGTTTGGCAGCGACCAGGGGCTGCTTCAGGATCATTTGCAGCACGGGCCGGGCGAAATAGATGGCGTGGTCCTTGCCGTTCACCGTGATCTTGCCCGGGCCCTGCTTGACCCAGACGCGGGCGACGGCATCCTTGCGCTTGCCGGTGGCATAAGAGCGGCCCTGCGCGTCGAGTTTCTGCTCGTAGACCGGCGCCGTCGAGACAACCTCGCCCCCACCCTCGCCCTTGAGCGGGCCCAAGTCCTCGAGCGACCTCACCTCAGGATTGGCCATGGCTTCAAGCGCTCCTTGCATTCTTGCTGTTGAGGGCGGCGACGTCGATCTTGGTCGGGCTTTGCGCCTCGTGGGGATGCACAGCACCGTTATAGATGCGGAGGTTCCTCAGCTGCTGACGGCCAAGCGGCCCACGCGGCAGCATCCGCTCGACGGCTTTTTGCAGCACCCGCTCAGGATGCTTGCCGTCGAGAATCTTAGCGGCAGTGCGCTCCTTGATCCCGCCCGGATAGCCGCTGTGCCAGTAATAGACCTTGTCGGCGCGCTTGTTGCCCGAAAGCACAACCTTCTCGGCGTTGATGACGATGATATTGTCGCCGCAATCCATGTGGGGCGTGAAACTCGCCTTGTGCTTGCCTCTGAGGCGCATGGCGATCAACGCCGCGAGCCGGCCAACGACAAGGCCGTTGGCGTCGATGAGGATCCAGGACTTCTCGATGTCCTTGGGCGTCGCTGAAAAGGTCTTCATGGCGTAAGGCTCTCCCGACCGGGTTGGCGGCTTCTAACGGCTCGGCTTGAAAGCGTCAAGTCGGATCGGGAAAAATCGAGCAAGTTCTGACAATTACACATGTGGTATTATAGTACCTAGCATCGTTCTTTTGTCTATGACCGGGAGCATCCCGCTCGATTGCACCGACGTGAGATTTCAGGCAGAAGCTTCATTTGGAGTGAAGCGGTGACGCAAGTTCGAGCAACAGAGGTTCTGCCGCCTGGCGATGACCACGCGGGTCCGCTTCGACGCGAGGATCGTGGTGCCGTTGCCGTGCTGACGCTCGATCGGCCCGAAGCGCGCAACTCACTCTCCGAAGATCTGATTGCAGCGCTCCACAATGCGATCGAAGCCATCAGCCGCGATGACACCGTTCACGCCATCGTCATCACCGGCGCGGGCTCTGCCTTCTCCGCTGGGCACGACCTCAAGGAGCTGACGGCGCATCGCAGCGATTCCGACCGCGGTCGTGCGTATTTCGCCAAGATCATGGAAGCCTGCTCCAAACTGATGCTCGCGATCGCGCATTCGCCGAAGCCAGTCATCGCCGCGGTGAATGGCATCGCCACCGCGGCCGGATGCCAGTTGGTCGCCGCTTGCGATCTTGCCGTGGCGAGTTCCGATGCGCGCTTCGCGACCCCCGGGGTCAATATCGGCCTGTTTTGCTCCACGCCGATGGTTGCGCTTAGCCGCAATCTCTCACGCAAGGCCGCCATGGAGATGCTGCTTCTCGGCGACATGGTCGGCGCGAACGACGCCAAGGAACTCGGTCTCGTCAATCGCGTGGTTAAGCCTGATGAGACCGTCAACGAGGCCGTCGAGATCGGGCGCCGGATCGCAACGAAGCCAAAGGCAACGCTCAAGATCGGCAAAGAAGCTTTCTATCGCCAGCTGGAGATGCCTCTGGAGCAGGCTTATGCCTACGCCACCACGGTCATGGTCGAGAACATGCTTCATGCCGAAGCCGAGGAAGGCATCGGCGCCTTCCTGGAGAAGAGGGATCCAAGCTGGCCGAAGTGAATTTTCGCGTTCGCCACGAGCGTGGCACGGTGCGATGCACATATATCGTCCCCTTCAGATCCGAGCATGACCTGGCTCGCGGGGCCCACGCGTGAACCACGACACCTATAGCGACGCCTATATCAAGGGAATCCTCGCAAGCGCCCGCACCTTCGCCTTTGTCGGCGCGAGCCCAAACGAGTCGCGGCCGAGCTACTTCGCCATGAAGTACCTCCTGGCCAAGGGCTATCGCGTGATCCCGGTCAACCCGGGGCACGCCGGCAAGACGCTCCTCGGGCAGAGGATCTACGCGTCCTTGGCCGACATCGAGGAACCGGTCGACGTCGTCGACATGTTCCGCACGCCCGACGCGGCACCGCAAGTTGCGCGCGAGGCGATCGCCATCGGCGCCAAGGTGCTGTGGATGCAACTCAGCGTGCGCAATGACGAGGCGGCCAAGCTCGCCGAGGATGCCGGCTTGAAGGTGGTCATGAACCGCTGCCCCAAGATCGAGTATGGACGGCTCTCCGGCGAAATCGGATGGATGGGCGTCAACCGCCGCCTGATCGACAACCGCAAGCCGCTTCTGTTCGGCAAGGGCGGCACCATGAAGCAGAGAGGTTGAGGGGTGTTGAACTGGTTGGGCGCGGGGCTCTTGCTCATCCTGCTGCTGACGCCGATGCCGCGGCATGCTCTTGCCGACCCGGTCAATCCGACGCCGCTCTTCATTGCTGCCTTGCAGGACGCCATCCGGAATGACGACAAACACTGGTTGGCTGACCACCTGCACCTGCCAGTGAGCTATTTCGGCAAGACCAAGGAGATCATCCGCACCAAGGCGTGGTTCCTCGCGCACTACGCGACCATCATCGGCCCGGAGCTGAAGGCCAACGTCCTGAAGCAAGATCCCGAGACCTACTTCAAAAATTATCAGGGCGTGATGGTCGGCGATGGTGGCCGAAATATCTGGCTCGAAGACTTTGGCGATGAAGGTGCCGGCATCCCGGCGCGCTTCGAGATCATCACCATCAATAACAGCGATTGAACGCAACCACTTCGGTTCGCGTGACTTGCGTGCGCGGCTATAGTCCCGCTCCCGAACCGAAGAGCACGGAGTGGAGCTTGATGACAGCCGAACACAAACCCGGTTTCAACACCTTGGCAATCCATGCTGGCGCCCATCCCGATCCGGCCACAGGCGCGCGCGTGACGCCGATCTACCAGACGACGTCCTTCGTGTTCGAGAGCACCGACCATGCGGCGGCGCTGTTCAACCTCGAGACCTTCGGCAACATCTATTCGCGCATCATGAATCCGACGGAAGCCGTGCTCGAGGAGCGCATCGCAGCGCTAGAGGGCGGCACCGCGGCGCTCGCGCTCGCGTCTGGACACGCAGCACAGGCTATCACCTTTCATGCTCTGCTCGAGCCTGGTGATGAATTCATCGCTGCACGCCAGCTCTATGGCGGCTCGATCAATCAGTTCACCCAGTCGTTCAAGAAATTCGGTTGGACCGTGCGCTTCGCCGACACCACCGACGCCGACAGTTTCCGCGCTGAGCTGAGCCCGAAGACCAAGGCGATCTTCATCGAGTCGATTGCCAATCCCGGCGGCATCATCACCGACATCGCCGCTATCTCGGCCGTCGCCAAGGAAGCCGGGGTGCCGCTGATCGTCGACAACACCCTCGCCACCCCTTATCTGCTGCGCCCGATCGACTATGGCGCCGACATCATCGTCCACTCGCTCACCAAGTTTATGGGTGGCCATGGCAATTCCATCGGCGGCGCCATCGTCGACTGCGGCACCTTCGATTGGCTGAAGAGTGGGCGCTACCCCACCCTGTCCGAACCGTCGCCGAGCTATCACGGCATCACCTTCGCCGAGACCTTCGGCAATTTCGGCTTCGCCATCGCCTGTCGTGCCTTTTCCTTGCGCGATCTCGGGCCCGCAATCTCGCCGTTCAATGCCTTCCTGATCCTAACGGGGATCGAGACGCTGCCGCTGCGGATGCAGCGTCATTGCGACAACGCGCTTGCCGTAGCGGAGTGGCTCGCGAGCCACGACAAGGTGGACTGGGTGAATTACGCCGGTCTTCCCGACAACCAATATCACGCGCTCGCCGAACGCTATTGCCCCAAGGGCGCGGGCGCGGTGTTCACCTTCGGCCTCAAGGGCGGGTACGACGCCGGTGTCAGGCTGGTCGGCAACGTCACGCTGTTCAGCCACCTCGCCAATATTGGCGATACCCGCAGCCTGATCATCCATCCGGCCTCGACCACCCACCGCCAGCTCACCGACGAGCAGCGTCTCAAGGCCGGGGCTGGACCGGATGTGGTGCGGCTCTCGATTGGGCTCGAGGACGTCGGCGACATCATCGCCGACCTCGATCAGGCGCTCGCCGCGGTGTGAATCCTTGGCGCCGAGGCGCGCGGCTCGAGCGTCAGCCAGAGGTGATAGAGCGCGGCGGCGAACAACAGCATAGCGCCGGCCTGGTGCGCAAGCGCGAGGGGAATCGGCACCACGAGCAGCAGAGTCCAGACGCCGAGCGTCGCTTGTAGCAATGCGAAGCAGGCCACGGCGAAGCCGCTTGTGATCAGCGTCGACGGCGCCCGCTTGGCGGCGAGCCAACCTGCCTGAACAAGCGTGGCCGCGACCACCGCGTAGCCCAGCATGCGGTGGTCGAACTGCACCGTGAGCCTGTTCTCGAATGGGTTGAGGTACCAGGGGGTAAAGACGCCGAGGCCCTTAGGGACAAAGGACCCGTTGATCAGCGGCCAGGTGTTGAAGCCGATGCCGGCGTCGAGCCCGGCGACCAGCGCGCCGGCAAGGATTTGCAGGTAGATCAGGGCCAAGATCCCGGCGGCGATCCACGCGGGCGCCACGCTGCTCAATCTCCCGCGTCGCCTCTGCTCGTGGCCGAGCCCGAACAGGAGCCACAGCGTGTAGCCGAGGATGATGACGGCGATGCCGAGATGGGCCGCGAGCCGGTATTGGCTGACGTCGAGGCGATCGACGAGACCGCTCTTCACCATGTACCAGCCGACCGCGCCTTGAACGCCGCCAAGCGCGAACAGCCCCAGCAGCCGTGGCAAGAGCGCCTTCGGGATGAAACCCAACAGCCAGAACACGACAAAGGGTACGAAGAAGACGGCGCCGATGAAGCGGCCAAGGAAGCGGTGGGCCCACTCCCACCAATAGATGGACTTGAATTCATCGAGGCTCATGCCGCGCTTCAGGTGCTGATATTCGGGAATCTGCTGATAGGCGGCGAACGCCTCCTGCCAGTCGCTGTCGGAGAGCGGCGGTACCACGCCGACGATCGGCTGCCATTCGGTGATCGAGAGGCCTGAATCGGTCAGGCGGGTGGCGCCGCCGACCAGAACCATGGCCACGATCAGGAGCGCGATGGTCGCGAGCCACAGGCGCAAGGGCCTGAGGCGCCAGGGAGGCATTGACGCCTTCTCCAGGGCGCGCGACGCGACGGTTTGAGCGGTGGTGCTCATGGCGCTCTGATTACAAGGGGGCCCCGCGGAACTCAACGACGGCAGCCGGCCACGATGCCGCAGCAGACGATTCTGCCCTAAGGCACGCGACCAGTTTCCATCGCTGTCGCGATTTCAGTGGGCGACGGGTTCGCGCGGTCGATCCAGGCCCGCAGGCGCTTCATAAAGTCGAGTTGCTCCTGTTCGGTCTGCAGCTTCGCGGCGCCAGGCCCCCGTGTCTGCGCGCCAAAGCCCCAGCGTGGTCCCATATAGTACACGGCGCCGTAGAGAACCTTTGCCGTCGTCTCATCGACACCGGCGGTGATCATCGCATCGTAGAACACCCTATGCGTGGCCTTCCAAGTGCGTTCTTTGGTCTGGCAATAGCGATCGTGAACCACGGCGGCTTGGCGGTATTTTCCCGTAAAGGGCGGAAAGGCCAACCAGAACGCCTGCGGTACCGAAGCCCCATCGGTCTCCGTGCCAGGGGGGACGTCCCAGACCTTCCCTTCGGGATCGACGTAGCGAAAGTCCTGAACAAGCTTGAGATTGCGCCCATCCGGCAGGAGCGTCGCCACGACCTCACCAACGAAGTGGCCGCCGTTGCCTTGTGCGCTTGCCACGGCGCCGAGACAGGAGAAGATCACAACTAGGGTCGTGAGCATCTTCGTTTTAATCGGTTTCATGGCGGTATCCGTTGCTGCTCAGCCTGAAACATCGCCAATTACGACGAAGGGCGCCCAATAGCTTGGGTGCGCCCCGACGGGATCGGCGTTATCAACGATGTCTAGCATGGCCCGGCGGAGTGCCTCGGCACGGCCTATGGCTGGCTGCGCGGCGAGTGCCGAGAAGGTACTAATGATGAGCTGCCTCGCGGCATAGGAGTCCGTTGGCCAATTTGAGACGAGAAGTGCGTGGCCTCCCGCGTAGAGGAAGGCCCGCGCGAGGCCCGAAAGGGTTTCCTCGCCGGGGCGTCGCGCGCTCGATGTATTGCACGCGGACAGCACAACCCAGTCGGCATCGAGTCGCAGTTGAGCGATTTCCGAGGCGGTGAGCAAGCCGTCGTCGTCATCGGTTGCGGTGTTGGGGATCGTCAGGGCAAGGGCCGGCTCCAAGAGCCCCTTGACTTCTCCGGTCACGAGGCCGTGGGTGGCAAAATAGACAACCTTGTAATGGCCAAGCATGCCCGACTTGCTAAGCGACTTCACACGTTTTTCCGTCGCATCGCGCCCGACATAGACTTTGCTGTTAGCGCTTCCGACTGCTTTTCGGACCTCGTCTAGTTCGATCTTGGTGTCTGGCAGCGCCGGAAGCGAAGTCGCTTCAAGGAATTTTGATCGGCTGCACCGGGCAACGGTCTCTAGCACTTCTTGAGAGTTGGGCCTGGAGCTGGTTATGGGCCGATCGAAATTCGGGTCTCCGAATCCAATCAAGGAGAGTGATACGTGGGGTTTGTGCGCCAGGCTCGCCCGCAGGTTTTTAAGGGTAGAGACGCTCGGGAGTGTTGACAGCGCGTAGCGCCGCGCAAGCCAAGATGCGGCGCGGTAGCCCTCAAGCTCAGGCAATGACGGCTCTGGCGGCTCCGTGACCAGGACCTGGAATGGCAGGCTGGTCAAGGTGCCTGTTGGAACCAGAATTAGGTGACGCTTACCGGCGATGAGCTTCTCAACCGGGCCGAGAAGCTTTGCGTAAAGCTCGTGAGCGAGAGGAAGTGAGAACGGTGCTCGCCCCGTTTCTGGCGACGGCGTGGCTCCATCGGCCGATGGAGGTTCCAAAGCGGTGCGGAGCGTGTTCACGCTCTCGTCCAGCGCGGCACTGTCGAGGGGAATCTCGCTCCACATGGCGCCATCGTGTGAGATTGCCCAAACGAAGCCCCCGTCATCGCCAACGATAAACGTCACGAGCGCCTCGTCATCGTGCAGCAGCGCCTGGACATCGCTCACGCCTAACGGCAAGGGCTTCGCGGTTGGGGTCAGCCCGGACGGGGTGATGTGCGAGGGTGCCTCTGTCGAGCCTTCCGCGCTTAGGGCCGCAATTCTCTCCTGGATTTCGGCGCTCTTGCGCCGGTACTCACCATAGCCGTCGATGCCCTTCTCCATTTCCGTGAGCTGTTCGCCGGCCTCCTGATAAGTCGAACCCTTGGCTGTCAGGGCAGATATTGAAGTGTTGACGTCTGCCTGCAGGCGTTTGATTTTTGCCTGGCATTCAGCCGTGAGATTCGCCCCGCACTTTTGATACTCGGCGAGGAGTTTCTCGCTCAGGGCCTGCTGCTCCTGAAAACCACTGAGCACGGCTTCAGGCGAAAGGTTCGCGCCGAGTTGGCTTTGGCGCTGCGATGCGGCGTGATAGACGGGGTCTTGTTCGCGCTTCTGAAACCAAGCCTGGTCTAGGTCCTCGCGTTCCGCTTCCAGCTGCGACAGCAACTCACCACGATCCTGCACGGCTCGAAGGGATGGGTACCGGCTGCGGGCGGCAGCTTCTTCGATCGCAAAGGCTGCCGCCGTCCGCCACTTCGCTTGCAGGGCCTCAAAGGAGCGGCCCATCAACTTGCCCGCATCTTCACCGGGGACTTTGCTTAGCTGCCAAGCCGCTTTCGCCAAGCCGATGAACGTCGAGTTGTTCATCTCACTCGACAGGTCGGCGAGCGAGTCGCCGGAACTCATCCGCGCGACGCGCTCGTCGATCGCTGCAACGGCGTCCAGGTAGGTGTCGAATGCCTGGCGCCATTGCTTGCGCGAGAGGGCCACTCGCGCAGCATTGGCTATGTGGCGAGCCTTGAACGCATCGAAGCCATCGACGATCATTTTGGCGCGGATGGCCGCAACGCGGTCGTAGATCTCTTTGGCTTGATCGACCTTGCCGTTTCGGATCAGCGCCCGTGCCAGCGCTTCCATGTAGAAGGCGGCGTTGATGCTGTCCTTGCCGAAGCGTTGTTCCGCAAGGACAAGGGCGCGGGCATAGTAAGTCTCCGCTGCGCCATAATCTCTCAATTTTTCACTCGAACCCGCAAGCCTTGCGAGCTGATTGGCGATGTCTTTGAAGTCCTCACCGCTCTCGGCATCAAGAGCCTGCAAAGACAATTGGATCGCCTTAGAGAACTGCTCGGAGCAGTAAGCCTGATCCGCCTGTTCAGAGAGGGTGTCAAATCGCGACGACTGGGCGAGAACGGCCGACGAGCCGACAGCAAAGAGGGAAACAACAGCGAGCCACGAAAGCCAGCGAGACATTGCTCATCCTCTGGTGAGTGGCACCCGATGTCTCTTGTCCAGTATTGCACCGGCTTCCGCATGCTGGAAGCATATATCGTCCTTCGCGGCTATGAGCTGCAGTTGACTAAGAATCTTGGCGATACGGAAAGGCCGGGCCCCAAGGCGCCGCCTTTCCCCTGCAATATCAAAGCCTCCTACCGAGGGCCTTCTCGGCACGGCGAATTGCTGCCGTCTCGTCAGAGGGGTCGTCTGGTCAGCAGGAGTTTGGTGTAGCGATGGTGCTCAGTCCGGGTCCGGCGGTCGGTCGGGGGACAAGAAAGTGTCATTGACCCTCACGACGCTATCGGGTCTCGTGGGATCAGAACGCGCCAATAAAGCCGCATCAGGGCTCGCGTCAGCGGCCGTGACACAAGCAAAAGCGGCAAAGTAGAGAGGAAACAGACCGTGCTGAGCAGACGACAACTCTTGCGGAGTGCCCGGGACGGCACTCTCGTGTTCGGATCGGCGGCCTTGGGCTCTTATCTCGGCCTGCCGCGATCGAGTTGGGCGGAGGCCATGGCCCCGGTCACGCCGGGCGTTTCAGCGGGGACCGAGGCAAGCGCGCGGCTCGTCGCGCTACCCGGCAAGGTGCCGCTGATCAAACTGACTTACCGCCCGCCGAACTTTGAGACGCCGCTGAAATATTTCAACGACGTGCTGACCCCAAACGATGCCTTCTTCGTTCGCTTTCACCTCGCGGTGATTCCAGAGGTCGCTGTTGCGACCTGGAAGCTGTCGGTGAAGGGCGACGCCGTGACCAGCGCCGCAGAATACACCCTCGACGAATTGAAGACCGGCTTCGAGCAGGTCGAGATCGTTGCTGTCAATCAATGCTCCGGCAACCGCCGGGGTTTGGCGCGGCCCCACGTGCCGGGGATCCAATGGGGCTACGGGGCCATGGGCAACGCCCGCTGGAAAGGCGTGCGGCTGAAGGACGTGCTCGACAAGGCCGGCGTCAAGGATGACGCGGTCGAGGTCGGTTTCGACGGAGCCGACCACGCCCTCATCGGTCAGACCCCAGACTTCGTCAAAAGCATCCCCATCTGGCGCGCGCTCGACGAGAACACGTTGCTCGCCTGGGACATGAATGGCGAACCCCTGCCGCACTGGAACGGCTTTCCCTTGCGGCTCGTGGTGCCAGGCTGGACCGGGACGTACTGGATCAAGCTCCTCACCTCGATCGAGGTCCGCAGCAAACCTCTTAACGAGTTCTGGATGACGTCGGCCTACCGGCTGCCCAAAGGCATATTCCCGGTCGTCCGTGGCTTCACCTCGCAGGCGACCGACATCAACACGCCGATCACCGAGATCGTCACCAACTCGCTGATCACCAATCTCGTCGACGGCGATAAGGTCGCCGCGGGCCGATCGCTCGAGGTGAAGGGCATAGCGTGGGATGGAGGGTTCGGCATCGACACCGTGGAAGCCTCGGTGGACGCGGGCCAAAGCTGGCGGCCGGCCGCGCTTGGCGAGGACCTCGGTCGCTTCTCCTTCCGGCCATGGAGCTATCAATTCGTCCCGGAGGCTGGAACGCATGTGGTGATGGTGAAGGCGACCAACCGCTTGGGCCAAAGCCAGCCGCGCGAGGCGATTCCCAATCCCGCTGGCTATCACCACAACCCGGTGCAGACAATTTCAATCGTTGCGGCGTGACAGGGAGGAGACCATGCGTGCGCTGATGATGCTCGCGGCACTGCTCATTGCCGCTCCGGCTGCGGCTGGCGAGCAGGACATCGTGCTGAGGGAGGGCCAGGGGCGCGACCTGGTCGCGGCGAACTGCCAGATCTGCCACAGCCTCGATTACATCCAGATCAACTCGCCGTTTCTCGACCAGAAGAAATGGGAGGCGACAGTGACGAAGATGATCGAGCGCTATGGCGCGCCAATTGACCCCGCGAACATGCCTGCGATCGTCAGCTATCTCAGCACCAATTACGGGTCGAAAGGGACGCCGTAGGCGCGCCTCGTCAGCACGTTAGGGGCCTTTTCCGCGCCCAGGAACGCTCAGCGCTTTCAGCCGTCTCCAGGTGCCCTGAGCCGAGGCTGTGCCGCCGCGCGAAATTGGCTAAGCTAGCGCTCTCGTCAGTCCGGGCCCTCTCGTTGGCCCCAGCAAATCGGAAGGCCACGATGGTGCATCAGCGTTTGTTCGGGGCGACTTTGGCGGCCGGCGTTCTCGTCGCGACGATCGGCTCCGCAGTGGCCGCGCCGTGCGGCAACAACAGCGCCGGGTTCGAGGCGTGGAAGCGGGCCTTCGCCGCCGAAGCGAAAGCCCGAGGGGTCGGGCCGAGGGCAATCTCCGCTCTGATGGGCACGACCTATTCTGTGCGAACCATCAGGGCCGATCGCGGCCAGAAGGGTTTCAAGCTGTCGCTCAATGCCTTCATGGCCAAACGCGGCGGCCCGGCCATCGCCGCCAGGGGCAAATCCCTCAAGAGGTCCAATGCCGGACTGTTCGCCTCGATCCAGAAGCGGTATGGCGTGCCGCCGGGGCCGCTGCTCGCGATCTGGGGCATGGAGACCGGCTTCGGCTCGGTGATGGGCAATCAGAACACGCTATCGGCGGTGGCGACCCTCGCCTATGACTGCCGCCGCTCGGAATATTTCACCGGGCATCTTTATGCGGCGCTCACCCTGATTGATCGCGGCGTGCTCTCCTCGCAGACCCGTGGCGCCATGCATGGCGAGGTCGGGCACACGCAGTTCCTGCCGAAGAGCATCCTGCTTTATGCCGTCGATGGTGATGGTGACGGTCGGGTCAATCTCAACTCGAAGGCTGATGCCCTCGCCTCGACCGCAAACTTCCTCAAAGGTCACGGCTGGGCGCCGGGTGCCGGCTATCAGCCGGGTCAGCGCAACTTCGCGGCCATCCAGGGCTGGAACGCGGCCGGTGTCTATCAGCAGGCGATCGCCATCATCGCGCTTCGCATCGACGGGGGCTGATGGCGCGCCGCACTGCCTCAAAAGAGGACGGTGGCGCCGGTTCCTCCCGGAGCCTCGCCACCCAGATCGGCAGGGTGCTCGCCCTCGTGCTGGTGCTCGCCCTCGTGCTTCTGATCGAGCGCTACTGCACCACGGAGACGCCGCCGTTCGGACCCGATGCCCGTATTGTCTCCGTCGATGGCGACACCATCCGCGCCGCGAATGGCGCGGAGTACCGCATCTTCGGCATCGACGCCCCTGAACTGCATCAGACCTGCAAGGAGGCCAACGGCAAGTCCTGGGCCTGCGGCCGCGCCGCCAAGGCGCGGCTCACGGTGTTGATGAAAGGCGGCAATGTGACTTGCGAGGAGCGCGCCAAGGATCGCTACGGCCGCATCGTTGCCGTGTGCAGCGCTGACGGTGTACCCGATCTCGGCGAAACCTTGGTGCGACAGGGCTATGCCATCGACCTGGGCGGGGCCGCTGGCAATACTTACCAGGAGGCGGAATCCCAGGCCCGCGCCGAGAAGCGCGGGATCTGGCGCGGCAGCTTCCAGCAGCCTTCAGATTGGCGGCAGGCGCACCCGCGAACCGATTGAGGCTTGAGGGTTCCGCGGGCGGTCGCGTCGAAGCCAAGGATGGCCCGATGCGCCCGACCGGACCGGTCCGACTACGCAGCCTTGGCGTAATAGGATTTCAGCTGGTTCATCACCTTCGCCTTGTCGAAATCGGCGCCCATGGCGAGCATGCCGTCGGCGAAGCGGCTGACGATCTCGGTGATCTGCTCAGGTGATAGCTGATTGAGGATGCCGATGCGGACCTGCACCGGCTCGGACAGCGTCGGCCAGATACCGAAGCCTGTAGCGCGAGCGGCCTGGACCAGCTCCTTCTCCTTGCCCTTCAGCTTGCCCGGCAGGTTGAGCACGACGAGGCTCGGCATGTTCGAGGTGACCTCGCAGCCCATGGCCTCGACCGCCTGGCGCAGTGCCTTCTCGTGATAAGCGTAGTCGCTCGCCTTGCGGCGGCGTCCATAGCCCAGAATGATGCGCAGCGCCTCGTGGAAGGCGGCGACGGCATAGCAGGAATGGGTCTGGTGATAGGCGGGCGTCGGCGTGTCCTTGCCGTCGATGATGCCCCAATGCCGGGCATCGAGGATCGGGTGGTTGACATAGGTTCGGCAACCGTGCTTCCGCACCATCTCGATCGCCTTGTCGGTGAAGCTGACCGGCGCGTAGGTGAGCGGCAGCGACAGCACGCCTTTCTGCGGACACGAGGCCCAGGCGACAACGCCCGGATAGTCATCGATGTTGAAGTCGGCGACGCCAAGGCTTGATACGGCGTCGCAGATGCCCATCACGCCGTGCTTGACGCAGGCGTCGGAGAAGCCCTTGAGGTCGTTGATGCGGCCGGAGCCCGTCTCCCAATGGGCCATGAAGGCCCACATCGGCTTGTGCTGGGCGAGGGCCTTGTCGATGGTCTCGCCGGTGACTGACTGGCCATGGGGCGTCTCGACGATGGTGACGCTTTTTGGCTTCGGATTGAGCGAATCCGCGGCGAGCTCCTCGGCAGTCGAGGCCTTCATGCGGATGGTCAGGCTGTCGATGCCGGAGAAAGTGCCATTGGGGAACGCCACCACCGTGTCGCCCGGCAGAATCATGGACAGCACGCAGTCGAGCCCGTCGAAGCCGGTGCCGGCGACGCCGTAGGTATAGACATTCTTGGTGCCCCACAGCTCGCGCAACATCTCCTTGGCCTCGAGCATGCCGCGCAGAACGTCCTTCTGCATGTGGTCGGCCACGCCGGTCTTGGCGAAGCGCTCGAGCACGCGTGGGTCGGTGTTCCCCGGCCCAGGGCCGGCAGCAAGGGTTTCAGGGATGTCAAGCTGCGGATATATCGTCATAGGAACACCTCGGAAGGGTTGCGGCCGTCGATGGGAGAGTATTTGGGGGTCTCGAAACCGACCGAAATAACGGATCAAGCGGACGACCACAATACAAAAAATGGCTCAAATCAGACACCTGCGCGCGCCGGATTGCCGCGCGATAATGGCTGGAAGCCCGAACGGCGCCTTGATACGTCTCAAACTGAGCTTCGTGCCGGCGCCTAAGCCGCCATCGCTCAACCGTGAGTGGCTAGAGCGGACAACAAAGGCTCGTTCGCGTTCTTGCAGCCGGGTAGGCTCCTAAGCATGCATGTCAGGACGCGAAAGCTCATCGGCGCCATCGTGCTGCTGCTGTTTCTGCTCATCTATGCCGTGGCGGTGGCGAGCATCGGCGCTGGCCGCGTCACCGAAGCCTCCCCCCTCCTCCAACTCCTCTATTTTGTCGTCGCTGGCCTCGCCTGGGTGTTGCCGGCCGGGCTCTTGCTTCGCTGGATGGCGCGGCCTTGACGGCGAGAGTGCTCTAAGCGGCGTGAGCCTGCTGGAACATGAAAGGCGCCCCGGAGAGATAGAGCGCCGTGCAGGCCAGGGACTGAAAGTCGCCGTTGAGCAGCACCCGCGGCAAAGCCGTCATTTGGCGGGCATGGGCCGGGAACAGCATGCCCTTACGCGCTGTCACCGCCGTCTTGAAGCGAAGCTCCTTAGCCAGAGCGAAGTCGCGGGCGCCCGCGCTCGCCTCATCGCCATAGGGGAAGCAGAGATGCGTCGGCTTCATCCCAAGCTCGTGCTCGATCACCTCGGCGCTGCCTCGCATCTCGCTGACTGCCTTCTCCGGTCCGAGCTTGGCGAGGGCATAATGCGCCTTGGTGTTGGCGCCGATGGTGACGAGCGGGTCGGCGGCGAGCGTCCTGATCTCGTCCCAGCTCATGATCAGGTTGCAGCACATCTCCGCCATGTCGATCTCGCAGTGATCCGCCAACGCGCGCACGACGCGCCGCTGCATGGCCTCGTCAACGGCGCGCAGCCAGCCGTGGATTTGGTCATAGGCCTTGGTCTTTTGCTGAGGCGTCGCCGTCGGCAGGGGCCATAGCCTGCCGCCCCGGCATAGCTCGATCTCCTCCGCATTCCGCAGGATCTCCTCGAGCACGAGCCACCACAGCTCCCCACGACCGAACGGATAGTCGGTCGGGATATAGAGCGTGAGCGGCAGGGCGCGGCGTTTGAAGATCGGATAGGCGTGGACCAGCGTGTCGCGATAGCCGCCATCGAAGGTGAAACAGACGAAGCGCCTGCCCTCACCTCGGCGCAACCGCCGCGCCGCCTCGTCAAGCGACACCACGTCGAGGCCTGCGTCCTCGATCTGATCGAGCACCGCCTCGAGAAACTCCGGCGAGATCTCGAAGCCGTGGTTCGGCTCGAAGGCCTTGGGCTCCAGAGGCTTGACCCGATGCAGGGCGAAGATCACGCCGAGGCCTTGGGTGTAGGGCGCGAACAGCCGGTGGGCCCCGGTGCAGTAGAACCCCGACATGGCGGCCTTCATTACTTGAGTCTTCATCCCCATCATGGCGCTGTTTCCCCCAAGCCGTGCACCAGTCAGACCGGCGCAGCGCGGCCGAAGCCCTCAACTCCCTCGTCCCGCTCATAGGGCACGACCGGACAGCCGAGCGCGCCGAGGTCCGCCAAGGCCGCCTTTGTGCTCGCGCCTCCCCCGGTGCCGAGCACGGCAACGGTCACGCTGAGGCGACCCGCAAGAGCGGGCAGCATCTGTGCCGCGCCTTCGCGGTCGCCATGAAGCACGACGACATCATAGGCCTGGGCCAGCGCGTCGAAGATGCCGAGAGCGCGTTCGATCTCGTTGCCTTCAAACTTCACCGTCGGGTGGCCGGCCGGGATCACCTGGAGTGCAGTTTCGCTATCGACATGGATCACCTCGTCGAAGCCGACGCGGCCGGCGAGCAGATCGGCGAAGCCTGGCGCGCGCGGCAACGCGAGACGCCCCGATACCGCCGCCGCGCCACGGGAGAGATCGACCAAGACGCCCCGCTCGGCGGACGAGAGAAAGCTGCGGGCGATGCGAATGGCTTCGCCAGTGGCGTCGACGCCCTTTCCCCCCGCGGCGACGAAGATCGCTCCCGCGGTGTTCGCGGCCGCACGCGCACGAACCTGGGTGACCACGGCTTCGAACGATTTCAGCGCCGGCCGAACACTCTCTTGGTCGATCTTGTCTCGCGTGTCGCGCTTGCCGCGACGTTCCTTGGTGTGCTCGGGAGTGCGCAACGCCGTGGGAAGCTGCAGATAGCTGCGGAGATCGTTCGGCGCACCGCCGCGCGGCAGCACCGGCGCTGCGGACGAGCGATCATCGGGGATGGGCTCCAGGTCCACCCCGTGCGTCTCAGCAAGAACTTTCTCGATCAGGGCCTTAGCGGTCGTCGCTGGGGGATTGGAGCGGGATCGCGGGCTCCACGTAGAACCTTCCGTCTGTTCGTCCGGCTCACGGGGTTCGATGGTGAGCAGCTGTTCCGTCGACAAGCCGATACGGTCCAGCATCGGCGGTGGCGTAGGTGGTGCCGGCTCGGCTGGCGCCGGCTGTGACTCGGAAGCGCGCGCCATGAACGATGCGCCGCCTCGCGGCCAAGGCCGTCGCGCGGGCAGCGGGGCGGCGTGCCGTATTCCTGGGGAAATTGCCGCGCTCAGGATCAGAGCACGCGAGAGAGTGAACCCGAGTGCAAGCAACGCCATCGCCGTGGACGCAAGGGCTGAGATTGCCGTTCGCTTCTGTAAGGACAAGCTGGCGCCGCCGCCGAGCGCACTCGTTACCTCAAGCTCCGGATGGCGGCGAAGGCTCTCGGGCAGGTGCTTCGGTCCTTCTGGCGCGAGGCCGACGACGGCCCGCAACACCGGTCGCGCGTCATCGAAAGCGCGGTGCAGAGCAGCGCTGTCAAAGGGGCCTGGGAGCGAAAGCGCGGCAAAGGTCACGATCCCTGCGGCTACCGCCAAACCTAGGATCCACGCTGCAGCGTGCAGCAGGGCGCGGCCAGGCGTGGCGGGCCCGGCATCCCCGGCGCAGGGCGTGGCATGTTGCGACCGCATCACGGCGACAGCTCCTCGTCTCGGAGCATTAGAGCGCCGCTCTCGTAACCAAGTTGTTAAAGCGCGCTCCGCTTCGGCACGCTCGCTCAGCTTTCATTAAGCGTGGCGCACGCCAAGAGGCCGGGCGCGGCTATTTACGGGGCCGGGAGGTTCTTTTAAACAAGGGGAACCGCCACCCGAACACCTCCATGTTCACTGATCGTGACTCTTCGCATTCTCCATTGCCTGAGAGCGCCGATTGGAGGTCTGTTCCGTCACGTCCACGATCTGGCCAAGACCCAGGCCGACCTCGGACTTGAGGTCGGCGTCATCTGCGCGTCCGGAACGGGCACCGAAGACTCCGAGCGGGCCCTCAATCGATTGGCGGACAGCTGTTCGCTCGGGGTCACACGCTGCCCCATGCCGCGGCAGATCAGCCCTGGCGACTGGGGCAGCTACCGCAAGGTGCGGAAGCTCGCCGCCAATCTTGGCGTCGATGTGCTGCACGGTCACGGCGCCAAGGGCGGCGGCTATGCCCGTCTTGCGGCGCAGTGGCTCCAGCGCAAGGGCCGGAGGGTCGGTGGCTTCTACACGCCCCACGGGGGCAGCCTGGACTACCTTCCGTCATCGCTTAAGGGCCGCCTCTATCTCGCGGCGGAACGCAAGCTTGCGCCGATGACCGACGGTCTCATCTTCGAGAGCGGTTTTGCCGCGCGGCGGTTCAGCGACCTGATCGGCGAACCGGCGTGTCCCGTCTCGATCGTGCCGAACGGGCTTTACCACCACGAGTTCTATGAGCCGAGGCTCGCCGAGGATGCCGCCGATTTCGTCTATGTCGGCGAGCTCCGCCATCTCAAGGGCATCGACATCCTGCTTGCCGCGCTCGCGGCGCAGCGGAGCGTCTATCCGGCGACAGCGGTCATCGTCGGCTCGGGACCCGACGAGAACGACTTCAAGAAGCTCGCGCAGAAGCTCGGCATCGAGGACATGGTGGCCTTTGCCGGATCGCTGCCGGCGCGGACAGCCTTTGCCCGCGGCCGCTGCGTCGTGGTGCCGTCGCGGGCGGAGTCTTTTCCCTACGTGGTGCTGGAGGCCGCCGCAGCGCAGATGCCCTTGATCGTGACCGAGGTCGGCGGCATTCCCGAGATCGTGGCCGGCACCAACACGCCCCTCGTGAGGCCGGGAGACATCGGCGCGCTCGCCGCCCAGATGCGTGCCTTCCTCGCCAACCCCAAGCCGTTCCTCGGCCGCGCCATCCAACTCCAGAAGCACGTGGCGAACCGGATGACCGTCGAACGCATGGCGAATGAAATCGTCGAATTTTACATCTCGGTGCTTGGAGACGTGCCTGCATCACGAACCGAGGCCACAGAATCAGCGTCTTGACGCCCTGCCCTCACCTCACGCCTGAGGCAGCTCGCCAAAGCAGCCTCATTTGAGTCAAATCGTTGGCAGGCCTAAACGTTTTTGAATCGATAATCGGCGATTGCGCTTGAAGTGGTGCGGCCCGCTACATAGCTTGGGGAGGACGGTGGGGCACGCTTGGACGCGTGCCATGAAGAGAGTTTTACTATCGTTGGGTCTCGTCGGCATCGTGTTCGCCGGTTACACCCCCGACCCTATTCATACGCGTGACGCAGCGCCAGCAGCGCCCAAACTGCTCGAGGCGCCGGCGGTGGCAAATAGCTCAGACGACGGCACTTGGGATCGGCCCAATCTTCAGCGCCTCGCTGTTCAGCCCGTTGCCCTTCGCTCTCAGACCGGTGCAGGGCAGCAGCCTGATGGGCTCCCCGAGGCCGAGGTCAAAGAGATCTTTACGCCGGCCCTGGCCCCGGTCCTGAGCCGGGAGGAGAAGTCCGACCAGAACCGGGAGAATGCGCTCTGGGTGGTCGTCACGCGCGGCGCTTGGATGCACAAAGGCCCGTCTGTCTCGACCCCGATCGTCGGTCACTATTCCCCCAACACGGACCTGCAGATGATCGGCTCGGAGCGGGGCTGGTTCCAGGTCCTCGATCCCACGACCGGAGAGCGGGGCTGGATCATCGCCCGCTATTATCTCGAGCCCATCGATGCTCCAGGCGAGAAGCGCGTGGCGGTCCATACCGAGGAAGTGCCTGTGACGGCAGCCCCGGCGGCCGTCGAGCCGCGCCGGCCGGCGCCGCGGACGAAGCGCTGGGTGCAGGCTTCTCGCCTAGCTCCCCCCGACGGCGCCCAACCTCGGGCGGCTCCCGTTCGCAGGTCCGGTGGCGAAGGTGTCGAGAGTATCCTGGCGAGAGCCCTTCAGCGCTAGCGCGCCGCTCTCTCCTCGAACACGCATTTTACAAAAAGGAGAATTGGTCGGAGCGGGGAGATTTGAACTCCCGACCCCCGGTCCCCCAGACCGGTGCGCTAACCGAGCTGCGCTACGCTCCGATGCCGACGATGGCCGTCGCGCCCTGGATATACACCCTTCAGGTCGGAAACAAGTCGCCAGGTTGTGAGCGTGTCAGTCCTTGGCGGCGAGCAGGATCTTGTAGCACGCCTCGATCTCGCTCAGCACCGCGCCGAGAGAGTCACGGTCAAGCTGGGCGCCCTGATCCTCAAGCCCTGGCGGGCGGCCGAGGCCCCTACTCTGCGCCGCTTCGGCGGCAACGTCGGGGATTTCGCGCTCGATCTTTGCCGCCTTTTTCTCGTCCTCGGGAACCGGGCGCTGCTCCATGACGAAACGAGGCCCGTGCTCGCGCAGGATCTTCTGCACGCCCCGTATCGTGTAGCCGTCGTCATAGAGAAGAAAGCGGATGCCGCGTAAGAGAGCCACGTCCTCGGGCCGGTAGTAGCGGCGGCCGCCGCCGCGCTTCATCGGCTTGAGTTGGGCGAATTTCGCCTCCCAAAAACGAAGCACGTGTTTCGGGACTTTGAGTTCTTCTGCGACTTCGCTGATCGTGCGAAAGGCCTCGGGCGCTTTGTCCACCGCTACAAACTCCCCGCCTTCAAAGCTGCAATGCCTAAAACGTTGGCCGCGCCTACTCGGCCGCCTTCCTCCGGGACAGCGCCTCGTTGATGCGCTGCTTCATGATATTGCTTGCCCGGAACACAAGCACGCGTCGCGGTGTGATCGGAACTTCCTGACCCGTCTTCGGGTTGCGGCCGATCCGCTCGCCTTTGTCGCGAATGCCGAAAGAGCCGAAGGAAGATAGCTTCACCGTCTGCCCGCGCTCAAGGCTCGCCACGATCTCGCGGAGCACAAGCTCCACGATCTCGGCCGATTCGTTACGCGGCAATCCAACCTTTTGAAACACCGCCTCAGCGAGGTCGGCGCGCGTTAGTGTCTTCCCGCTCATCGAAACACTGCTCCCCCAGGGTCGCGGGACAAACCAAGATGCTAATCGAGCAAGCGTAATCCGGTCAATCGCTCCCGCGATCAAATTCCTGATATAGCGTCATTTTCAGTTGGGGTGTGTCTTTAGCGCGGCAGTCGGAGCAATGACGCCTGCGCTTGGCGGTTTCTGCCGTCTTCACCAGCGGAGCAGCACCGCTCCCCAGGTAAATCCGCCCCCCATGGCTTCCATAAGCACGAGATCACCCGGCTTGATGCGGCCGTCCTCACAGCCGGCAAAGAGCGCCAACGGGATCGAAGCGGCGCTGGTGTTGGCGTGCTTGTCCACGGTGATGATGATGCGATCAGGGTCGAGACCGAGCTTTCGAGCCGCGCCGTCGAGGATACGCTTGTTGGCCTGATGCGGCACGAACCAATCGATGTCCGAGGCCTGGTAGCCGGCTTTGGCCAGGGTCGCGTCGATCACCTCGCTGATCTTGGCGACTGCGTGGCGGAACACCTCGGGACCGTCCATGCGCACCTGGCCGACGGTACCTGTCGAGGATGGACCGCCGTCGACATAGAGCTTGTCGCGGTAGCGGCCGTCCGAGCGGAGGCACGAGGCGAGGATGCCGCGATCGGTCGTGGCGCCGTTCTCCATCTCCGCCTCGAGGACAAGCGCGCCGGCCCCGTCGCCGAACAGGACGCAGGTGGTGCGATCCTCCCAGTCGAGAATGCGCGAGAAGGCCTCGGCGCCGATCACGAGGGCCCGGCGGAACTGGCCGCTCTTTAGGTAATTGTCGGCGGTGACCATGGCGAACACGAAGCCTGAACACACCGCCTGGATATCGAACGCGGCGCCTTCGGTAATGCCGAGCTCGGCCTGGATCGTAACCGCCGTCGCGGGGAAGGTCTGATCAGGCGTCGAGGTGGCAAGAATGATGAGGTCGATGTCCTCGGGTGCCATGCGGGCGTCGAGAAGGGCCACCCGCGCCGCTGCCGCGCCCATCGCCGAGGTCAGCTCGCCTTTGGCCGCGATGCGCCGCTCCCTGATGCCGGTGCGCGTCGTGATCCAGTCGTCGCTGGTATCGACGACGGCGGCAAGCTCGGCATTGGTCACGACCCGCTCTGGCAGGTAGCCACCGCAGCCTTTGACCACGCTCCGAATCTGGCTCACCGAAATTCCACTCCTGATCCTACGCCACGCCGTCGAGCTCGAGCTCGGCGTGGAAGCGCGCGATGTCCGCGGCAAGCCGCTTCACCACGCCGCTCGACGCCATGTCGTAGGCGAGATCGACGGCGCTGGCGAAACCCGTGGCGTCGGTTCCGCCGTGGCTTTTGACGACGATGCCGTTAAGCCCAAGGAAGATGCCGCCGTTCAGCTGGCGCGGATCCATCTTCTCTTTGAGGGCGCGGAACGCCCCTTGCGCCAGGATCGCGCCGATGCGCGCGAGAAGTGACCGCCCCATGGCAGCCCGCAAATACTCGCCGATTTGCTTAGCGGTTCCCTCGGCGGTCTTCAAGGCGATGTTGCCGGTGAAGCCGTCGGTAACCACCACGTCGGCGGCGCCGTGGCCGATTTCGTCGCCTTCGACGAACCCGCGGTAGACGATAGGCAGTGGGGCGTCTTTGAGCGTTGCAGCGGCCGCCTTGATCTGGTCGACGCCCTTGACCTCCTCGACGCCGATATTGAGGAGGCCGACCGTTGGCCGTTCCACGCCGAAGAGCGCTCTGCCCATGGCTGCGCCCATCAGGGCGAACTCGACGAGCTGGCGGGCATCGGCCCCGACATTGGCGCCGACGTCGAGCACGATGCATTCGCTCTCCACCGTCGGCCAGATCACGGCGATCGCCGGCCGGTCGACGCCGGCGATGGTCTTGAGGCAAAACTTGGCCATGGCCATCAGGGCGCCGGTATTGCCGGCCGAGACGGTAGCGTCAGCGCGTCCCTCCCGCACCGCTTCGAGACCAAGCCACATGCTCGAGTGCCAGCGTCCCTTGCGCAGCGCCTGGCTTGGCTTGGCGTCCATGGCGACGGCCACATCGGTGTGGATGATCTCCGACTTCGCCGCGAGTTCCGGATGCTCTTTGAGTTCGCGCTCGATGCTGGCGGCGTTGCCGACGATGAGGAAACGCGTGTCGGGGTGCCGCACCAAGGCAATGGCCGCTCCGGGAACGACCACGCTCGGTCCGTGATCGCCGCCCATGGCGTCGAGCGCTATGGTGACTGAAGCAGCCATTCGAGTGCCGTGCCGATTAGGAAAGTCGATTGCCGTTCGCGGCCAAGAGGGCCGGGATATTCCCCCGGGAGCGGTCACGAACATACCCAAATGGGACTAGGTGACAACCTCAATCTGACGAGGCCAAATGCCGCTAACGCCGCTGTTTCAGCTGTTTGAGCGCGGCAAAGGGGCCCTTTTCTTCCTCTCTGCTTGGGGTTTCGCTCTCGGCTTCAGACCAGGAGAAGCTTGCACCTTGGCGCTTCGGATAGGGATCGAGGTTGGTGGCGAGCGTCTGGTAGATGATCGGGCCGAGGTCGATCTTGCCGTCGTCGATCGGCTCGGGCCAGTCGAGCATGCCATGGCTCGCAGCCTCGTCAGCCGTTTCGGCATAAGCCTTGATCTGGCTCGCCGGCCAGAATTCGATCTCGACCGGAACGTCGAGGATGCTCTCGACTGGCTCCAGGGTCACAACGCAGGTCTGAGTGACCTTGGCGAGGAGCGAGCCCTTCAGGGCAAGACGCCCCTGCCCGCGCCGGGCGAAGCCAAAGGTGAAGCTCAGTTGATCGAGCCACGGAAGAGCGAGCAAGGCGGCGATGGCCTCGCGCTCAGCAGCGCCGACCTCGATCAGCCCCTCTTCTCCGTCCTTGATCTCATCGACCCTGATGATCCGGGTGAGCGGCGGGGGGGGCACTTCCAAATCAGAGGTCCTTGTCTTCGGTGATTTCATCGCTTGAGCCTGTCGATCTCCGCGAACGCGATTGTGCCTGCGGCCAAGGCGCTTAGAGGCTCGCGCTCGAGCGCGGCGGCACAGCCCATTAGATAGGAGGCCAGAGCCTTGCTGCTAAGCTCTCCCTCTTCACATTGGGACGGAAGGCTCGCCGCGATGGCGGCAGCGAGTGGTGCCGCGCCGGCGGCGAAGGCCTGGTCGTAGGTTTCGAGCAGAGCATATGCCGAGCCGGCGAGCGCGCGCATCTTCTTCGGCACGCGCAGATCGCTGACGCCGAGCTCCCGCAACACGGCATCCATGTCGGCGACGAAGTGATCCATCACCTCTTGCGCCAGGGGGGCGGCCGCCGGGCCCTCCCGTTTGAGCCGGTGCAGCACAACAAACAGATGAAGGGAAAGAACGACGAAGCGGCCCTCCAAACTGTCGGGGATTCCGAGGTCCCGGTAGAAGCCAGGAAGCCGCGCCTGCGCCACAATCGCGCCATAGAGTTTTTTGCTCTTGCTGGTCTTCGAGCGTCGGTTCCGCAGCCGTTTGAGAGGGTTCAAAGCGGGGGGCACTTCGCCTAACCTCCAGCCATCTCAAGGGCCCACCGGCCGACCTTGGTATGCTCTCCTGGAGCATGCATCGGACGGCTCGACGAGCGGGTTGCCGTCGGAAGGTTACATTGGCGCTGGCTCATCGGGGGCAATTTCGCACGTGGAAATGAAGCGAGCCGAAAGCCTAAGATCGAAATTGTCCGGCGTCGCCGGCCTTGCCGTGGCGCTTGTCGCGCTGAGCGTCGGCGGCTGTGCCGACGTCAACCGGCACGGCCATGTGTTCATGGATGTCGATCTTGCCCAGGTCCAGCCCGGCATGTCCAAGGACCAGGTCGCTAATGTGCTTGGGTCGCCGGACACCACCAGCACGATTGGCGGCGACGCCTACTATTATATTTCGACGACGCAGAAGTCCTACGCCTTCCTCAAGCCCTGGGAGACTGACCGCAAGGTGCTGGCGGTCTATTTCACCCCTGGCGGCGCCGTCGAGCAGGTCGACCAATACGGCCTGAAGGATGGCATCGTGGTGCGGTACTCCAAGGACGAGACCCCTGCCCGCGGCAAGGATCTCGGTCTGCTCGAGCAGATCTTCGGCAACATCTCGCAGCGCAAGATGTTCAAGGATCAGCGAAAAGGCCCGCCGGGCGGCATCCCCGGCACCGGTCCTTAAATACCAACAGCACGCCGCTGCTAGTGCGCGAGCACGGCGAGCAGCAACAGCGCCACGATGTTGGTGATCTTGATCATCGGGTTCACTGCGGGCCCGGCTGTATCCTTGTAAGGATCGCCGACGGTGTCGCCGGTGACCGCCGCCTTGTGGGCCTCGGAGCCCTTGCCGCCGTAATTGCCGTCCTCGATGTATTTCTTGGCGTTGTCCCAGGCACCACCGCCTGCGGTCATGGAGATGGCGACGAAGAGGCCGGTGACGATCACGCCGAGCAGCATGGCGCCGACCGCTGAGAACGCCGCGCTCTTGCCGGCGATGGCATCGACGATGAAGTAGAACACGATCGGCGACAGCACCGGCAACAACGACGGGATGATCATCTCCTTGATGGCGGCGCGGGTGAGAAGATCGACGGCGCGCTTATAATCGGGCCGCTCGGTGCCCTTCATGATGCCGGGCTTCTCCTTGAACTGGCGCCGTACCTCCTCGACGATGGAGCTCGCGGCACGCCCGACCGCGGTCATGGTGATGCCGCCGAAGAGATAGGGCAGCAGGCCACCGAGAAAGAGGCCGACGACGACGTAGGGGTTCGACAACGTAAAGGTCGGGTCGACGCCCTGGAAATAGGGGAATTTATCAGGGTTGGCGGCGAAGAATTTGAGATCCTCGGTGTAGGCCGCGAACAACACAAGCGCGCCCAAGCCGGCCGAGCCGATGGCGTAGCCCTTGGTTACGGCCTTGGTGGTATTGCCGACGGCATCGAGTGCGTCGGTGGTCTTGCGGATCTCGCTCGGCATGCCCGACATTTCGGCGATGCCGCCGGCATTGTCGGTGACCGGGCCGAAGGCATCGAGTGCGACGATCATGCCGGCAAGGGCCAGCATGGTGGTGACGGCGACGGCGATGCCGAACAGGCCGGCGAGGCCGTAGGTGACGATGATGCCCGCCATGATCACAAGTGCCGGAAGAGCTGTCGCCTCCATGGACACGGCAAGGCCCTGGATGACGTTGGTGCCGTGCCCGGTGACGCTGGCCTTGGCGATCGAATGCACCGGCCGGTAGTTGGTGCCGGTGTAATACTCGGTGATGACCACGATCAGCGCGGTGACCACGAGGCCGGTGACGCCGCAGAGATAGAGCGCCTTACCGGTAAAGGAGAGCTGACCAACGGTCATCACCGTGTCCATACCGACGATCCACGAGGTCAGCGGCCACAAAAAGACTAAGGACAGCGCGCCGGTGGCGATCACACCCTTATAGAGCGCACCCATGATCGACTCGCTCTGACCGAGGCGCACAAAGAAGGTTCCGATGATTGAGGTGATGACGCAGAGGCCACCGATCGCCAGCGGATAGACCATCATCGCGGCGACGCGGTCGGTGCCGGCGAAGTAGATCGAGGCCAGCACCATGGTGGCCACCACGGTCACCACATAGGTCTCGAACAGATCGGCGGCCATGCCGGCGCAGTCACCGACATTGTCACCGACGTTGTCGGCGATGGTCGCAGGGTTGCGCGGATCGTCCTCGGGGATCCCAGCCTCTACCTTGCCGACGAGATCGCCGCCGACATCGGCGCCCTTGGTGAAGATGCCGCCGCCGAGACGGGCGAAGATCGAGATCAGCGACGCACCGAAGCCGAGCGAGACGAGAGCGTCGACGACCTGGCGCGAGCC
>Ga0307444_1000293_pt1 | contig 25466 bp, 24 predicted proteins | sample SalMarSW160340MG_FD_202145 | JGI IMG/M metagenome (GOLD analysis project Ga0307444, IMG submission 202145) | Salt marsh sediment microbial communities from the Plum Island Ecosystem LTER, Massachusetts, United States - SW1603-40 | ecosystem: Environmental > Aquatic > Marine > Intertidal zone >...
GCTGTGACCGTTACTTCCGGAGGTGTGAGGATCTGAGCGCCCGAAGTTCGAGCTGTGTGACATCTTCCAGCGTGAGGAACGCCTCCGGGTTCACCCGAGAGACGATCCGCAGCGCTTCGTCGGCCCGACGTCGGGGGATCACCGTGAAGGCGATTCGCACATCCCCTTCCTTGCCCTCCGCGTTGACGACAGTCACCCCGAAACCCGCCTGACGGAGTGATGGGGCGACCTCGTGGGTGTCGATCGAGGTGATGACTCGTAGAACGATCTTTCCGAGTTTCAGTTTGCGTTCCAGTGTCGAACCCAAGATGGTTCCTGCGGCGAACCCCGCCGCATAGGCGACCATGCGAACTGGCGAATCCAGGTTCGAGAAGACCAACCCTGCCGCGATGACCCAGGTGAGGGACTCGAAGAAGCCGAGCAGGCCGGCGATCCAGCGTTCGCCTCGCACGATCATGACGATGCGGATGGCGCCGATGGAAACGTCTACGAGCCGGAGACAGAAGATGAGAAGTGCACCGAGAAGCATTGGGGGAGTCTATCGCTTGGGGTAGCTTCCTCAGGCTGGCATCATGATCGCCTCATGCGATACCTGATCATGCTCACTGCCGCGCTCTTGTTGCTGTCCGCGTGCAGCGGTGGCGCCACTACCACGACTCTGCCCACCGCTACGACCATGCAGGGCTGCGAGAACGTGGCATACATCATTCCGAGTTCAGAGGACGCCATCGTTGAGATCAGTAGGATCTACACCTACGTTCAGAAGGAGAAGCCCGAGGTCGTCGGCACTGAGTTCGACGGGAGTTTGCTCCAGCTCACGAGGCAGGGTGGCTACGACCTGATCACCGTTCGATTCAGCAACGACCTCGGAACCATGCTGTTCGTTCAGGAGCCAGGCTACGTGTTCCACATTGGGTGGGAGGGCCCGGCAACGAGCGAGTCGGAGATCCGTGACTCGTTGAAGCAGCAGTTCCCCGACTTCCCCGAGGACATCATCACCTGTCACGACATGAGCGTGCTCGCCACGGGCGACTGAGTCGTCCGTCTTCAGTCCGTTGTCACTGATATTGTGTGGCGGAGGAGGGAGCGATCGTGCCGGTTCCACGTCCGAGTTTCACCGTCGGGATCGAGGAGGAGTACATGCTCGTCGATCTCGAGACGAGGGATCTCGTCAAGGATCCGCCGGCGGAGCTCATGGCCGAATGCGGCAACCATCTCAAGGGGCAGGTGAGTCCCGAGTTCCTTCGAGGTCAGATCGAGGTCGGTACCCGGATCTCCCGCACCATTGCTGAGGCGAGAAGCGACCTCGCGCGGCTCCGACGCGTAGTTGCCGAGGTCTCCAGAGGATACGGGTTCGCTCCGATCGCGGCATCGACCCATCCATTCGCACGCTGGGGTGAACAGCTCGTCACGGAGAAGACTCGCTACCAGGTGCTGCTTCGTGAACTCGAAACGGTGGCGAGGCGGCTCGTGATTTCAGGTATGCACGTGCATGTGGGGATCGACGACGACGACATGCGAATCGACCTCATGAACCAGTTCGCCTACTTCCTGCCTCACCTGCTCGCCCTGAGTACGTCGTCGCCGTTCTGGCACGGACAGCACACGGGTCTGAAGAGCTACCGGTCATCCGTGTTCAAGTCGCTTCCGCGTACCGGCACGCCCGTTCAGTTCACGAGCTGGGGGGAGTATCAGCGGCATGTGAACGTGCTCGTCGACGCCGGGCTGATCGAGGATGCCACGAAGCTCTGGTGGGATATTCGACCGAGCGCCCGCTACCCGACGCTGGAGATGCGTGTGACCGACATCTGCACTCGGCTCGACGACGGGACGGCTCTTGCCGCCCTGACCGTGTCGCTCATGCACATGCTGTACCGTCTGCGGTCTGAGAACAAGCGGTGGCGAACCTACGCGAGGATGCTCATCGAGGAGAACATGTGGAGGGCACAACGCTATGGCATCCATGCCCCACTCATGGACTTCGGGCAGGGAACGCTGGTTCCGATCCAGGAGCTCGTCGACGAACTCATCGCTGAGCTGGAAGAGGACGCCGCGGAACTCGGGTGTCTCTCGGAGCTCCATGCCGTGCCCGAGATCCTGGTGCGTGGCACCAGTGCCGACCGGCAAGTGGCGACCTACGATGCCGCGTTGGCCGATGGGGTCGACGAGCAGCAAGCGCTCGAGGCGGTCGTCGACTTCCTCATCCGGGAGACCGTCACCAGTCTGTAGTCACACCTTGCTCTGCGCATCGAGCACGGCAATCGCCGTCAGGTTGACGATGTCGCCCACCTCGGCGTCTCGCTGGAGCACATGTACCGACTTCGAGACACCGGTCAGGATCGGTCCGATCACCTGTGCCCCTCCGAGTTTCGACAGGAGCTGGTACGCGGTGTTGCCTGCGGCGAGATTGGGGAAGACGAGCACGTTCGCACGTCCCCCGAGCCGGTTGAACGTGTGCTGCCGTGCCAGCAGCGGGGCGTCCACTGCAGTTCGGGCGTGCATCTCGCCGTCCACCTGCAGATCCGGTCGTCGTTCCCAGCAGATCTTGACGGCCTCGCGTACCCGTTCCGGTTCCTCCCCTGACGCCGATCCGAAGTTGCTGTAGGACAGCAGCGCTATGCGGGGCTTGACGTCGAACGTGTCCTCGATGTAGTCGCCGGTTGAGATCGCGATCTCGGCGAGCTGCTCTGCCGTCGGCAAGATGTTGACGGCGCAGTCGGCGAGGAAGTATGCCTGATCCTTGAGGATGACGGCGTAGATTGCCGACACGATGCTGCGGCCCTCCTCGAGTGGCAGCACTTGGAGAGCGGGTCGAACGGTGTCCGGGTAGTTCGACGTCAAGCCGCCGAGGACGGCGTCAGCGTCACCCTCATGGAGCATCATTGCCGCGTACAGGTTGGGATCGAGGACCGCCCGCTGGGCATCTTCGGGTGCAACGCCCTTGCGCCCGCGAAGGCGGTACAGCTCGTCTGCGTAGCGATGTCGCGCCTCGTGCTCGTCATACGGATCGAACAGGTCGATCCCATCGAGCGGTACCTGCTTCTCTTCGGCGATCGAGCGGATCTGCTCGACGTTTCCGAGGATGACGGGCGTCGCGATCCGTTCGTCGATGACTCTCCTCGCCGCGCGCACGATCCGGATGTCTGCGCCGTGTGGGTACACGACACGCATCGGGTGTGCTTGCGCCTTGGCCGCAACGGTATGGGTGAGACCGTAGGCCGGTTGAAACCTCGAACGAAGCTCTTCCCGGTACATGTCGATGTCGGAGTACGGGTTGCGGGCGAGCCCCTCGTCGATGGCTGTCTGCGCGACTGCTGGCGCGACGTGCCACAGCACTCGCGGATCGAACGGTTTGGGGATCAGGTACTCGGCGCCGAATGCGAGGTGGTCGATGCTGTAGGCCTTGAGGACCGAATCGGGGACAGGTTCCCTGGCCAGCGAGGCCAGTGCATGCGCTGCGGCAACCTTCATACCTTCGCTGATGCCGCGGGCTCTCACGTCGAGAGCCCCTCTGAAGATGAATGGGAACCCGAGCACGTTGTTGACCTGATTGGGGTAGTCGCTCCGGCCAGTGGCGACGATGGCGTCCCTTCTTGCAGCGATGGCGTCCTCGTAGCGGATCTCCGCGTTGGGGTTCGCCAGGGCGAAGATGATCGGATTGTCCGCCATGCTCTGGACCATCTCCTTGGTGACGACGTCGGCGACCGAGACTCCGACGAAGCAGTCCGCGCCGGCTAAGGCCTCTTCGAGGGTCCGTTTGTCGGTGGGCCGCGCGAACTCCGCCTTGTGGCCCGATATGCCCTCTTTGCGTCCCTTGTAGATCACCCCACGCGAATCGCACATCAGGATGTTCTCGTGGCGGACACCGAGCCGCTCGAAGAACCGCGCGGTCGCTATGCCGGCAGCTCCTGCTCCGTTGAAAACGACGGTCGTCGCCTCGATCGAGCGCCCGGTCAGATCGATCGCGTTGAGGAACCCGGCACCGGCGATGATCGCGGTGCCGTGCTGGTCGTCATGGAAGACGGGGATATCGAGCCGTTCCTTGAGGGCGTCTTCGACTTCGAAGCACTCGGGTGCTCGGATGTCTTCCAGGTTGATGCCGCCCACGGTGGGTTCCAGCATCTCGCAGAACCGGATGATGTCGGCCGGGTCCGTCGTGTCGATCTCTATGTCGAAGACGTCAATGTCGGCGAAACGTTTGAAAAGGACGGCCTTGCCTTCCATGACGGGCTTGCCTGCGAGAGGTCCGATGTTGCCGAGCCCCAACACCGCGGTGCCGTTGCTGACGACTGCGACGAGGTTGCCCTTGTTCGTGTATTTGAATACGTCGTCCGGTTCCTTGGCTATCTCGAGGCACGGTTCGGCAACACCCGGTGTGTATGCGAGACCGAGGTCGCTTTGTGTGGCCGTCGGTTTGGTGGGGATGACCTCTATCTTGCCGGGTCTGCCCTTTGAGTGGTACTCGAGAGCTTCACTGAAGTGCTTGCCTTCTGGCATCACATCGCCTCCTCCGTGTCGAAGCCTACCCACGTGGGCGTGCCCTTCGTCTCAACGTCTCAGTACCGTTATTTCACCCGGTGCGTTTCGGGTGTGTTCGGCGAAACCTTCAGCGGTCAGGCGACCACGTTTTCGAGCCTGCCAGGGACACCGCACAGGAACACCTCCGTGTTGTCGGGGGTTGATCGAAACCCCAATGCTGCTTCGATCGCGTGCGCCCGAACGGAGGAAGCTGCCCACCCGTCTGGTGCCGCGCGAAGAATCATCATCCGGGGAGTGAGCTTGTCCTTCTGCGCCATGAGTGCGTTCGGCTAGTGCACCCTTTCGGTTCGTCCTCTCTCGATTGTTGGACACCAATTGCGCGTCGAACCGTCGCGCCGGATAGGCTCATCGACCGATGAGTGTCTATCCAAACGGATTCCTCTGGGGGACCGCCACGGCGGCGCATCAGGTGGAAGGTGGCAACTGGAACAACAACTGGTGGGCGTGGGAGCACGATCCCGACTCGCCGTGTATCGAACCGTCAGGGGACGCGGTCGACCACTACCACCGATACCGAGACGATCTGAAGATCCTTTCCGACCTCGGCTTCAACTCGTACCGGTTCTCGCTCGAGTGGAGTCGCTTGGAACCGGAAGACGGCGAGTTCTCTCCGGCCCAGCTCGATCACTACCGGCGGATGGCTGAGACGTGCCGGAATCTGGGGATCACTCCGGTTCTCACCCTCCACCACTTCACCACTCCTCGCTGGCTCGCACGTCGTGGAGGCTGGTCGCAGATGGAGACCGCCGAACGCTTTCTTGCGTTTGCCGAGTGGGCTGTAGGCGGCATGGCCGATCTCATCGACATGGTGTGCACCATCAACGAGCCGAACATTGTCGCGACTCACGGCTACCTGACGGGCCTGTTCCCACCGGGGGTTCGTGATCCGGAGGCCAGGGAACGCGCGAACGAGGTGTTGATCGAAGCGCACCGTCGAGCGGTCGAAGCCGTCCGCGAGGTAGCACCGCGATGCCAGGTAGGGATGACACTCGCAATGTCCGAGTGGACGGCCGTCGACGGAGGCGAGGCGATGGTCGAACAGCTGCGACACCCGATGGAGGACGTGTTTCTCGAAGCGGCCACAGGCGACGACTTCATCGGTGTGCAGACGTACTCTCGAAACCGGATCTCACCCGCCGGGTATCTCGGTCCTGAGGAGGGCGCGGAGCTCACCCTCATGGGGTATGAGTTCCGACCCCAGGCGCTCGAGGCGACGATCAGACGCGCGGCATCGATCACCGGCGTACCCGTGTATGTGACGGAGAACGGTATCGCGGCCATCGATGATCAACGTCGAGAAGCGTTTATCGAGCAGGCGCTCGACGGAGTGGAACGGTGCATCGATGACGGGATTGACATCCTTGGCTACACCTACTGGAGCGCCCTCGACAACTTCGAGTGGGCACTCGGATACGGACCGACATTCGGGCTGATCGGCGTGGATCGATCAACCCAACAGCGGTCGGTGAAGCCGAGTGCCAGACGCTTCGGCCGTATTGCCAGGGCGAACGGGCGGTGACCTAGCATCTACGTATGGATGCATTCACACTGAGCGATGCTCTGCTCGACGAAATCCTCGAACTCTCTCCGGTTACCTCAACGATGTTGGGGGTGGCCGGACGTGACCATCTATGGGACGACCTGAGTCCCACCGGTATCGAGAAGACCCGGTTGATGGCCGATCGATATCGCGCGCAGTTGCTGCAAATGGGGGAGCCGGAAGAGCGCTGGGAGCGGCTCGCGTGGCGAGTCACTCTCACGCTTGTCGAGGAGTGGCTTGACCTTCTCGAGCACGGAGACCCCTTCCGGGATCTCAACAACATCGCGTCGCCGTTTCAGCAGATCCGAGACGTGTTCGATATCCAGGACACATCGAATTGGGACGCCCTGATCACCCGTCTCTCCACCTTCAACCGTCCTCTCTCCGGATATCGGGCGACCTTGGAGGAGGGACGCAGGATGGGGGTGCTGGCATCGAGACGACAAGTCGAGGCTGTCATCACCCAAGCCGAGGTGCTGGCCGGTTCCGACTCGCCCCTGCATCGCTTCAAGACGGACCTCGCAGCCTCTGAGCAGGCGACCCCCGAGTTGACGGCGGCAATGGAATCGGCCATCTCGGCGGCGAAGGTGGCTGCCGCCGAGTTCGCCGCCTACCTCGCGTCAACGTACTTGCCAGATGCTCTAGTGGCTGACGGGGTCGGAGCGGATCGCTATGTGCGGGTGACACGAAGGTTCCTTGGGATGCGAATCGACCCTGAAGAGACCTACCGGTGGGGATGGGGAGAAGTGTCCGATCTGCGACGCCAGATGATCGAGACCGCAACGCTCATCGACCCGTCGAAATCGCTCGACGACGTCGTCCGGTTGCTCAAGACGGACCCGGAGCGCTGTGTGCCCAGCAAGGAGGAGTTCGTAGAGTTTATGAAGAGAAGGTTGCACGCAGCCGTTCAGGAACTGGACGGCACCACGTTCGACATCCCTCAGCCGATCAAGAAAGTCGACGTCAAGATGGCGCCGCCAGGTGGTGCGCTCGGCGCCTACTACATGCAACCCAGCGAGGACTTCTCCCGACCCGGGAGCGTCTGGTGGTCCATGGGAACCAAGCAGGTGTTCCCGCTGTGGGACGAGGTCAGCACCGCCTACCACGAAGGGTTTCCCGGGCACCACCTCCAAATCGGGGTGGCGATGACCCTTGGAGATCATCTGAGCCGTCTGCACCGCCTCGTCATCTGGTACCCGGGGTACGGGGAGGGCTGGGCGCTGTACACAGAACTGCTGATGAACGAGCTCGGCTACCTGGAGAAACCGGAGTATGTCCTCGGGATGCTCGCAGCCGAGATGCTCCGGGCGTGCCGTGTCGCGATCGACATCGGCTCCCACCTCGACCTTCCGATCCCCGATGATGCACCGTTCCACCCAGGAGAGCGCTGGACGTTCGAACTCGCCGTCGAACTCCTCACCGACTTCACCTTCTTGGCCGACGAGTACGCGAAGTCCGAGGTCACGCGCTACCTCGGATGGCCGGGTCAAGCGATCTCCTACAAAGTGGGTGAGCGAGTGATCCTCGAACTGCGGGAGGAGTTTCTCAGCCAGGGAGGGGACCTCAAGGAGTTCCACTCTCGCGTGCTGGGATCTGGCGCCGTCGGCCTGGATCTGTTGCGGGACCTCGTACTCGAGAGCTGACAGCGAACAGCGAACAGCAAGGAAGCTGTCGGCCGTCAGCTGTGAGCTGTCGGCTGGACCGGTGGAGCCGGCCCTAGCCGCAGGCCTTCGACAGAACCGGGTACGGGTTCACGGCGTCCCCGCCGTCGGGGTGCATTTCGAAGTGCACATGGGTTCGGCCGCCGGCAGCATTGCCGGTGTTGCCGACGTAGCCGATCACGTCACCCGCCGAAACCCTCCCCGATACTCCGAAGCGGTCGAGGTGGCTTGAGATGTAGAGGGTGCCGTCGTCCCCTGACAGGTTGACCTGGTTGCCGCCGATCGAGCCGACCACCTGTTTCACGGTTCCGTCCACGGGCGCGTACACGGGTGAGCCAAGCGGCGCGAAGAGATCGTTGCCCGTGTGGAAGCGCCCACCCGAACGGGGGAATCCCCAGTCGTTGAAGAACGTCGCTTTCTGAACGGGGCACAGCCATGCACCTTCCTCCACGGTGAGCACCATGCCGACACGAATCAGGTTCGGATCACGAATCGAGTTCGTCCGAGAGAGCTCGTCCACGGTGGTCGAGAAGCGGAGAGCAATTCCACCGAGTGTGTCGCCTTTCTTGACGGCGTAGCTGGCCGGCTTCGTGACCTGCTCGACGGGAGTACTCGGTCCCTCGAGCCTGAGCTCGGTACCTGCGTAGATCGTGTTGGGGTCGGAGATGCCGTTCGCCGCCCTGATCTGGTCGACCGGCACCCCGGTCGTCGCCGAGATTCCGGCGAGGGTGTCACCTGGCCGCACGAGGTAGGTGTCCTCGCCGGGGATCACGAGCGTGTCTCCGATCTGGATCAGGTTCGGGTTCGTGATGTGGTTGGCGTCGACGATGGCGTGAACGGTGGTTCCGTTCGCTTGGGCGATCCTGGAGAGGTTGTCGCCCGTCTTCACCACGTACACGGCGTTGCCGGTCACCACGGCGAGGAGAACCACAACGAGGGCAGCAACGGATCGCATGCCCCAATTGTCGGCGTGTGCTCAAGTGCCCTTGAGCGGTGCGCTCGCCCGCAACTGCCCGCAGGCGGCGTCGATCTCGCCGCCACGGTTCACGCGACGGGTCGCGTTGACACCGGCCAGCCTCAGCCGATCGAGGAAGCGATCGATGCGTCCCGACGGCTCAAAGGGCGACAGCGGGGTTGGATTCATCGCGATCACGTTCACATGTGCTCTCAACCGTCGCGCGATCTCCGCCAAGCGATCTGCCTGTTCGTCGGAGTCGTTCACACCGTTCATCAGCGTCCACTCGATCGAGATCCGCCGTCCCTTGGCCGCGAAGTAGTCGGCTGCCGCGGCCTCAACGGCAGCCAACGGGTAGCGGGCGTTGATCGGTACGAGCGAGGTGCGAAGCTCATCGTCGGCGGCATGCAGGCTCACGGCGAGATTCACAGGCCATGGATCGGCGGTGAGTCGTTGGATGCCAGGGACGATTCCGACCGTCGAGACGGTGATCGATCTGGCCGACATGTGCATCTCTTCGACCATCCGGCGAATCGCCTCCCGGACACGCTCGTAGTTGACGAGCGGTTCGCCCATTCCCATGAACACGACGTTCGTGATCCTGTCAGGGACCCCCGGCATGCCGACGGTGCGGAGGTGGGCTTGGGCGAACGCGACCTGGGCGACGATCTCACCCGGCTCGAGGTGTCGCTCAAAGCCGAACTGGCCGGTGGCGCAGAACGTGCATCCGAGTGCGCAGCCCGCTTGCGATGAGATACAAACGGTTGCCCTGTCGTCGTAGCCGATGAGGACCGTCTCGATCGCCGCCCCGTCGGCGGATCTGAAGAGCCACTTGACGGTACGTCCAGCGTCGGCGACCCGTTCCGCTTCCATATCGAACGGCCAGAGATCGAGGTGTTCTCTCACGTGCTGCGGCAGATTCGTCATCTGGTCTGCATCCAGCACGGGAGTCACGTACAACCAGCGTCGAAGTTGATCGACGCGATACCGCGGTTCATCGGGGAGGAGGTCAGACAAGTCGTCAGGATGTGCAAGATACGTCACCAACCCATGGTAGGAGCGGGCGAATCTAGACTCCCGAGGGTGCGTCGTTTCGTTGAGCGGGCCGACGACGCGCTGACCCCCGCCGAGCTCACGAGTCTTTGGGTGGCTGTGACCCTCGGGGTGCCGGTCGTCGTCGTCGGCTACAAGTTGATGGTCAGTGGGTCGCTGGGTGGATTAGGGCTTTCCGCGACGCAGATGTTGCTTGCCGTGCCGCTGGGCGTGGTTGTTGCTGTCGGCTTGCTCTGGGCCGCTGCCCGCCCCGGCTCGGCGTATGGCGAGGGCTTGGGCGTGATGCTGAAGCCGTCATTTGGAACGGTCGGCGCGGGTCTCTACCTCGTTCTGCATGCAGCGGTGTTGATCGTGCTCGCTGGACTCGAGCTGCGCGTCGTGGGGGTTGTGCTTGCCGCTGCGGTCGGTGACCTCGGGAACTTCACTCTTCCGGATTCCGTTGGAGTGGCGATAGCAGCGCTCGCAGCGGTGGGTCTTGCCGTCGGGGGGGCACTTCGCTGGTGGGTTCGTCGTGTGGCGTTCTGGGGGGGCCTCGCCACGGCTATGTGGATCGTGTGGCGGCTTGCCGCAGAGATGGATCTCGAGGCGACTCGCGCCCAGACCCCGTCCCCGTGGTTCTGGTTGGGGGTCGACATGATCGTCGGGCTCGCCGTGTTGTTCTTTCCTCTGCTCGTCGACACGACGAGGGCGCTTCCTGACGATCAGAGCGCACCGGCGGCAGTCGGTGCGGGGTTCGGTGTTTCGGCGTTGATCGTTCTGATGGCCGGCGGGTTGGCTGCCGCAACCACTCCGGGCATCATCGATCCCGCCCAGATCGTTACCAAGCTCGGCGGTCCACTCGTCGGGGTCGGCGCTGCCCTCGCACTTCTGGCGTGGGTCGTCTTTGCCGAGTCTGACGGGGCCCCGCTGTTTCTCGTCATGCCGACGCGAGCGCTCGGTTCGCTCGGAATCGAGCCGCCCGGATGGGTTGCCGTCGTCGCGGGGCCGGTCGCTGCAACGGTTGTGGCGCTGCTGGTCTCCGCTCGTGATCTGTTCGGCGTACTCGGGTTCTTGATGAGCGTCCTCACACCGATCCTCGGTGTGTTTCTCTCCGACTTCTATCTGGTTCGTCGCGGTGCCTACATGTCTCGGGACCTCTACCGAAGAGGAGGGGCCTATCGCGGGGTCAATCTGGCAGCCATTCTGTCGCTGCTCCTCGGCTTCGTCGTGTACCAATGGGTGACTCCGGCCGGGGCGGACTGGTGGGTGCAGTTCCTCACCCATGGGTTGCCGGGTGCGCCGCTCAGCCAGTTCGGAGCCCCGGGTGTCGTTGCGTCGCTGACCGTGAGCGCGCTCGCATACTCCGTTGCAGGCCGACTCCTCATGCGCGAGGAGTCCTACGTCAGTCATATGAGGTCCTTCTAGGCCCCGCTTCGCGGGCCGTTGTCGGTTTTCGGTTCTCAGTAGTCGGTAGGACTCACGCCCCGTGGTCTCGTGTTGGATGGGGTCGCGTTCCTGCTGAGAACCGATGACTGACGACTGATGACCGCCTTGTGCGACCGGAGGTTGCCAGGCTCCCAGAGGACGGTCGCCCTACGGTCTCGCGTCGTCTGGGATCGCGTTCCTACCGACAACCGATGACTGACCACCGCTGTCTGCAGCCGAAGGCTGCGGACAGCTACAGGACGTTCGCGGCCATCTCGGCGAGAGGACTCCGCACGGACTTCTCCAAGGTCACATGTCCGAACAGCTCGGTTCCCTTGAACTTCTCGATGAGTGCCGCGACTCCTCCGTACGGGGAGATGTACGGGTTGTCGACCTGGGTCAGGTCGCCGCAGAAGACCACCTTCGAGTCGCGACTCAACCGGGTGAGGATCACCTTCAGGGTGGACAGCTCCAGATTCTGCGCCTCGTCGATGATCACGAACTCTCCGGTGATCGACCGTCCCCTCAGATAGGTGATCGAGGCGAGCTCCAGCACGTTGCGGTCGATGAGTTCCGCGATGGCGTCACGGGCTGCTCGTGGCCCGCCGTCGGAGAACAGCGCGTAGAGGTTGTCATGAACGGCTGCCATCCAAGGGGCGAGCTTCTCCGAGAGATCGCCCGGCAGGTAGCCGACGTCCTGTCGTCCCACCGCGACGAGCGGTCGATAGACGGCGACTCGCCGGTAACGTCCGGCCTCGAGGACCTGTTCGAGCCCTGCGGCGAGAGCGAGGTACGTCTTGCCGGTGCCGGCCTGGCCCATGAGTGACACGGCCGGCACGTCTGGGTTGAGGAGCAGATCGAGAGCGAGCGTCTGCCGGACGTTCTTGGGTTCGACACCGAACACCTTCCGCGTCCCCGGGACTCTGGCGACGGTCACCTCAGGTTCGGTTTCGACGACATGTGCGAGGGCGGACTGAGACGGTGATCCGTGGAGTACGAGGAATTGGTTCACCTCTGCCTCGATGCCTTCGACGGTGACCTTGCCGTGACGGTACAGCTCGTCGATCACCCCTGACGGCACATCGATGTCGTCGACGCCTGAGTAGAGCTGGTCGACCTGCGCCGTGTCCGCCCGGTAGTCCTGAACGGCGACTCCGAGTTGCGCTCCCTTGATGCGCAGAGCTGCGTCCTTGGTGACCAGGACGGGAGAGCGGCCGGCGTCGGTGAGGTTGAGACAGGTCGCCAGGATCCGATGGTCGGTCGTGGAAGGATCGAGCACTCCCGGAAGCCTGGCCGAGCTCGTGCCGTTCAGCTCGATGCGAAGGGATCCTCCGGCGGGGAGCCGCTCAGGTTCTCGAAGCCCACCGGCTTCGGAGGCACCCATGGTTTCCAGCAGCCGAAGCGCCGATCGAGCGTTCGCACCCACGTCATCCGGCCGTGTCTTCTTCCTATCCAACTCCTCGATCACCACGAGGGGAAGTACCACGTCGTGTTCGTCGAAGCGGAGAGGGGCGTTGGGATCCGCGAGTAGCACGCAGGTGTCGAGAACGTAGTCCACGTTCGATTCTCCTTCGGCCGTGTCGCGAAAAGGTTTGCCGCTCCGCGCGCGGAAGGCAAGGACCGTCAGGTCGTGCGGAGGCGGGCCTGGGCGATCCAGTCCTCGACGCGCGACGACTGCGTGTCGAGATGTTGGGCAACCGTCGCTGCGTCAGATCGAGCGAGGTCCTGGAACGTGGCGATGCCGATCGAGGCAAGGCGTCCTGCGAACACGCCTCCGACCCCCTTGATCTCGGTGAGGTCGTCGGGCGGTTCGCCAGGGCCTACCCGAAAGGTCGGTGGCTCGGGCTCCCGAGGGAGTGCGAGTGAGATGAGACGGTCCCTCATGAGCCAGAGGGCACCCGCCAAGCCCGCCACGAATCCGGTGAGTTTCAAGAACCGCTTCATAGTCTGAGCTTACCCGGGTGAGTGTGTTGTCACTAGCCGCGGTAGCAGGTCCAGTGCGACCATCCGCCGGCGTTGTACTTGAGCCATGCCGCGACGGCCGTGTTGGCGTATGGATCGAGAATGTCGGCGTTGGCCCCCCATCCCGCAGCGTCGGCGCGATTCGCCCAGTACTTCGGGAGCTGCTGAAAGAGCCCCGCCGCACCTGATGCCGAGTTGACGTTGTCGGGGATTAGTGTCGACTCGCACCTGGCGATCTTGAGCGCCTCCTCGACATCTTCCGGCTTGAAGAAGAGGGCGATGATGCTCCTCGCCTCGTCATCCGACAGTGGCGTACTCATGGAGAGAGTCGTCCTGGTCGTCGAAGCGGGCTGTCGCGGCGTCGTTGTCGTCACGGTAGAAGTCGTGGTCGGGTCCGGGGGCGGTGGGAGAATCTGAAGGTTGGTAGCAAGCGGATCGAGCTCGGGATCTTCGGCGAGTGGGACCTGCGTGTCAGACGTGGTGCGTAGTCCTGCGGCGAGCGCGCGCGCCATCACCTGGCCGGTCGCCGACCCGCGCACAGGCAACGGACTGGTTGTAGTAGTGGTTGGCTCGGGCGCCGTCTGTGGAGAGAAGTTGGCGAAGCCGGCTACCGCCAGTGCTGCCACCAACAACCACAGAGCGACGGCCACGAGACGTGGCACACGCATTGGAATTACTCCGCCTCTCAGCTCGGGGGTCCAGCGAAGACCCGTGGGCAGGCTAGGGGAGTCTCGTACATACCTGCAAGCCGAAACCAGACAGAATATGGATTCACAAGGTTGAGCCTCCAGTAGAAGGTGAGCTTCCGGTACGATCGCAGGTCGTGAAGGTCGACTTCTACGCACCACCGCTCGGCCCTCAAGATGTGGCTCGGCTGGCCTCCGTCGCCCGCGATGTCGGCTTCGACGGCTTCCTGGTGTCCGAGACGAGTCACGACCCATTCGTGTCACTCGGAGCCGCTGCACAGGTCTCGGGGGCCCTGGACCTTGGCACGGCGATCGCGGTCGCGTTCGCACGTTCTCCGATGGTGACGGCGATGGCCGCGTGGGACCTCGCGGCGTCGACCAGCTTCATGCTCGGGCTTGGGACGCAGGTCTCAGCGCACATACGCGGTCGGTTCTCCGCCGAGTGGTCGGAGCCGATCGAGCGAATGCGGGACTACGTTGCCTCGGTGCGCGACATCTGGGACGTCTGGCAGCACGGAGGCCGGATGAATCATCGTGGGCGCTTCTACCGCTTCACACTGATGACACCGTTCTTCTCGCCGGGACCTATTCGCGATCCCAACGTTCCGGTGTGGCTTGCCGGGGTGGGACCCAGGTCGCTTGCCCTTGCTGCCGAGATCGCCGATGGCTTTCATGTGCACCCGTTTCACACTGTGCAGTATCTGGACGACGTCGTGCTGCCCGCTCTCAGAGATCGGCCGCAGGTCGCGTCGAGTGTGCTTGTCGCGACGGGGAACAGCAGCAGGGAGATTCAGGATGCAACCAGGCTCGTGCGGTCACAGATCGCCTTCTACGCTTCGACACCTGCCTACCGGAGAGTGCTGGAGCTGCACGGCTGGGACATGGGTCCGGCCTTGACCTCGCTGAGCAAACGAGGAGAGTGGGACTCGATGACCGAGCTGGTAACCGACGAGATGGTCGACGCGGTGGCTGTCGTCGCACCGGTCGATGAGCTCGGTGGACGGTTGCGAGAACGCTATCGAGGGAGGCTGGATCGGATCGGCGTCTACCCCGCCGTCTCGTTGCCACGGAACGACTGGTCGAGAATCATCGATGCCATCCGGGGCTAGTGGGAGTGACTGAAGACTGGGGACTGAAGACTGAAGACTCTCTTGCTAGATCTCGATCTGGAGTCCGATCTCCAAGCACTGCTCCGCGGGTAGATGGAAGAAGAGGGCGGAGTTCGTGGCGTTGCGTGACATGAACGCGAACAGGCGCTCGCGCCACATGGCCATTCCTTCGAGTTCCGTAGCGACGACCGTCTCTCGCCCGAGGACGTACGTCGTGTGTTCCGGACGAACCCCGAACCCGTGTTGCACGATGCTCTCCAGAGTGTCGGATACCTGCGGTTCCTCCATGAATCCATAGGTGAGGAGCACCTGGAAGAAGCCGTCGCCGAGGTCCCAGACACGTGCCCTTCGCGCGGGTGGGACCCTCGGCGTGTCGCTTGTCGCGATCGACAGCAGCATGATCGTCTCGTGGAGCACTTCGTTGTACCTGAAGTTGGTGAGGAGCGCAGGCGGCGTCGCCCCGAGACGGGACGACAGGTAGATGGCGGTCCCTTGGACTCTCTCTGGAGGATGGGTCGCGATCGAACCGATGAACCGCTCGATCGGTAGCTCACCCTTCTTGAGCCGGGACTCGATGATCTCACGACCACGTTTCCATGTGGTCATCACACCGAACACGCCGAATCCGATCACGAGCGGGAACCAGCCTCCGGTAGGAACCTTGAACAGGTTGGCGCCGAAGTAGGTGAGATCGATGGCGAAGAACAGCGCAGAGATCGAGATGGCAGCCGGCCATGGCCAGTGCCATAGCTCCCTGGTCACGGTGAAGAACAACATCGTTGTGATCACCATGGTGGTCGAGACCGCAACGCCGTAGGCGTCCGCGAGCCCGCTCGAGGACTTGAACCCGATGACGAGACCGACGCATGCCGCCATCAGCGCCCAGTTGATCGCGGGAATGTAGATCTGGCCGGACTCCTTCTCGGATGTGTGGAGGATCCGCATGCGCGACAGGTAGCCCAACTGCACCGCCTGCATGGTCAGCGAGAACGCTCCGGAGATCAATGCTTGAGACGCGATGATGGTCGCGGCCGTCGCCAGAACCAGTAGCGGCCACAGTGCCCATGACGGAGCCATACGGTAGAAGGGGTTGTCGATCGTCGAGGGGTCACCGATGAGCATCGCCCCCTGGCCGAAGTAGTTGAGTACCAGGGCGGGAAGTACGAGACCGAACCAGGCGAGCTGGATGGGCCTCTTGCCGAAGTGGCCCATGTCGGCGTACAGCGCTTCGGACCCTGTCACGACGAGGAACACGGAACCGAGTGCCAGGAACCCGGTCAGCTTGTTGTCGAAGATGAACCTCGCTGCGTGGATAGGGTTCAGGGCTGCGAGCACGGACGGCTGACCGGCTATGTGCAGGATGCCGAGCACTGCCAGGGTAGAGAACCAGATGATCATGATCGGTCCGAAGATGGCCCCCACCTTCCCGGTCCCGTGGCGCTGGATCATGAACAGACCGATGAGGATGCCGATGGCGATGGGGATGATGAACGGCTTCAGTACGGGCGTCGAGACTTCAAGGCCCTCGACGGCGGAGAGGACCGAGATCGCCGGGGTGATCATCCCGTCTCCGTACAGCAGCGCGGTGCCGAACAGACCGATGAGTATCAGCACTCTGCGGCCGTGATGAATCGCATTCTGGTGTTTGGGGACGATCAGCGCGGTGAGCGCGAGGATGCCACCCTCACCGTTGTTGTCGGCCCGCATCACGAACGCCAGGTATTTCAGCGAGATGACGATCATCAGCGACCAGAAGATCAACGAGAGCACGCCGAGGATGTGCTCGCGGTTGATCATGATCCCCTCATGCGCGATGAATGACTCCTTCATCGCGTAGAGGGGGCTCGTTCCGATGTCGCCGTACACCACGCCGAGCGCGGCGAGCGACAGGGTGGCGATGTACTTCTTGGACTTGGATTCCATTGACGCCTTCGAAACTCGGCTGTGGATGCTACCCGGCGCTCAGCGATCCACGAGGGCCAGGGTGGTAGCGACTCGCGGGTCGGCGGCGGCTCTGCGTGACCCGTCCGGGGTGACGCTGATCATCGACACCGGTCCCCATCCCGGTACGGAGTTGCCGGCGAGCGTGACTCTGTGCCCGCGTCGAGCCAGCTCCACGACGATGCCGTCCGACATGCTGCCCTCCAGACGGACTTCATCGCCGTCGAGGACCCAGCGTGGACGTCGAAGGGCTGTCTCGGGCTCGTCTCCAACGAACAGCGACGCTGCAGCGACCTGAAGCAGGAGTTGCGGCTGGTACGCCCCACCGCGGGTGCCGAGCACCGTGTCGAGGGCACCGTCATTGGTCCAGAGTGACGGTGAGAGGGTGTGAAGGGGTCGGGCACCAGGGGTGAGTTCGTTTGGGTGTCCTTCGATCAGGTTGAAGCCTGCGCCTCTGTTGTGGAGGAAGAAGCCCGTGCTCGGGGCAGCGATCCCTGAACCGATGCCCATGTAGTTGGACTGGATCAGCGACACGGCCATGCCGCTACGGTCGACGAAACAGAGATAGGCCGTGCCACCCGGAGCGGGTCCGGGTCGAGGCCACGTCCCGGCACGGGTGCGATCGATCTGACCGACTCGGTCCCGGAGACGGTCGGGTGCGGCGAGATGGTCGGCAGGCAACGGGGATCTGCGCGGATCGGACACCAGGTCGTCGCGTTCCCACGCCACGGATCGGTAGGCCTCGATCTGGAGGTGGACGTAGTCGGGATCGTCGGGATCTGCCGGCGGATGCGTCTCGGAGAACACCCAGGAGGAAGCGAGGGTCAGGTAGCCCTGGGAGTTCGGGGGGACGGTCCAGCCTGTTCTGCCGAACACATTGGCTGAGATGGGATCCACCCACTCCGCCTGTTCGATTGCGAGATCGGGCATCGAGATACTCGGAGCGGCCAGTGTGATCGCGATTCCCGCCGGTCCGTCGTAGAAGTTCGACCGCCCACCTCCGGCAATCTGGCGCAGTGTTGCGGCGAGAGCTTCGCGCCGCACGATCGTGTCCTGGGGCGGGTAGAGCTCGGGCGCCTGTGGGGCGAGCTGATCCGCACGCCGAGTGAGGGCGCTGGTGAACTCTGCCGATGGGGCGAAGCCTTGTTCGGCGTGCTCGATGGCCGGCGCGAGCAGGTCGGCGAGCGGCATCGAGCCGAAGCGCGCCGACAGCGCGCTCCAACCATCCACACATCCTGGGATGGTGACGGTGGCAGGGTCGAAAGGTGGGATGGACGAATGGCCCGCCGATCGCAGTGCTGCCGGGTCCACTCCTGAACCGGCGCGACCTGATGCGTTCAGGGCAGCCGGTGCCGCGTCTCCGCTCCTGTGGACGAGAGCGAACAGATCGCCACCGATGCCGCAGGTCTCGGGCGCGACGACACCCTGGACGGCGTTCGCAGCGATTGCAGCGTCGACGGCGTTGCCGCCGAGGTGGTAGATGTGCATGGCTGCACGAGTCGACAGTTCATGCGGCGTGACTGCGGCGTCGCCGGTCGCCACGGGATCAGCGGCGCAGTTGGGGCACGTACCGGTTCAGCGCGTCCAGAACGGCGCGCACCGCCGATTGCGACGGATCGTGGCCGGCCAGTGCGGATCCGACGGTTGTGCGCTCCTCGCCGCCGGCGACGACGACGACCTGTGCTACTGCAACGTCCCGACCGCCGACCGGGACGATCTCCAAGGCGGCCAGTGCGAGACCGGTCTCACCCCCGATGGCCTGTTCGAGTGCCAGGAGAGCTGCTTCGCCAACCAGTCGCAGACGTGTGGCCGACGCCGCCGGCCCGTCGGCCTGGCCCACGAAGACCTCTCCCTGCCAGCCGAGCGACACGGTGGCGGTGATGCGTGAGCCCTGAGGTACTTCCTTGATTTCGAGCACGGCCGGACGTTCGCCTGGGGCGCGCTCGGATCGGTCGATTTGGACCACGGATACGGATCTGCGGTCGATCGTGATGCCGAACGACGCCATCGCGAGCGACTGCACATCGCGTACGATCTGCTTCGGAGCTTTGGAGGGGGCAGCGAGGACGTGTACCTCCGCCACCCGTCCGTTGTCACCGACGACCCGGGCCGCATCGACTGTTGGAAGCCTGCAGAGTGCTTCCTCGAGTTCTCGGTAGTTCACGGAACAAGCGTAGCCATGGCCGGCACGGAGCGCGCGAATTTGCGGAGACCCTTGGGCCGTCTGCTACGCCGGTGCTAAGTTGTCCACAGCCACGATGAGTGGGGGTTGGTGCGCTGCCGACCGGCGAGGCCAATGAGGGCGGCCTTGCCCCTTGACAATTGAGGTTCCCGGGCAACCGGGACGAATGGCGCCCGGACTTGCACGATTCATCCCCTAGCCGAGCGAAGCGAACGTTCACCGGCCGAGACGGCCGATGATGCCAGAGCCTTGGAGGTCTCGGACTTGAAGGGAAAGATCGTCAAACTGATTGCGATCGCCAGCAGCCTCGCAGCGTTGATCGTTGCAGGCAGTGCGAACATGAAGATCGGGTGAGCGGGCAGGTCCGGTGCGCCAACGAGGAGACCGGGTGGCCAGGCGCACAACCAAGAGCCGAAACGAACGACGGGCAAAGATCGTCATCGCGACGTTGTACGCGACGGGCGGTCTTCTCGCGCTTGCCATGCTCGCACTCCACGAGTCGTTTCCGCCAATCAGCCTCTGGCTGGCGTTCGCCGCGGCGTTCGCTTTCTTCGATTGGCGCTCTGTCGAAGTCAACGACCGGCTCATGATGAGCCCGACGGTCATGGTGGCGCTCACCGCCGCGGTCGCGTTTGGACCGGGCTACGCAGCACTGGGGGTTGCGACCATGGCAGCGCTCGGCGCCGTCAGTGCCCGTGACGTCAAGGAACGGCGGCTGTTCCAGCCCGTGGCCAACTTCGGCCAGCTCGTTGTGACCGCTTCGAGCGCGTCACTTGTCGTTGAGCAGTTCGTAGGCATAGCGCGACGGGGCGCACCAGGTGCGTACTGGGCATGGATCGCCCTTGGCAGCGCACTCGCAGCGGCCGTCTACGCGTCGGTCAACTACGCCTTCGTCGCCGGTGCCGTGCGGGCAGTGTTCGGGCAGACCGTGAAGCCGTGGTCGCACATGAGCGAGCTCCTCCCGTCCTATCTGGGGATGGGGTTCGTCGGGGGACTGCTGGGAGCGACCCTTCTGCAGACCAGGGTCGTGCTACCGCTCGTGTTTGTCGTGTTCATCATCGGGTACCACGAGTTCGCCTCGTTCGGGCAGCTTCGGGAGGCGCACGCAGCGACGCTGAGGGGATTCGTCAAGGCGCTCGAGGCGAAAGACCTGTACACGCGTGGCCACACGGAGAGGGTCGCCGAGTTCTCCGTTCTTTGTGCACAGCACATGGGTTTCACGGGCACGAGACTGGAGCGCATCGAGTGGGCTGCGCTCATCCACGACGTCGGCAAGCTGGCGGTGCCCCGCGACCTGATCCGCAAACCCGGCAAGCTCTCCTCCGAGGAGTACAGAGAGCTGCAGCGACACGCCCACGTCGTCGAAGACATCCTCGCCGAGGTCGAATTCCTTCGGCCGATGGTCGAGATCGCGTCCGCCCACCACTCGAACTATGACGGCTCCGGCTACGGGGGCGTAGGCCACATCGACGGGGAAGAGCCATCGTTGGAAGCCAGCATCCTTGCCGTGGCCGACGCGTTCGACGCGATGACCTCCACCCGCTCATACCGGATGGCGCTCAGTCAGTCGTATGCCTTCACGGAGCTTCGTCGCAACGCCGGCAAGCAGTTCCATCCGGAAGTGGTCGAGCACTTCATCGCAGCGATCGGTGGGACCAAACGCCGGTACGGCTCCCCGTTCCTGCATGACCCTGAAGAAGCGCGACGTATGGCCGAGGCAAGGGTGGAGAGCCGTGGGTGACCCCAAGGTGTCGATCAAGTCTCCGCTGATTCCGTTCGTCGGGGCGCTCGCCTCGGTGTCGATCGCCTTGCTGCTCTACCCCCACGCCACGACGGGCTTCCTCACGCTCGGCATCTGGGCCGTTCTGCTGGCCGAGTCCGGGCTCGTCAAGGTGCCGGCCGGCAGTGGGAACCGCCTGTCGCTCGCGTTCATCATCGGTGCTGCCATGCCGATCCTGCTGATCAACGGGACGCAGCCGGATCTGGCATCGACGGGCTTCGTCTATGCAGTCGGACTGTTGATCCTCGGTGTAGCCCGAGTCATTCGTGGAGACGGGCTCGAACACGTGCACGCCGACGTGTTGCGCCTCGGAGTCGGTGTTGGCGTCTACGCCATGACGTACGCCGTCATCGCAGACATTCTCGTGACCGGCGGAGGACTCGCCTGGATGGAGGCGCCGTGGGATCGACTGATCGCATTCGTCGGTGCCGGCGCGGTGTGGTTCATCATCGAGGCGGGTCTCTGGGCCGTCATGACCACGAGGGAACGTGGCTTGAGCTGGCGGTACCTGTGGCTGCTCGGCCTCGGTGACTGGATGGTCATGCTGAGCATGATGGCGACCGGAGCGCTGTTCGGGTTCTCCTGGGAGAAGCTGCACATCTGGGCCGTCCTCGTTGCAGCTCTGCCGTACGGGTTTGCGCATGTGGCGTTCTTCCGGTATCTGGAGGCGAAAAAGACCTACGGACAGACGATCAGGGCACTGTCGAGGATCCCCGAAGTGGCCGGGCTTGCCCTCGAGGGTCACTCTGATCGGACCAGCTCGCTCGCCGTGGAAACCGCCCAGGATCTTGGGCTCTCCCCGAGCGAGGTGACAGACGTTCGGTATGCGGCGCTCATGCATGACATCGGCCGGATCACGCTCAACGAACCGAGCATCCTGCGGCGAGGGTTCACCGACGAGGACATCGCCAGATGGGGTGCCGAGATCGTCGCCGAGTCGCCATACCTCGCCAAGGTTGCGGGCCTCGTCGCACGACAGCACGAGCCCTATCGTCGGCCCGGCGAGCAACGAGATCCGAGTCTCCCCACGGCGTCGAAGATCATCAAGGCGGCGAGCGCCTACGACCACGCGACGATGGAACTCGGTTTCTCGCCACTCGAGGGTCTCGAGGTGTTGCACCGTGGCGCCGCCTACGACTACGACCCGGATGTCGTGGTGGCCGTGCGGAGAGTCCTGGAGCGTCGACGGGTGGTTTGAGCCCTACCGGCCGGAAGCCGAGCCTCCCTCGGTGTGGATACCCCGCTTGAACCAGCGAACCGGACGGCGAAGTTCGTCCTCGAGGAATCTCCCCAGCCCGACTGCGAGGAGCACGTCGCCGAGTGAGATCACCTGGCCGATGCCGAAGAGGCGCACAGGCATCACGTCTCCGAGGAAGGGGATTCGCGTCGACGCGTTCAACAGAACGTGCTTGAAGTCGAGAGCCAGTTGGAACCCGCCCGCACCACCGCCGAGCCCGGCGGCCACCACGGCTGCACCTTCCAGGACAGGCATTCCTCCGTTGAGGGCGATCACCGAGAAGTTCATGAGCACCCCGACACCTGCGAGCCACATGCCCTCACGATGTCGGTTGATCAGCACCAGGGCCAGGAGCGGCAGGTATGAGACGAGGATCATCGCGGTGGCCGCACTCCTGGTCCAGTCTCTGTCGGGGAGCAACACCGTCGCCGCCTGGACACCGAATCCGAGCAGCAGCAACCACCAGTACTGGAGGCGGATGTCCGCGAGGTTGATCAACCGCCCTCCACGCAACAGAGCGATGGTCGTTGCTATGAACAAGACGAGTGCCAACCAGAGCATTCTGCACGCACGGTACCAGGGAGTGAGTGGTGTTCCGGCCGGGGTTTGATACGCTGTCTGCACCGATGAAGGTCAGACGGTCACTGAGAGTGGCAGGATGGGTGATGGTGACGGTGGGGTCGCTCCTCGTTGCCTTCCTCGTCTATCAACTCGTGTTCACGAACGTGCTCGGCGCGCGTTCGCAGAAGGCTGCCGGGCCCGCGCTCGAACAGCGATACGCAACCGCCGAGATCGAGGTTGCCGACACGATTCCCGTGGCCCCTCCGACCACGACGACGAGGCCGGAGGGAACAACCACGACGACGCAGGTCGTGGAGGCTGTTCGTTACACGGAACCGACTCCCGACGCCGGAACACCGTTCGGTACGATCGAAATACCGTCGATAGGCCTCGACAAGGTGCTGTTCGAGGGCGTCGATGTGGCGACCCTCAAGAAGGGCCCGGGCCACATGCCGTGGACGCCGTTGCCCGGCCAGCCCGGCAACGCTGTCATCAGCGGCCACCGAACCACGTATGGGGCGCCGTTCTTCGACCTCGACAAGCTGGAGAGCGGGGACCAGATCATCGTCACGACGGCCCTGGGCAAGAGCGTCTACGAGATTCGTCGAACGATCATCGTTGCACCGACGGACGTGTGGGTGACGGATGAGATGCTGGGAGCGTGGCTGACGTTGACGACCTGCAACCCGAAGTACTCTGCCCGGGAGCGTCTGATCGTGCAGGCCGCACTGGTCGAAGGACCCAACTATCTGTACGTTGAAACGGAACGGCAGCGCGGGATGGAAGGAGCGTCGTGATACGCCGGCTGTACCGGGTGCTACCAGGATCTCCGACCGTCAAGGCAGTGCTGATCGTGCTGGTCGTGCTGGTGGCACTCGTCCTGCTGGGGCTGCTGTTCGAGTGGGCCGGTCAGTTCCTCGACACGGGCGGGACGATCGCCCTGCTCAGCTTTCAGGCTTGATACCGAGGTCCTGTGCGATCCAACCGGTGAGCTCCTCGGCGGTCACGGCCCGCACCACCGAACGTGTGACGGTGCCGTTGCGATCGATGATCCACGTCTGTGGCAGGTACTGCACCGCGTACGCATCGTTGACGACGTAGTCCTCGTCGACGGCGATCGGATAGCTGACCCCGATCTGGGCGGCATAGGCGGAGGCGTTCGACGGGACATCATCGACGGCGATGCCGATGAATTGCACGCCCGGTGTGGCGCGGGCGACGGTATCGAGATCGGGCATCTCCTGCCGGCAGGGCGGGCACCACGACGCCCAGAAGTTGAGGATCACCGGCTTGTCTTGAAGCACGTTGGAGAGGGTGAAGGTGCCGCCACCGATGAGATCGATCGTGAAGTCAGTGGCGACCTGGGCCCCGGGGGTTCCGACGAGCGGCGTCGCGGTTCCGTTGAGGGAGCACGCGGCCAGCCCGAGGATCAGAGCGACGATCAGGAGCTTCTTCACCCGGGCAGGTTAGTCCCGGCTCCGAGGTCGCAGACCGACCGGGTTCGGTAGCCTCTGCCGCGATGTTGCGCCCTGTCGAAGCCGTGCTCGAGCAGATCCCCTATCTGGAAAAGGAGATGCTCGTTCTGCACAAGCTGATCTCACCCGGCGATGTGTGTTTCGATGTGGGTGCCGCCGGCGGAACGTACATGTGGCTTTTTGCCCGGTTCAGCTCGCCGGGTGGCAGGGTGTTCTCGTTCGAGCCGAGGCCCCGGTCGGCGAGGGCGATCGAACGGTTCCGACGACTGGCCGGCATGGAGAACGTCAGTGTGCACCAAGTCGGGTTTGCGGAGCAGGAGAGGTCGGTGACAGTGTTGATCCCGACCTGGAGGGGTTTCCAGTTCACGACCCGTGCCTTCATCGCCCCAGAGGTTGACGCCGAGCTGCCAGAGGGGTTCACCAATCTGCTCCCAATGATCATCCAACTCACGACCCTGGACCAGTTCGTGATCGACGCGAGCGTCGAACGTATCGACTTTCTCAAGGCCGATGTCGAGGGTGCAGAGTTGTCGCTACTCGAAGGCGGGAAGGAGTCGATCGAGCGATGGCGGCCCACCGTGTTGCTCGAGATCGAGGATCGACACCTCGGCCGGTACGGACAACGGGCCAGCGAAGTCGTTGAGTTCATGACGGATCGGGGCTACCGGATGCTCACGTTCTCCAACGGTGAACTCCGACCGGCCGGCGAGGTCGTCGAGGACGAGAACAACTACCTCTTCCTGCCGTCCTCGTGATGTCCCCGTTGCAGTTGGCGCCGGGGGCTAGCTGTCAGTGAAGGGCTGCGGGGCGCATGGAGAGATGTATCGTCGCTACTCGATTTCTCGGCGCACAGGAGGGTTGGATGAACGTTCTGAGAGTTGGGTTCGTTGGCACACGTACGACGAACGTCGGGCCCACGGTGTCGTTCTTTCGGAATGTGCTTGGTCTGGGTGTGGTGCGAGACGATCCCGAGTGGTCGATCCTCCAGCTGCCGACGGGCCGGTTGGACTTCGTCGAAATCTATGACCAGGACTTCGATGAGGAACGAGTTGCGCCGGCGGGCGTTTCGCTGTTTGTCGCGTTCGTGGTCGACGATCTCGAGGGAGCGCAGAGGGAAGTTCGCGCTGCCGGGATCGAAGCAAGCGACATCGTGTGGGCGGCGGAGGCCTTCGACAGCCCAAGTCTCGAGGGCTTTGGCTGGTTCTTCGTGCATGCTCCGGACGGCAACGTCTACGTGATCGAGAGTGAATCCGAGTAGGACACGGTGTGGGGGATCACCAAACCTGATTGCTGCCCGTTGCGATTGTGCCGGCGGTCTGCTGGGCGAGCATGATCACCTCTTCCCACACCAGCGTCTTCGGTAGGACCATTTCTCGGGACT
>Ga0307444_1000301_pt1 | contig 24775 bp, 22 predicted proteins | sample SalMarSW160340MG_FD_202145 | JGI IMG/M metagenome (GOLD analysis project Ga0307444, IMG submission 202145) | Salt marsh sediment microbial communities from the Plum Island Ecosystem LTER, Massachusetts, United States - SW1603-40 | ecosystem: Environmental > Aquatic > Marine > Intertidal zone >...
GATATTTGGGACATCCTGTTTCTTCAGGCGCGCCGCGAATCTTTGCGCAACAAGTTTCTGGTATTGTGGTGCGATGAACTCCATGATATTCCTATTGATAAAGTCGTTTTCAGAAAATCCAGTTAAGTGCATGGTTGCTTGGTTCACGAACTTTATGATACCGCTCTGGTGAACAATAATGATAGCATCCTTGCTGTTTTCAACTACCGAAGAATACTTCTCTTCACTTTCCCACAGAGCCTTCTCTGCCTGCTTGCGTTCGGTGATGTCAAGATGCACGCCCTGTGCCCTGAGCGGTTTGCCCTTTTTGTCACGCTCAACAATCTTGCCCCAATTACGTATCCACCTCCACTGTCCTTGTTTGGTGCGCAATCGATGTTCAACATCAAAGACAGGTGTGCTTCCATTTTCGTGCTTATGGATCATTTCTTTCACCATTGATTCATCATCCGGGTGAATGAGTTCTAACCATGCTTTTGGATGAGGTTCAAGTTCTTTCGTCGTATAACCAAGCATCTTTGCCCACTGTTCATTACGATAGACCGTGTGGGTTTTAAAATTTTGATCCCAGAGGCCTAGACCAGCGGCCTCTACAGCAAGTGACAATTTTTCATCACTTAGCCGTCGAGCTTCTTCATTTGCCTTACGATCTGTAATGTCTCGGGTTATTGCTTGATAACCCACGATTTTACCATTCGCTTTCATACGGCTGACGCGGACCTCGCCCCAATGCACAGATTTATCTCTATGGACCCATCGAAACTCAAATAACTCTGGGATTTTCCCCCTGAGGAGTGCACTAAACATCTTGATGAATTTGGGTATATCTTGCAGACGTGCAGTAGGTATCTTTGAAATATGTTTGCCTACTATTTGTTCTTTGGAAAAACCTGTTCGTTGACAGAATGGGGTATTGATCGAGGTAATGATGCCTTTTTTGTTAACCGTCACAATGCCATCAGGGGCTGATTCAACTATATGTCTATATTTCTCTTCGGAAAGCCTTAATTTTTCTTCAGTTTTTTTGAGGCTAGTAATATCGCGATTCAATGCGACTGTGCCAAGCGGTATTCCATGATAATCTTTCAGAAGCACAACTGATGTTAGGATATTCATAGCTCTACCATCTTTGGTTTGCTGGGTGACTTCACCTCTCCATTCTCCTGTTTTGAGCAATTGCTTCACTACGGCATTCTGATTGTCATGAGGGTAGCGGAGTTTGGTGACCTTGTGAACCGGCTTTCCTTCGACTTCGTGGATTTTCCAACCATACATTTTTTCTGCTGCATTATTCCAGGTACGTATATTGAAGTCAATATCAGTTGAAATGATCGCATCAGATACATGTTCTAGCAAATCTGCCTGGTAATGAAGCTTACTTTCGATTTGTTTTCTAACAGTAACGTCTCTGATAATGCCTAATGTTCCGAGAAATTTTTTCTTGTTTTTATTTATCTTGGTATCGTAATAGCCAATCGAACTAACATCTCCAAAAGCGATCACTTCACCAATATGCAGTTCCGTTGCATGCTCGCTCTTCTTTTTACATTTTTTGGGTATTAACCGTATTTGGAGGTTTTCTGTTTTTCTCTTACCGGTTCTCCTCTCGTCAAAAAGCTTGGGAGCTTTTTCGTTCCCAGTTTTTTTCCCTCGATATCGGGGTAAAACGTAGCGTCGACCAAACAGCTTGACATCCTCAGGATGCACAATCTTACTGAAATGTTTTCCTATCAAATCCTTTGGTTTATAACCAAGTATTCTTACTGATTTGTTGACAAATGTGAATATACCTGAAGGCGTTATTTTGTAGATAATATCTGGAAGTTCACTTAGAATCGTGAGGTATCTGCGTTCGGTCTGCAATCCAGCTTGTCTCAACATTTCCGATCTTGGTAGTTTCTTACCGTTCTGAACCTTTGGCTTGGGTCTTCTTGTGTTTTTTTTCTTGTTCATGACCGCGTTATGTTAGCTCAGTCAGACCAACTTTGATCGCATATCTGATTAGCTGGGCAGCGTTTGAGACGTTCAGTTTTTTCATGATACTCAGTCGATGATGCTCGACAGTACGGACACTGATGCCGAGCTTTCTGGCAATTTTCTTGTTTGGATTCCCTTCTGCTATCAGCTTTAGTACTTCCCTTTCACGGGGTGAGAGTTCCTCGAAGACTGATTTTTGTCGCTTTCCCTGCTTATCATTTGCGCGCTGGATTAGTTTTTTTAGAAAATCACCGGAAAATGATGAGGAGACGTATATCTTGTTGTTCTTGATGGATTTGATTGCAGTAATCAATTCTGCATCAGCGTCTTCTTTGAGGACATAACCTTGGGCACCGCTTATCAGGCATTCATATACATATTCATCATTTTTATGCATCGTGAGGATGAGGATTTTTGTTTTCTTGTTGAATTTCCGGATTTTGCGGATCGCCTCGATACCCCTGAGGTTTGGCATCGAGATATCAAGGAGTATCATATCTGGTACGAGGGTTCTTATCAGAGTGGTTACCTGCAAACCATCACCAGTTTCTCCAACAATCTTATAATCTGGATAATCCTCGATAATACGGCTTAATCCATTTCTTAATAGGGCATGGTCATCGGCCAAACACAATGTATACACGTTTTTTTTCTTCATTCTTTTAAATTCTACTGTATGATAACCTATAATACAATGCGTAAAAATACCTATTTTTGCTTAAGTAAAACCACCTATTGTGTTCTATTGACATTTTAGAGATTATGCAGATTATTTTTTACCGGGTGATGAATTCCTCGAAGCAGATCCTCTTTTTCTTTCAGCGAGAGCTTCAGTTGTTTGATCGTTTCCTTACGTTCTGTTATATCGTTTATTGCTCCCTGGATCGCAGGTTTGCCCTGGAATTCGATGCGGGCTGCGCGCATTTCAAGCCAGACTGTAGAACCATCTTTTCTGATGCCGCGGTATTCATACCTTGGTTCAACATCATCCCCGGTTAAGCGAGCTTGAAAACGGGACCAGACAAGTGCCTGATCATCAGGATGTATGAGCGCCTTAATGTTTTGAGGTGTCATGGCTTGAAGCTCATCGATCGAATATCCAGATATATCACTGAATGCAGCGTTGGCAAAAACGATATGAAAATCCTGTAAGACAACAATACCCTGCAAAGATTGCTCGACGAGCTGTCGATATTTATCTTCGCTTTTCTTTAGTTTTTCTTCAGTAATCTTAAGGTTCGTAATATCTCTACCAACAGATTGATACTCGATAACTCGGTCTTTTTCATCGAGGAGTATTCGGTTTATCCAGTGCTGCCATTTTACTTGCCCGTCTGCCAATATCACGCGTTCTTCTAATATACCGATTAAGTTTTCTTTGTTCAATTCAGCAATTTTATCGGCAACATATTTACGGTCTTTTTTGTGTATCAGGCTCATGAAGTTCATTCCGATTAGCTGTTCTCGTTCTTTACCGAAATATTTACAATAAGCGCTATTAACAAATGTTAGTCTTTTATCGGGAGTGAAGCGGCAAATAAGCTCAGTTTGATCATTGACGATGGCGCGATATCGCTGTTTACTGTTATTGAGTGCTTTCTCAATGAGTTTCTGCTCAGTAATATCTTGAATTATCATGCCGAGACCGTCTCTGACCTTAAAGGCTTTTATTGTTAGATGTCGATTGCCAAAATCTGGCGCCGTAATGACACCTTCAATAACATGAGGAACTCCTGTATTGATCACGGTTTTATAGTCTTCATATCGGCCTGACTCCCATGTGTCGATCATTAAGTCGGCGATATTTGTACCCAGGACATCAGTTCTTTTCAGGTTGAACTTTTTTAACATGTAGTTATTTATATCAACGACGTTTAATGCTGAATCAAATAATAAGAACCCTTCGTTGGCTGAGTTCACGAATTGTTTGAAAAGACCCTCAGCTTTTTTCTTTTCAATAGCTGCCATATAATGTTGTATATTCGTAGTGATCTGTTCGGAGATTACTGAGAACCTTTCCATTTCTGATTCTTCAAAGCGCTTATTGCGTGAAATATCCATTAGACCTATTATTTCATCACCAGAGACCAGGGGTGCGATCATAACTGATCGTTTTTTCAGGAGTTTATGAATTTTAGGGATAATATGCCTGAGGATTTTTGAGTCGGTGAATTCAGACATCAGTTTTTTTATGCTTTTTTCGTCATTGAGTATGATCGGTTTCTTCCCGGTCATGATCTTTTTATAGAGGCTGGTTTTATCTAGGGTTATTTTCAGCTCGGACGGAATTTCTTTGTGAAAGGTATTTACTATTTGCTTTATCAACCTTTTTAAATATGCATTTTTTTGTAATATCAGATACTGCTTATCCTTACTGAGCAGGTAAAATGTTGCACCATCTGATGAAAATATTTTTTTGGTTTCTGTGGTCACTAAATTAAACAGCTTCTGCTGTGCTATACCCTTGTTTATCGCTTCATTGATTTTATATATAAGTCTGCAGATCGCGCTTTCTTTTCTCAACTCCTGGCAGCGTATCCTGAGCTCTGATTTTTCCTGCGCTAGTTGCGTGATTTTTCTACGTAATTTTACCAATGCATCATGATGGCGTCTTTTGTTGTCGGTCATGTACATTATCTCCGTAAAACATCTCCATGCAACATAATGATAGGATAAGCACTATCTTTATTCTGAACTTGGTTGCAGGGCGTTAATTTCCCCTTGTTCCCATTAGCTAATTGTAACTATAGTATGGAATCTGTCAAGCCCGATAGTAATAAGGTAGATTGCAAAGTCTTGTGAATGGCGATTTGCAGCTACCTGCTAATTAGCACTTGACATTTTACCCATTGTCTATAGAATTACATAAGAAGGAAAGATCGCCTGAAGAACAGGCGGGAAGGAGTTCGCATGAAAGGTTCAATGACATTGGGTTTGTTTGTCATATTAGGAGTGATGATGGTCAATATGGCTCACGCAGCAGAGCGTGTCGTTGTCTGTGAAGAGCTCTACCAGGAGGGCTGAGGTTCTTGCCGATATGCCAGTGGGACACTGGATGCAATAGCCCTTAATTATCCGGGGAGAGTCGCCGTCGTGGAGATGCATATTGCTTCTTCATACCCGCTGTACTGCGCAGAAGCACGGCAGCGTATGTACACATACCTGCCTCCATACAGTGGTGGTTATGCGACACCATGGTTATGGTACGATGGTAATCAACACGGGTCTTACACTTATTCAACGTGGCAGTCAAAGATCTCGACCCGCATGGCTATACCTTCGCCCGTAACCGTAACTATGTGGGGTGATTATAGCCAGACCGATGGAAGTGGTACAATAAATGCACAATTTCGTAATGATGGTTCCACGACGCTATCCGGGCGAATTCTGTATGTGATTACTGAAGACAGTTTATACTATACCGGACCGAACGGAGATCCCTGGCACAATCATGTAGCGCGCGATTATATCCCTAATCAGAATGGCCAGTCGGTTTCAATCCCGGCAGGTGATTCAGTGACCGTGACTTATCCATTTACAATCCAGGCTGGATGGAACGAGAACAAGTGCGATATTATTACGATGATCCATGATACTCAGTATCAGGCAGATTCAACCAGAGAGGTCTGGCAAGGCGGCATTAAACATATTATGGACATGATCGGCATTAAAGAGGGGGAGACACAGGTTATTGCCAGTTACGGCGTGACTTTATCCCCAAACCCCTGCGTCAAGCGGACGGTATTTCAATTCGAATTGCCGGTCAACACAGGGTACCGGATAGATATTTATGATGTTGCAGGGCGTCATATTAAAAACCTGCAGGGTATCACACAGCGCGTTCAGGAAGCTGTTACTTGGGATCTTACCAATGAACAGGGAGCACATTTGAGTGCTGGTGTTTACCTTTTTAAGTTTCAAAGTGATGTCTTTGATTCATCCGGCAAGATAATTATTAAGTAACCATAGCTGTCGTAAAAAAGAGCCCGTTATCAGATACAATGGGCTCTTTTTTTTTGAAAATGACTTATCTATATTGACACTTTGTTTGTGTCGTGTATAATTAAAAAAAATGAGAGGAGATATTATGCGTGGACTATACAAAGTACTCATCAGTATGATCATGTGCCTGTTATTTGTACAAACTGGTTCTGCAGCAGAACGTGTCGTTGTCTGCGAGATGATCGGCGATGAGTCATGAACCGACTGCGGAGCAGCCAGTGGGACACTGGCTCAGATCGCAGCGACATATTCTGGCCGCGTTGCTGCGGTTGATGTACATTACATCTCTACAGATTCCTTCTATTTAGAAGAAGCATACCAGCGCATACATTATTATCCCCCGCCATTTGCCGGGGTGTATTTTGAAGCATGGTGGTTTTAACTACTTTGGTTGGGAAGGGTTGATAACCGCTCGTATGGCTATGCCTGCTCCTGTTACAATAGCGATGTGGGGAGATTATACACCGGGTACTGGTCAGGGTACGGTCAATGTCTATCTGCAAAATGATTCTACGGCGACGATCAATGGCAGGGTTATCATTGTCATTACTGAAGATAGTCTTTTTTATATGGCGCCAAACGGCGTTGATTGGCACAATCATGTTCCCCGTGATTACTTACCGGATCATAATGGTACGATGGTCTCGATATCAGCTGGTAACTATGAAATCGTGACCCAACCATTTGCGATAAACTCACGCTGGAATGATAATTATTGCAAGATACTGGTGTGGATACAGAATGATAGCATGCAAGTGGATTCGACCAAGGAGATATGGCAGGGAGCTATAAAAAAAGTAACCGAGCTCGGCATCGAGGAAACATGTTTCGATCTAGTAGACGCTCAATTCAGTCTCAATCCTAATCCGTGCCGTGACCGGGTAGAATTCGCGGTCAAATTACCGGCTGGTACTGAATATCGAGTTACAATTTATGATATCCTGGGTCGCCAGGTAAAAGGTTTGAAAGGTATCGCAGCAGGTAAAAACACGATAGTCGACTGGGATCTGATTACGAACAATGGTAAAAAAGTCGGTTCCGGTGTATACCTTTATGAGTTTATCGCCGATGCGAAAAGGATATCCGGGAAACTAATTGTGAAATAGGATTAACTAGTTAACGAGCTGTTTTTACAGGTGTTTTCGTCCATTAAGCTTAAGTCTTGACAAATAATTAATAGTATATATAATTATATGTATTGACAAACACAGTGATTTTTTTAGGGTTTCTCGTATAAAAACTATCCATTTATTCAGTAGGGCATGAAGGATAGTGGTATTTGACTATAAAGGAGGTATTATGCAAAAATGCTTCATCTTGATTATTGCTATTGGACTTTGCTTTGCAAGTAACTACATCACAAACGGCGATTTCGAACAGGTTCAGACCGTGGGTTGGACACAATCGACATACGGTTCTGCTTCGATAACACGGGGAACGACTTATGATCCTGACCCGGACTATGAGATATATCTTTACAAAGCGAGCGGCACGACCGGTCATGCAACGCTCTATCAGATAGCAGATATCCCGACAACGCATTTGGATTTTAAAGTGAATGCAAAACTCTGGGCTTGGGATAATTATGGCGGAGCATGGGCTGGTGCAGCAGTCATTCTCAGTTATCTCGATGCTTCGAATACTACATTGGGAGATACGCGGATATGTATGCGCAGTAGTGACTGCCCCTGGACTGATGGTCCGACCTGTCATATCATTGCGGTATATGATTCTCTCTGGCACACTTATACGTTCAATATATATGATGAATTAGCCAATCTAGCCGGTGTCGATGCAAGTGAGGTCGATAAGATCAAAGTTACCTTGGTTGATTCAGTAATCCATTGCTGAGGGGCGAGTGAAACGGCGAAGGTCTTCGCCGATGATGTGATCCTTGGTCATGAAGGTGTTGATCCCTATCTTGTTTTGATCAAAAATACGGTATACGACGCAAACGGTCGGATCGATCCCGGAGAGACGGCGGATTTTACGGCGACTCTCGTTAATATCGGAGGAGCCGATCTGACAAACCTTTCAACGACTATTCATACATCCTCATCTTTTATTACGATAAACGATGACGCCGGGTATTTTGGTGGTCTGCCGATCGATTCGATAAAAGAGAATACTCAGGATCCATATTCAGTTACTGCGAGTCCATCCACACCCGAGGGTGCTTCCATAGCGTTCTCTCTCATCGCTGTGGCTGACGGTGGCTTTTGTGATACGTCATATTTTTCCCTTATCGTCGGTGAGAATGCTCCTACAGATACGGGTTATTACTATTCTTATTATTCAGGCGGACCGCACCTGAATTGCCCGGTCTTTAACTGGATCGCTATTGATTCGACCCAGACGGCTAATTCCGGTACATCCATGGATCTGGGTGATAATCAGACCTCTGTGGTATCTTTGCCATTTACTTTCATGTATTACGGGGCTAATTATAACCAGGTTTCGATCTGTTCGAACGGTTGGATTGCAATGGGTTCTCAAGCATCAGTAGTGGATTGGACGAATAGTAATATTCCTCATCCTGATGGCCCCAACGCGATGATCGCAGGTTTATGGGACGACCTGGATCCAGGTAATATCGATGCGCCGAGTGATGTTTATTATTATGATGATGCGGCAAATCATATTTTTGTCGTCGAATATTTCCAGGTGGAACACTGGCCTTCAGGTGCTATGGAGACTTTCGAGATCATATTCTATGATCCGGCTTATTATCCTTCACCCACTGGTGACGGTGACATTATCGTACAGTACCTTGTTGAACAACAGCAATGGGATAATACTCTCGGCATTGAGAATAATGGTGAGAACCTTGGCATTGAATACTTTTACAATGATGTTTACCATATGAATGCCGGCGAGGTCACTGACGAATTTGCGATCAGGTATACAACCTGGCCGCCGGATCAAACCGGGATCGAAGAATATGAAACTGCGATGACTCCATGTGAGAGCAGTTTTCATGTTGTTCCGAGTATAGCTAAGTCTGGTGTGCGCATTTCTTATATGCTTGGGCATGGTGATAATGCCGATTTGAGTATCTATGACGCATCGGGTCGACTGGTACGGTCATTTGCCGGATCTGGCAAGGAATCGACCGTGACCTGGGATTGTCGGGATGATGCAGGACATAAGGTGAGTAATGGCATATACTTTGTGAAAATAGAAGCGGATAATTATTGCGATACTCAGAAAGTCATTGTCATAGACTAATTTGGAATATCCCTGTATATAAGGGGGTGGCATGCCACCCCCTTATATCTCAATTGGACAATATCTGCTTTCATATTGACAAAGCACTTTTTGTTGCTATAATTCGCTTATGAAAAAATCCTTGATATCTAGTTCATTAACAGCAATTTTACTATTTTCTAGTGTTTGCTCTGACGCACCAGAAGTTGAATTTCCCGAACCTACAGATCGTTTTGTTCTAGCAGAACTTTTCACTGAGGATTTCTGAGGGTTTTGCGCACTCGCGGAGCGAGCGCTCATTGATACGGTGGGAGCTGACTACGGTGATACGCTTATCGTGATTTCTTATCACCCCCATAATACTTATCAGAATCCAATAGCGGTGGCGCGTGAATCATTTTATAATACCGGACTTACGACGCCGTATGTGATATTCGACGGCACGATCTTTGTTTGGGAACAGAATCCGACGAACTATGACAGCGTTTTTCGACAGGCGATCGAAGTGTCACGGACGACAACACCTTATTTTAATCTCTACATAAATAATGCCACTGCTTCAGCGTCGACCGGGAATTTAGATCTCAGTATTATTACCGCAGATACGATACCCGATGGCGAGATCATTGCCTATGTCGCTATTTTGCAGGACAGTCTGCATGGCGCATACACAACATTCTACAAGGTATGTCAGCAGCTTTATGCTTTCCCGCTTGAGCTTACCTATCCAGATACGCTCGATACAGTTTTAACCTTTGCACATGCGATTCCGGTGAACTATATGACTGCAGTTGTATTTGTTCAAGATACTGTGTCAAAAGAAGTAATGCAGTCAATCAGGAGTTCTTTTCAGGAGGAATAAGATGAAGAAATTATTTTTGTTTTTTTTGGTGCCGCTTATCTTTTCCTTGGCCGATGATGCAGAAGTACAAGCAGCACCTGATTTCACACTTGAAGATGTAGATGGTAATACAGTCTGTCTTGATTCGTTGCTCGCTGACGGGCCTGTTTTCATGAGTTTTTGGGCTTTGTGGTGCAAGATGTGTATTAAAGAACTCGATGCATTGAAACCATACTATGATGAATTCGATTCGCTGGGTATCAATCTGCTTGCGATCAGCGTTGATAAGGCAAGGAGTGTGCCCCAGGTTAAACCATTTGCCTCGAGCCATAAGTGGAAGTATGTCGTTGTTCTGGACCCAGAAGATATCTTGCGTGACCTGTACAGTGTTCAGGCCATGCCTTCGAGTTTTATTATTAATCAGGATAAGAAGATCATATTTTCTCATATGGGCTATAAGCCTGGTGATGAAGAACTGATCATTGAAAAGATGCGCGAGCTTAGCGATGAGGGGCATGATGAATCAGGCGAGTAAAATCCTGATATTTTTTTGCATCTTTGATTTTCTTGTCGCAGCAGATATACGTATCAGCGGAGCAAACAAAGCCGAGTACTGGGTATTTGTGGATGAAGGGCTTGATAGTCTTAATTACAAGGAGCATCTTACTGAAAAACTCAAATTATCAGCGAGTTATGATGATATCACATTAAGAGGCGTTTTCTTTTTCTGGGATCCATCGATAGCAGTGCCTGGATCCCTCCAGTATTTTGATTTCACCGCCCAGTACAAGAAGGCACCAGTTAGTGTTCTGTATGGCACCTACTACACAACTTTTGGCCGCGGGCTGTGTTTGAATCAGTTTCTTGATGAGGATTTTAATAATGATAATTCGCTGTTCGGCTTAAAAGCCGATTTTGAATTCTATAATAGTCGCCTTACTCTGCTCACCGGTAAACCGCGAAATATTTTCTTCGAGGAGCTTGCTTATTCCATAAAAAATGATACGACCGATCAGATTCGGGGTGCGAATCTGGAAACGAAAATACCGATATCAAAGGAAAGAGTAAATATTGTTGCTGCTATTGCGGGCCGCTACGTAAGGATCAATCGGGCTTCAGATATCTGGCCAACGGCCTTCACTGAGCTTTACGGCGGCAATATCGGTTTGACCGTAGGCCCCTGGGAAGGCTATTTTGAATACGGTCAGCACATGGGCACAAACCCGGTAATCGGCGGCAGGTTAAAGGGTGAAGGTTATCTTTTTACTACAGGACTGGCAATACCTGGCCTTGGTGTATCTTGTCAGTATATTGACTATGAAGATATCGGTTTTGGCGGACCAGGATACCGGTATAATGAACCAGTGACACCCATTAAGTCCGGTGTGTCGGTTAATCGCGGTATTGATGAAATAGGCTATGGTGCAACCGTTATCGCCTCGCCGTTTGATTTCTTTTCTCTGGAATTGAGCAATAATAAGATCTCTACTCACGATCCATCAATGGAGATCTTTGAGGAAATAGTAGTACTCGACGATGGTATGGATGGCGTTCTCGAGCAGATAGCCAAGCTTATTACCCATCCAAGCTACGATATGGAAATAACAGCTGGTTTCGAAAGGGTGATTAAGCAGGGGATAGAGTTGCCGATCGAGAAAAAGACCGAAACCAAACCCTATCTTGATGTAACCTATGATTTTGGAGCGTTTTTTATCGAGACTGGTTATGAACACACTTTTGTCTCGAGTGATACGAGTGATTACTATGACCATGCGATTTCTTTTTCTTTGGGCAGACCGGAATTATTTGTGCTTTCTGTTCGCTATGAACGACGCAGTCGCACTCCACCGGATTGGTTGATCCCGAAACTTGGTGAGGAAACATCCTGGCCTATGGTCGAATTGAGTCTTGATCTTACCCGGCGTAATAATTTACGGATTCGTGTCGGTGCAGAGAAGGGTGGTTTGATATGCTCTGGCGGCGTATGTCGGTTTGAAGAACCTTTCAAAGGAGTAAAATTAGTGTTGACCAGTATGTTCTAAGGAGGTTGAGTTGAAGAACAAGGAGAGAAGTAGTTTTGATTCTTTATTATTGTCTCTGGAACGTATTGAGAATGATCTAGAAAGACTGATCCATTACATAATAATATTCTTTACGGCTGTTTTTCTTGCGGGAATAATCTATGGTGGGATCCTTGGCGATTTTGTCGAAACTGAAAGTGTTGGTTCAGTGATGTGCTTGTCCTGTATGGGGTTGCAGCAGTGAAGAAGCGCACAAATAGCAAAATCGCGCATCACCGTATCGGCCAGATAATTGCCTCGATAGTAACCTTGGGGCATGCACCGGCACTCTGGACTGGTAACATCTACCAGGGACCCCTTAAATCCGCGTGCGTGCCTATCCTGAACTGCTGGGGTTGTCCGCTGTCGCTTTTTTCATGTCCGATTGGCGGCCTTCAGCATTTTCTGAATCTTCATTTGTTTCCTTTCTATATAGTCGGTTTTTTTGGTGTTGTCGGGATGCTAGTAGGAAGGATGGTTTGTGGCTGGCTTTGTCCTTTTGGTCTTTTCCAGGATATTTTACAGAAAATAAAGACGATAAAGCTCCGTTTGCCTTACTGGATGACCTATGTCAAATATGGAGTGCTAATCATCGTTGCCGGGTTTATCGCCTGGTACACAATGGAACCCTGGTTCTGTAAGCTTTGTCCTGCAGGCATAATTGAAGCCGGTATTCCGCTCGTCCTGGCTGATAAGACCGGCGACATCAGAGCTCTTGTCGGGTGGCTTTTCTGGACTAAAATATCGGTCCTTGTTCTCATTGTTATTTTTTCAATACTTATTAAGCGTTTTTTCTGTCGGGTATTGTGTCCGATCGGCGCTATTTATTCGGTTTTTAATCGTTTTTCGCTCGTACATTTGCGAATTGACAAAGATAAATGCCCTACTTGCGGTTTTTGCGCAAAAATCTGTCCAATGGACATAAATGTCTATGATAACCCTAATCAAAAGGAGTGCATACGTTGCCTTGAGTGTGTGAGGAGATGTCCGAGTGTCGCGGTGAGTTTGGGTTTTCAAAGGCCACAAATATGGCTGGGGCCATCAAAAGAGCCTATTATTAATTGAATCTGGCCTGAAGCAGGGCTTGACATTCAACAAAAAAACGTTATAGTGAAGTCAATGGCAGAGAAGCGTCGTAGATTAAGCAGCTACCTTCACTCTGACCATGTTATCGCCAACCATATCTTAGTTTCATTCCATGTTGCTTTTATATCCTCATTATTGAATATCCCAGCTGAATTGTATGGTCCTTTTGTATTAAGATTCGTTTTTATAAGTTATGAGACGCTCATATCAGCTTTTTTCTGGTTGGTTACTTTTCATACCGGTATCGCTATCCACGAGATGGGACATTATATCAAAGCAGTTCGAGCTGATGCTTTAGATGAAAGCCTCTTAGCGCCGGCAAAGAAGAAGATGAATAGCGGTTTTTTCAGTCGCTTGGTGTGGTATACCGGTATGTTCCTGGCCATTCCATACGGCAAATTCCGTGGTATAAAAAAAGAAGGATTGACATATTATCCAGAAGCACCATTCAATTTGAGCGTTGCTGCGGCTGGACCCAGCATAAGCGGTCGTCTGGCAATGTTCGCTCTGCCCATTGCGATCATTCTCCTGGTTACCGGATTATCATCACATATTGACATACTGGTCTATATTGGACGGCTTTTTTTGGGGATCGGCTTTGTTGGACTCGTTGATTTTTTTCTGGCTGATCCTGGCAAGTATCGAGAGTACAGGCAAAGAGAAGCAAAAGCTGCTCTGCAGTCAGGTAAGATCGAACATCCAAAAGAATCTTGGAATAACAAAGTGCAGGCCGTCAAAGAAAGAATGCGCAATAGCAGGATACAGGAACTTACTTTGCCTGACGGTGAAAAATTACGTGCGCCCTGGCAGTTCAGGAACTGCGGTATGGGTGGTCGACATACTGAAAAGGAATATCCGGAGAGCAACATCAGTTTTCAAGAGTTGATGTTTGTGCCGCTCTGTGCACATGATTATGAAGAAGCTCAGATGATAACCATAACACTTCAAAATCGTTTGAAAGAGATAATTGAGAAGGAATCAGGAGCACGTGTCATGGGTATCGGTCTTGAAGGAGGCCTTGCACCTTTCATCACCAAGGACCCCAAAGATAAAATACCTGAACAGCGTCTTTATAGATTGGCAGTCCAGGCGATAAAAGACAGTGGTTATACACCTGGCGATGATATTGCTATCGCTTATGATCAGGCAGTAAGTGAGTTGTCCACGGCTTACCGGCGGGAGTTCAAGAAAGACAAGAGTGTTGGTATGTATTATTTCTGGCGTAGTGAAGAGAAAGTAACGATGTCGCGTGAACAACTCCTTGATCTATATAAAGAGTCAATTATGACGATACCGGCTGTGTCTTTTGAAGATTCTTTCGGCGAAGACGATAATATTGGCTGGCAGTTATTGATGAAAGAACTCGGTGATAAAGTTTTCATCATAGGAGATGATCTTGTTACAACCAAGGATTCTACGATCGAGAAATGTGTCGATAGGAGAATGATCAATACTGCTCTGATCAAGGCAAACCAGATAGGTACTTTAACCGAAACGATGCTTGCGTTACTCGTTGCTCTTGGTAAGGGCCTGGATATCGTCGTGTCGCACCGATCAAAATCACCAAACGATGACATGGAAGCGCAGATCGCTCTTGCTGCTAATGCACTCGGTTTGAAAACCGGTGGCGGCGCGAATACCGAGCGATTGTTGAAGTACGGGGCGGTTACGAAAATTATGAAAACAATGGAAAAAGTGATTGAACAAGAATACAAGGACGAAACATCGCCCGAAGTTATTGCTTTTTTAAATTCACTGGTGATTACAGATATTATTGGTTACGAGGAACCGACCAACGCGGGGATCCCCACAGTCGGCGTGGAGGTTCATCTTGGGATTGCAGGCAGCAGGGATTATCAAAGGATTCTGAAATTCACCGGTTCCACACCGCTCGGTACATCGGCCGGCATGGATGAGGCTATTCATTTGGTCGACAGCATTATCGAAAAAGCTCCGGTTGTCGATAGGCACAATAGTTTTTTTATCGAGCAACCCGATAAAACATATCGTTTCAGGGAGGGTATAAGAGTTGATGATATTAGCAAAACCGATGATGACGAATTGATGGCACTGTGGGAAAAGAGTCAGCGATATAACGGCAAGGGTTGCCAGAATGCCGTCGGGAATGTGGTGAATATTATCGCAAAAGCATTCATCGGTAAAAAGTCTATTGATTTCACGAATATTGTCGATCTCGATAGAACACTCCTTGCACTTGAGAAAGCAGCTGCTATTCGAAGAGGTAAGATCGCGCAAACCGCTCAGCCAGATGAATTCATCCAGATCATGCAGCGAAAAATCAATCTTGGCATGAATGCTATTCTTTCTACGTCCCTTGCAGTTGCGCGCATGATCGCTCATGTTCAGGGTAAGGATCTGTGGCAATTGCTCAGACAGGAAATGAAACAGGTTTTAGCAAAGGTGATAATGACCTATGGAGGGTTAAATTTGCTGAGTGATATTTTAAAAAAGGAAAAGCTCCAGCAATTACGGAAAAATAAGGATATTTCATGGCAGACTTTATCTGAAAATATCATTTTCGATGATCTCATTTCAGGTCTTCAAAAGGTCAATAAAGAGATTGAAAACAATGGCACCAAGCTTTACCAGGTTTTAAGAAAGCATATCCACATCTATACAGACTGAAGATCGTGCCAGTACCAGTTTATTGACAAAAACTTAATAATCCATACAATATTTATTATCTGTCTTTGTTGTTAACCGACAAGGAGGCGTCATTTTATGAATAGGAAAATAAAAGTAGTCAAAGGTCGGGAAATATTGGACTCACGCGGCAACCCAACGGTCGAAGTGGATGTTGAACTGGAGTCAGGTCTGAAGAGATGCGCAGCGGTTCCTTCAGGAGCGTCCACAGGAAAATATGAGGCGGTTGAATTGAGAGACAGCCAGGATCGAAGGTATGGAGGTCAGGGTGTAGTCAAAGCGGTTGAAAATATAAATAAAATAATCGGGCCTGCTTTGATCGGTCACGATGTTACTGAACAGCCTAATCTTGATAAACTCATGATAGAGCTAGACGGTACCCTGAATAAGAAAAGATTGGGTGCTAATGCTCTATGTGGTGTATCATTGGCCATTGCACGCACTGCAGCAGTAGCTGTTGGATTACCTTTGTATAAATACCTTGGTGGTCCCTATGCAGTTTTAATACCCGTTCCGATGATGAATATCATCAATGGAGGGATGCATACATTATTGCAAGGACCTGATTTTCAAGAATATATGATAGTCCCCTATGGATGCAAAACGTTCAAAGAAGCCCTGAGGTGCGGTAGCGAAACGTATCACGCGCTCAAGCGGATCCTGCTTGACAGAGGATTCAGGATCACGGTCGCTGATGAAGGTGGTTTTGTGCCGCAATTAGCGTCGAACGAAGAGCCTCTTGGCTTGATCGTCGAGGCGATCGGGAAGGCTGGTTACCGACCTGGTGAAGATGTCGGTATAGCGCTTGATGTCGCAGCAAGCTGTTTTTATGAAGGTGGCAGATACAAATTACGTATCGAAGATGCCGAACTCGATTCTCTTGAGATGATTGAGAAATACGTTATGTTGGTTGATAAATACCCGATCGTTGCGATCGAAGATGGACTTGCTGAAGATGATTGGGAAGGATGGAAAAGACTCAATAATGCGTTGGGTGATTCGATCGCGCTTATTGGTGATGATATTTTTGTCACCAATGTCAAAAGGATTGAACGCGGCATTGAGGAAAATGTCGCCAATGCGGTTTTGATAAAACCTAATCAAATCGGAACACTTACTGAAACAATCGCCGCTGTGAAGATGGCACAGAAGGTCAAATGGGGTGTTGTTGTTTCCCACCGAAGCGGGGAGACAATTGATTCCTTTATCGCCGATTTTACTGTTGCTATGGGCACTGGTGCTTTGAAAACTGGGGCACCCTGCCGCGGTGAGCGTATCGAAAAGTATAATCAGCTCTTGCGTATTGAAGATGAACTGAAAGATGCCGCAATGCACCTTGGTAAAGAGATGTTCACTAGAGACGGAAGGAGGACAAAAAATGGTACTTGATTCGATCGAGGATCTAGGCAAGGGACCATTTTGTAAACCCTATGGTCAGTTATTTTATGAAAATCTTGAGAGGATGCCTTCATTCCAGGTTATCGAAGCCTATCTTTCCTGTCTCCTTGAAGCCCAGGACAAAATACAAAAAGCCATATCAATATTAGAAGGGATACTCAAAAAGGGTGCGGATAAATTGAAGGATATTAAGAATCCAATGGACCTTCAATATATGTTTGGTAAGGCGACAGGTTCACGGGGCGAGATCGAGAAAGAGATCGAACATCTTTCTCAAAACCGGCGGGAGATCGACAGCCTGATCGCTCAATATTCAGAGAAAGGTATTATTAATATGCCGATTCGGCAATTTATGACCTCTTTTGATGCTGAATTTAAGGTGAAAGTGGAAAAGAAGAATATGGAAAGCGATGAGCTTTACAATACCGAAATAAAAGGTAGTGATCTCGTTGGCTGTACAGATTTTGAGCATCTCAATAAGGTTATGACTGGCTATTTGCTAAAGAAACTGATGAAGCGAAAGCCACAGGAAAATATCGATTGATCTGGAGCATCGCCGGTGACTGATCTCATATTGGTTTTCCTTATTTGTCAGGCTGATATGTCCGGATATGTCGAAACCAGACCTTATTGTCTATGGGGTGATTCTGTTACTTTGACCGGTTATAACAGAGGGTGGCTGGAGCTCAGAACTGATGCCTCAGATTACGGTATTCAGGCTGCAGTGGATCTTTTTGTGCCTTATGATACGACTGCTTCCTCAAATATCTTCGGAGATCTAACGATCGAACGTCTAGCCCTTTGGCTGGGACCAGAGAATGTAAGGATCGTCGCTGGCAAACAGCACCTTTACTGGGGTGTTGGACGGGTTTTTCGTCCATTAGATATATTCAACGAAACGAATTTCTTAGAACCAAGCTATGAAAGACCTGGGTACAATGCACTCCTTGGATATCTGTCATTCGGAACTCTATCGAGTGTGCGCGGTGTTATTGGTCCGAAAAACGATGTTGGAAATTCTTTGTATGGATTGAGGATCGGTTCCAACATATTAAAAAATGATGTCGGAGTTTCTGTTTTTCATCGGCCGTCTGCAAAATTGACTGTATTCGGCGGTGAAATTACTGGTGAGTTCGTGCTTGGTTACTGGTGTGAATACAGCTACGTAACGGAAGATACTCTTGATTACACTAAGCTATCATTGGGTGCAGATTACACTTTTCCGCTAAAAATATATGTAATGGCTGAATTTTTCTTTGACGGTAGTGGTGTTAGTAATCCTGTCGAGTATGATTTTACAAAGATATTTTCAGGCGAGAGGGTAACATTAGCTCAGCATTATCTCTATTTGACTCTTAGCACGATCCCGAATCCTTTTGCAGTACTGCAGCCGAGTATTAACACGCTGATCAATTTAGATGATAGGAGCCTTATTATTATACCCCAACTGGGCTTGTCACTATTTGAGAATACTGAGATATTTGCCGGGATGAACTTTTTTGTAGGTTCTAATGAGACCGAGTTAAGAAATATCGTTTCCTATGATGGGGCAGCATATATTTGGGCAAAGGTTTACTTTTGAGGAGGTATCTTGGTTGAAGTACGTGATCTACATAAGAGCTACAAGGTTGGCAAAATGCTGTTCCCTGCACTGCGGGGGATAAGTACGACGATCGGAGATGGTGAATTTACGGCAATAGCTGGTCCGTCCGGATCTGGCAAGACGACACTTCTCAATATTATTGGATGCCTTGATGTTCCGACAAAAGGAAAGGTGCTGATCAATAATATGGATACCGGTCAACTCTCAACAAAAGAAAAAGCAGCGTTACGAAAAAAAGAAATTGGTTTTGTATTTCAGACATTCAATTTAATTCCAGTACTTAGTGCCTTTGAAAATGTTGAATTACCTCTCATCCTTCTTGATATGCCTGCAGCGGAGAAAAAAGAAAGGGTGGTAAATATCTTGAAAGAAGTAGGGCTTGAGGAATTCATCGGTCGTCGACCCAATGAGATGAGCGGCGGTCAGCAGCAGCGTGTAGCAATTGCCCGTGCGCTGGTCAAGGGACCGAGTATGGTGCTTGCCGATGAACCGACAGCAAATCTTGATTCAACTACGGCTACTGAAATACTCAAGCTTATGAAGGAACTTAATGAAAAACTAAAAACTACCTTTGTTTTTTCCACCCATGATTTTTTGGTGATGGATTTTGCCACCCGGTTGATAAAATTGCGCGACGGCAAGATCACGAAAGATGAAACAAAATGAAAATTTTACTCCTTGCCTGGCGTAATGTTTTCCGGCATAAGCGGAGGACGCTTATCACAGCCGCGGCTATTTCAGTTGGACTTGGTGCAATGGTCATGAGTAATACGTTGATGAATGGTATGGATAAGATTGCGTCATGGAATATTATCAACTACGAAACCGGTCACTTTGAGATCTTTGCGAGTGGCTATTACCGGGAAGAAGGCATGTTTCCTTTAGATACGATCATTGATGATCCAGAACCGTTGTTAGCGATTGTTCGCGACATAAAAGGCATAAGTGGTGTAACGGAGCGGGTGAAATTTCCTGCCCGGGTTAATAATGGTATTGATGAATTCCCGGTATTGGCTATCGGTATTGATTTGAATACTGAGTTTGATGTTTTTAAAACGAATAAAACGGTTGTTACCGGTCACTTTATTGAAAAGCCGGATGATATCCTTATCGGCACCGAGCTTGCAAATACCATGGAGGTTGATGAGGGATCTGTCCTCACGATCATTACCAGAGATAAGTACGGAACATATAATGCATATGATTTTATCGTTGCTGGTCTCATTACAACTGAGCATCCTTTATTTGATGCAAATGCAGTAATAATGGATATTAATGTTACCCAGGAACTACTTTCGCTGGGAAAAGGTGTAACCGAATTAAACATACGAATTCGTGATGAATCAAAAGTACCCGACATGAAGGAGGTCATCCAGTCTAAAGTAGGTGCTGATTATGAAGTATATACGTATAAAGAACTTTATGCGAGTATTTTTGAGGTCTCCGGGATCAAGCGTGTCGGGCAACTTATGATCGCACTCGTCGTGGTTATTATTGCTGCGGTGGGTATTATTAACACGATGCTCATGGCGGTCATGGAGCGGATACCCGAGATAGGTACGCTCAAGGCGATGGGTTTTCAAAATCATGATATCGTAAAAATGTTTTTATATGAAGGCGGTATAATCGGTATATTTGGAAGTCTTTTAGGATGTTTGTATGGTCTGCTCTTGTCCTTGTATATTGTGTTCGTCGGGATAGATTTAAGCTCGGTGTTCGACAGTTCAGACCTTGGCTACCCTCTTAAGTTTGTTTTGAAGGGGACTATCGATCCAGCATTAGTGCTGCTTGTGTTCGTGTTCGGTGTCATCGTATCTGTTCTGGTCACTCTCTGGCCCGTGCGCAGGGCTACGAAATTACAACCGGTTGATGCACTGAGGCATGTTTAATGTACATCTTTAAACTGGCATTAAGGAATTTTTTTCGAAATACGCGGCGCAGTTTCATATCTGGTCTGAGTGTTACTATCGCTATAATGGTAATAATTTTTGCACGCAGTTATACAAAGGGGATCACTACAAATATTAACGAGAATATTGTACGGCTTGTCTCCGGGCACATTAATATAGTGACCGCCGAATATAAAAGGCGGGAACGCTTATTGCCGCTTTCTGAATCTATTGAGCTCAATGATCGATTGTATCACGCCCTTGAGAATGACGAAATTACTCATGTATCACCTCGTATCAAATTCGGTGTGCTTCTTGGCGAGGAGGAATTGAGCGTTCCGGCATTAGGCTATGCTTTTACACCAGAAATCGAAAGAGATATTTCTGGGCTCGACAAACGTATTACAGAAGGTGGATATATTTCATCCGGAGAAAAAGCAGCGATCCTGGGGATCGATCTTGCAAAAAGATTGAACGTTGGTGTCGGTGATACGCTTACGATTATTACCCGCACTGCATATGATTCGCCAACCGGTATTAATGTTGTCGTCAAAGGATTATTTGAAACAGGGATTGGTGGTGTTGATCGAAGTCTCTTTTATATCCCCCTTGATATTGGCCAGCAACTGCTTGATATGGAGAGCTATGCAACAGAGATAGTCGTGCTCGTCAAGAATGTCGATCGCGCTGTCAGTATCGCTCAAGAAATTCAAACCGAGACCGGTCTTCTGGCTATACCTTTCCAACAAAACAGCTTGCTCCGTTATATTAATATGGCAAATTTAATATACGGAATATTCTATTTTATAATTCTTCTTGTTGCTTGTTCCACGATCGCTAATACTATGCTCATGGTGGTTTTTGAACGCACACGCGAGATCGGCATGATGAAAGCCATGGGTTTGAATACTGCCAGTGTTATCGGACTGCTCGTTGTTGAAGCAGGATTTATCGGTGTCATAGGCAGTCTGGCTGGCTCGATTGCGGGTTCTATATTAAGCTATTGGTTGAAATACCAGGGGATCGATATTTCATTTGCTTCATCTACTTCATCACAAGGGATGCCATTCGGTCCGATAATATATTTATCACCCACTCCGTTCATGATCTTGGGAACCTTTCTTTTTGGTCTTATCGCCACGGTCGTGGTCGCTCTGCTACCGATCAGTAGAGTTACGAAAATGGAACCGGCCAAGGCATTAAAGGCGGTATGACGATAAATACAATGAATAGAATGAAAGAAACAGAAACAAGGAGAATGGGGGAATAATGACAGAACATCAGCTTATCAGGGTTCCAGGATGCCAAAGGATTCGAGGAGCTGAGTTGCATTCGCCGATCATTAGATTAGCGATAGTGCTTCATGCATTCTGCTCTATGCTCTTTGCCCTGTCTGGTGAGGATGTTATTAGAAAAGTCGATGCAAATACTGTAGTCGGGTCGATCAGTTACAGCGCTAAGATGCTCATCAGCTTCGGCGGGAAAATCCGCGAAAAGGAATTTGCTGGCTTTGTTCAAGGAGAAGAGCGTGCCTATATGGAATTTACCGCACCGGCACGTGATAAGGATACACGTTTTCTCAAGATCGACGACGAAATGTGGTTGTACATACCATCCGTGGAGAAGGCGACAAAGATAGCCGGGCATATGCTCAGGCAAAGTCTCATGGGGAGTGATTTTTCTTACGATGATGTTGTTGAGAATGAAAGGTTGCTGGACATGTATGAAATTGAACTCGTCGGCTCTGATTCAGTGAATGACCGTGAGACATTCAAGCTGCAGCTAACGGCCAAGATCGATGAAGTCAATTATTTTTACAGGACTGTATGGGTAGATAAAGAAACTTATATACCGGTGAAGACGGAGCTCTATGCAAAGAGCGGTAAACTGATGAAAGAGGTCATGGTCGTCGATTTTAAAAAAATAGATGGTTATAATTACCCGACCAGGATAATTATGACCAATAAATTGCGCAAGGACACATATACAGAATTATCTCTTGATAAAATACAACTTGATGCGATAGTCCCCGGCAAAGTCTTTACCAAAGCTTATCTTGAACGAAAATGATGACAGATGATGGATGACAGATGACAGATCAGTGAAAACGTTCTGGGATATTGAAAAAGAGAAGACCTGGCGGATCTATGTATTATTCGGGATCCTCATTATATTCTACTTCTGTCCGGTTTTTGTCATATGGACTCTGATTAAGTTTTTTTTGGATGTAAAGCGTACACTTCACTCATCTGGTTCATCATTTCGGTTTTTCGCTACTGATACATGGATCATCTTCGCTGCTGCGGCATTAGCTGCTGGCATTCACTGGTATTATTCAAATAAGAGAGTTGTAGGTCGGGTTTTGAGTCTTCTGGGTGCAAAAAGCCCGGACAAAAGGGATAAATACCATTATATATTTCAGAACATTGTCGACGAGATTGAAACTGCAGCTGGCGGTTTAAAGGTCGAGCGGTTCATTTTGCCTACGGGCGCGATGAATGCCTTTGCACTTGCTGATCTGAGCGGCCGCCGCGTATTGGGTATTACTGAAGGCCTGTTATCAAGGTTGAATCGTGAAGAGCTGCAAGCTATAGTCGCTCATGAAATGTCACACATCGTGTCGAATGACTGTTTGCAGACTACGATAACATGTTCACTTTTCAATATATATAGCGAAGCACTGGCTCATTTCAATCAAACGCTGATCCGTTATGAACCACAAGGTGTATCACCGATCACCAAAGCGGCGCAGCATAACATTATGGTCGTTGGTCTTTTGTCATTGCCAGCATTTATCTTACTTTTCACTACGACATTTTTCGGACAGCTGCTCAATATGTTCATCTCGAGAGAAAAAGAGTACCGTGCTGATGCATCAGCGGTAAAGTACACGCGTGATCCGTTAAGCCTGGCTAGCGCGTTGTATAAAATAGGGACGCACTGGCGCGGAGCGGGTTATGGTGGTGAGCATATTGCCGCGATTTTTGTACTCAATCCTGGTCCGAGCACACTCGATGAAAAAGAGGATTTTTTTGCAACTCTTTTCTCGACACACCCACCTTTGTTGAAAAGAGTCAGTATTATTCTTAACCTGGTTCAGGTTGATCTAGCCGAGATCATTGAAAAGGTAAGCGTTAAAAAAACAATGAAAACAGAGGCCGATCTTATTAAACCATCATTAAGGTTTTATGCGCGACAAGAAGATACCTGGTTTGGTCCATTTACAGTCCTTCAACTTCAATCACTTGAGTGGCTTGAGCCCGTGACTGAATTGAAGATGCCAGAAAGCGACGAGCTTGTGCGGGCCAGCGAGATACCGGTATTGAGTCACTTCTTTCAAATGCGGGATGAACCGATGTGGAGGATGAGGCGTCTGTGCCCTGATTGCCGTAAGTGGCTGATCGTACAGAGTTATGAGGGTCTCTATTTATGGCGCTGTGCTTTTTGCAATGGGCTGTTAGCCGAAGTAGATAAATTGCCGAGGGTTTTTGTACGTCGGGAAAAAGGCTTTACCGAGCGGGTACAGCGGCTTGCCCGTGTGTTTAGCACAGAAGCAAAGCAAAAACACCCTGGCTTTAGTGTTCGTCTTAACTTGTCCCATCCCAGACGATGTCCAAAGTGCGGTAAAGATATGGTTCATAAATTTTATAGCTATGCATTTCATGTCGAAATAGATGAGTGTCCACAATGCAAATTGATCTGGTTTGACCAAGATGAACTTGAAATCCTGCAGTGCTTGATTGAAATGGGAGAGGTGAGTTGAACTGATGGTCTTAATCGCTTATTTATAGGATTGAAAAAGTTTTCCCCAGGACGTATTCAGAAATTTTCGTGCAATAGTTTTTCCAAAAAAATTGTACCAGTAGAAATCATGGAATAGTCTCGATGCAAGATATGACCATGGGACTATTGGCGTACGCAAAAGTAGATGTTCCAGAGGTTTTAATTTTCCCCAGTATATGGCTTTCTGCCCACGTGATGCTAGGGTATCCTTAACTGTGAAGTGAAAATTGACAGCGTCTATATCCTCACCTTAGATCGGAAGAGC
>Ga0307444_1000305_pt1 | contig 24740 bp, 28 predicted proteins | sample SalMarSW160340MG_FD_202145 | JGI IMG/M metagenome (GOLD analysis project Ga0307444, IMG submission 202145) | Salt marsh sediment microbial communities from the Plum Island Ecosystem LTER, Massachusetts, United States - SW1603-40 | ecosystem: Environmental > Aquatic > Marine > Intertidal zone >...
CCTCTTGTCGCCGGTGCGCAGCACATTGGTGGCGCCGATATTCCCGGACCCGATCTCACGTAGATCGCCGCGACCCGCGAGCTTGGTGAGGACGAGACCGAAGGGGATCGAGCCGAGCAGGTAGCCGACGATCAATGCGAGGAGATCGTAAAGGCTCCAGCCGGTCGCAAGCAGCATCGCCCAGATCCTGAACAGAAGCCTCTAGTCGCCACGTTAGTCAGCGTAATTATAGACCCGCCGTCCAGCAACAAGGGTCATGAGCACACGGCCCTGCAGCCGCGCCTCATCAAAGGGCGTGTTCTTCGATCTCGAATGCAGCCGCTCTGGCGTGACGACGAGGGGGGCATTGAGATCGAGGAGAACGAGATCGGCTGGCGCGCCCTTATGCAGACGTCCGGCGTCGAGCCCAAGCAGCTTGGCCGGGTTCGCTGTGAGTGCCCGGAACAAGGTCAAGAGCGTGACTTCATCATTGTGGTAAAGGCGGAGGGCCGCGGGGAGCATGGTCTCAAGCCCGATGGCGCCGTCGGCCGCCTCAGCGAAGGGACGCCGCTTGCGGTCGGCGTCCTGAGGATCATGGGCCGAGACGATGACGTCGATATCGCCGCACGCGACGCCCTCGACCATGGCGCTGCGATCCTCTTCGGATCGGAGTGGCGGCCGCATCTTGAAGAAGGTGCGGTAGGAGCCGATGTCGTTCTCGTTCAATGTGAGGTGATTGATGGAAACGCCGCAGGTCACAGGCAGGCCGCGAGCCTTAGCCTCGCGGATGATGTCGAGCGAGGCACGGCACGAGATCTGACTGGCGTGGTAGCGGACGCCGGTCAAGGCCATGAGACTGATGTCCCGCTCGAGCATGATGGTCTCGGCCTCGCGTGGAATGCCGGGTAGGCCGAGCCTCGTCGCCACCTCACCCTCGTTCATGACCCCGCCCTCGGAGAGCGTGGGCTCTTCGAGATGGTGGATGATGAGAGCGCCGAAATCCTTGGCGTAGGCCATCACGTTCCGCATCATCTTGGCGTTGGCGAGGCTCGTCTTGCCGTTGGTGAAGGCAAGCGCCCCGGCCTCGCGCAGGAGGCCGAACTCGGTCATTTCCTCGCTGCGCAGCTCTTTGGTCATCGCCGCCATAGGGTGCACATTGACCTCGGCTGTGTCCCTCGCGCGGCGCAGGATGAAATCGACCAGAGCCACGTCATCGATGACGGGATCGGTGTTCGGCATGCAGACGATGGTGGTGACGCCGCCGGCGGCTGCCGCCTGGCTTGCGGTCGCGAGGGTCTCGCGATGCTCATTCCCGGGCTCCCCGGAGAACATCAGCATGTCGATCAGCCCGGGGGCCAGGACGTGGCCGCCACAGTCGATCAACTCGCCATCGCCAACGTTCTCTTGGGTCACCTTGGCGCCGACCGCGGCGATCTTGCCGTCGGCGATGAGGACGCCACCGGCCTCATCCAGGCCTGAGGCCGGATCGATCAGCCGCGCGTTGACGAGCGCTGTGGCGCGGGCCTGGTGTTGGGGCTTTTCGATCGTCATGGCCATCAGTCGTTCGGCAGATGGCGGGCGAGCGCCTGAAGCACGGCCATGCGCACCGCCACCCCCATCTCAACCTGCTCGCGGATGACGCTGCGCGCGTCGTCGGCGACGTTCGAGTCGATCTCCATGCCGCGATTCATCGGGCCAGGATGCATCACCAAGGCATCCGGCTTGGCGCAGGCGAGCTTGTCGTAGTCGAGCCCGAAGAAGTGAAAATATTCACGCTGGCTCGGCACCAGGTTCGAGGACATGCGCTCGCGCTGGAGCCGCAACATCATAACGATGTCTGCGTCCTTCAGCCCTTCCCACATCGAGGAATAGACCTCGACGCCAAGCCGGGCGATGCCTGAGGCAAGCAGGGTCGAGGGCGCGACCACGCGCACGCGGGCGCCAAGCGTGTTGAGGAGGAAGATGTTCGACCGGGCCACGCGCGAATGCAGGATATCGCCGCAGATAGCGACGATCAGCCCGTCGATCCGGCCCTTGTGGCGGCGGATGGTCAGCGCGTCGAGCAGCGCCTGGGTTGGGTGCTCGTGGCCGCCGTCGCCGGCATTGATCACCGAGCAGCCGACCTTCTGCGACAGCAGCTCGACGGCGCCGGCAGCGTGATGCCTGACGACCAGAATGTCCGGGCGCATGGCGTTGAGCGTCACCGCAGTGTCGATTAGGGTCTCGCCCTTCTGCACCGAGGATGTCCGGATCGACATGTTCATCACGTCGGCGCCGAGCCGCTTGCCGGCCAGCTCGAACGAACTCTGCGTCCGCGTGGACGCTTCGAAGAAGAGATTGATCAAGGTGCGGCCGCGGAGATCGTCGCGCTTCTTGGCGACCTGGCGGCTAAGCGTCGCAGCATGTTCGGAAAGATCGAGCAGGCCGACGATCTCCTGGCGCGAAAGGCCTTCGATCCCAAGGAGATGCCGGTGAGGGAAGGAGAATTCGGTCGCTGCGGCCGCAATGCTCATTAAAGGGGACTCTATAGGCCCAGTTTGCACAAGCGGCAAGCTTGGCGGCGCCGCAAAGCTATGGCAGCAATGGACGGATACGGAATTTTCGAGAAGGCCATGGCTCCCGATCCAATTCCAGGCGACGCAATCTTCAATCAAAGCCCGCCTTTTACCGATGTGAATCTGTTTACCTCTGATGCCGTGCTCAGCGAGGCCGTGGCCCGCGAGGGCGGAGGCGAGGTGTCTGAGGCCCTTATCGCCTTCGGCCAACTTGCTGGTAGCGCTGCGGCGGCCGAGCTCGCGCGGCTCGCCAACGAGCACCCGCCGGAGCTGCGCACCCTCGATGCCCAAGGGGCGCGCCTCGACCGCGTCGAGTTTCACCCGGCCTATCACCGGCTGATCGGGTTCAGCACGACGCAAGGGCTCCACTGCTCGACCTGGGACCATCTGGCGAAAGGGGGGGCGCCTCGCCCCGGCGCCCATGTGGCACGCTGCGCCGGGAGCTTCCTCGCGGTGCAGATGGAGCCCGGCCATTGCTGCCCCATCACCATGACCCACGCCGCGGTGGCGGCGCTCCGGCACGAGCCGGCGTTGGCGCGAAGCCTTCTACCCCGGATTATCACCCGCAGCTACGACCCGCGCTTCGCGCCTTGGCACAAGAAGCAGGCCATCACCATCGGCATGGGCATGACCGAGCGGCAGGGGGGCACCGATGTGCGCGCCAACACCACCGCTGCCGCTCCGATCGGTGGTGCTGGCCGCGGTAAGCCCTACGCCATCACCGGCCACAAATGGTTCCTGTCGGCGCCGATGTCGGACGCCTTCTTGGTGCTGGCGCAAACCAAGGCGGGGTTGTCCTGCTTCTTCGTGCCCCGTTTTACTCCGGAAGGTGCGGTCAACCGGCTCAGGCTCGAGCGCCTCAAGGACAAGCTTGGCAACCGTTCCAACGCCTCGGCCGAGGTGAGTTTCGATCGCGCGCTGGGCTACCTTGTCGGCGAGGAAGGCCGCGGCGTGGCCACCATTATGGAGATGGTGACCCTGACCAGGCTTGATTGCGCCGTGTCCTCAGCGGCGCTAATGCGGCAGGCGCTCGCCCGCGCCATCCACCACGCCCAGCACCGCAGCGTGTTTCAACGGCGCCTGATCGATCAACCTTTGATGGTCCAAGTCCTTGCCGATATGGCCCTCGACGTCGAAGCGGCGACGGCGCTCTCGTTCCGCCTCGCCCGAGCCTTCGATCATCCGCACGACGAGGACGAGGCTGCTTATCGGCGGCTTATGACTCCGGTGGCCAAATATTGGGTGTGCAAGGCGGCGCCCGCCCTGATCTACGAGGCCATGGAGTGCCTTGGCGGCAATGGCTACGTGGAGGAGGGCGGTTTTCCTCGCCTTTATCGCGAGGCGCCGGTTAACGCCATCTGGGAGGGCTCGGGTAATGTCGTGTGTCTCGACATGTTGCGGGCTGTGGAGCGCTCACCAGAGACGCTTGAGCGGGTGCTCGCAGGGATCGAGGCGGCGAGCGGCGGAGAGTCGAGGCTGAAGTCTGCCGTCGACGGTATCCGCATCCTCCTTGCCGAGGCTTCACGCGACCAGGCCCGGGCGAGGGCGGTGGTCGAGCTTCTGGCTCTGACGGCGGCCGGCGCCATCCTGCAGGAGAACGCTCCGGCGGCGGTGAGCGACGCCTTCCTTGGTACGCGGCTCTATGGCGCGTTTCGGCATAGTTATGGCGTCGCTCTTGCTGGCGCCGACATCGACAGCATTGCCGCGCGGGCGGCACCTGTGGTCACCTAAAGGGATCCGCGCGCTCGTGCCGCGGCTGACGACAACGTTACAGGAGGACAGAATGCGTAAGCTTGCAATTGGCGTAGCGGCGCTGATGGTGATGATCGGCGCAGGTGTGGTTGCGTGGCAGGCGCAAGCGACCACGCCGAGCGTGGCCCCGGCGCTCGGGGCAAACGCCAAGACTTACTCGCCGGTCCACAAGGCGGCATGCCGGGCCTGGGGGCGGCATTGCCCACCTGGCTTCATCTGGACATGCGGTCCGGCTCGATGCTGGTGCCGCCCCTGTTAGTCCCTAGACTCAAGCCAAATGGACCTGGTCGAGGCCGCCGAGTGGCGGCCTCGATGCCGTTTTGATCCATGTCAGGACGGGCTTGCTTGCCCCGTGCGCAACTCAAAGGCGCTACCGCTCTCGTAGCCTTCTCCGAGATTTCAATAACTTATGGTTTACCCTTCGGCGCGAATCATTGAGACTCAAGACCGTGGGCTTCCGATGACCCCGTCAAGAGGGGTCATGCGGCGGTGCTGTCGTTTTTCAGTGACGGCGCCTCAGTCATGAAGCCGGCACTTCACGATGCGGTCATAGGTTTGGTCAGGCGGAGGCTTAACCATGATGAGCTTGCCCTTTTTGTTGTTTGCCTGCGCACTCGGCGCGGCCTGGACGAGCCGGCGCGAGGCCGCGATGGGCTTCTGGCTCGCCGGTGTCGTGGTCTTTCTCGTGCTGTTCCGGATTCACGCGAACGAAGTGCTGAATATCGGTTTGTAGCGGGAGCGTTTTGAGTGACCGCGAATCTGTCGAAGCTGCTCAACGCGCTTGGGCTTGTGGCGATCGACACGGTTCTCGTTGTCGCCTTTGCCGATCAGCTTTGGTTTCGCGATCTGCCATGCCCGGTCTGCATTCTGCAGCGGGCAGGGTTCATTGCTGCCGCCTTCGGGATCGCGCTCAATCTGATCTACGGGCCGCGCCCAAGCCACTATGGCATCGCGATTCTCGGGGCGCTGGCCGGAGCCATTATTTCGGCGTGGCAGATCCTCGTCTATGTCGTCCCCGGCTCCGGCTCCTATGGCAACACCATCCTCGGGCTACACCTCTATAGCTGGGCGGTTCTCATGTTCGCTGTGATCGTGGCCGGGAGCGCTGTCATGCTCTTGTTCGATCGGCAGTTCACCCCGACGGAGCCGTTGCCCGCGCGCTTGCGACTGTTGCCGATGATGGCGATCGCGCTGCTGCTCCTGCTGGCGCTCGCCAACATTGTGTCGACGCTCGCGATCTGTGGCTTCGGCGTCGGCTGTCCCGAGCGTCCCGGCGGCTATCTGATCATCAACGATAGTCTAAGCGTGACGTTACTCGGTGAGCCGTCTTAGGCGGTCGAGCGCACCTTGAAGGATGTAGGCCGCAGCCATGCGGTCCACGACCTCGGCCCGCCGCTTCCGCGAGGCGTCGGCTTCGATCAAATGGCGCTCGACGGCCGCGGTCGACAGCCTTTCGTCCCAGAACACCATCGGCACGGCGATATGCGTGGCGAGGTTTCGCGCGAAGGCGCGGGTCGATTGCGCCCGCGGCCCTTCGCTGCCGTCGAGATTGAGGGGGAGACCGATCACCAGCGCGCCGACCTGATTCTTTTCAATCACTTCGCGAATCGCCTTGGCATCGGCGGTGAACTTGGTGCGCCTGATGGTGTCGAACGGCGTGGCGATGCTGCGGGTGACGTCGGAGAGTGCCATGCCGATGGTCTTGGTGCCGACGTCGAGGCCGAGCAGCCGCGCTTCCGCCGCGAGCCTGGGGGGCAAATCTTCAATGGCGATGAGCGTTGCGTCGGTCACCGGGATGATGGGGTGCGGCACGCTTGCGCGGTTGTCAACACGTTCGGGTCTCCTATAGTCCGGGCTCAAACCCCGTTTGAGCCAAGCGCGGAGACATCAGTCATGCAGATCACCTGGTTCGGTCACTCCTGTATCCGCATCGACACCGGCAAGTCGAGCATCCTGATCGACCCGCTGCTCACGGGGAACCCGACCTTCGAGGATTCGGGCCTGACCGTGCGCGAGGCGAGCAAAGGCGTGACCCATGTGGCGCTGACCCATGGGCATGAGGATCACACTGGCGACACCGTCGCCATCTGCAAGGAGACGAGCGCGCCGCTCATCGCGGTGTTCGAGCTTGCATTGCATATGGCGAGCCTTGGCGTCGAGAAGATCGATCCGGGCAATACCGGCGGCACCATCTCGCACGAGGATTTCGACATAACCTTCGTGCCGGCTTGGCATTCCTCGGGGATCTTCCACGAGGGCCGCTCGATCTATCTCGGCGCTTGCTGCGGCCTGATCATCGCGCCGCGCGAGGGCAAGACGGTCTATCACATGGGTGACACCGCGGTGTTCTCCGACATGGCGCTGATCAACGAGCTCTACCGCCCGGAGATCGGCATCGTACCGATCGGGGACCGCTTTACCATGGGTGCCAAGACCGCGGCGCTTGCCTGTAAACGGTTTTTCCAATTCGAGACGGTCATTCCCTGCCACTACGGCACGTTTCCAATCATCGACCAGACCCCGGACAAATTCATCGCCGAGATGGGCAACAACATCGTGAGCGTCCCCGAGGTGGGCGTGTCCTTCGAGGCCTAAGCACCCCCAAAACGTAAGGGTTGCTCAAGTTGATGCTCTCCTGGCGCGGTGCTAGAGGAGCGCTAGAAAATCCCCATTTCCGGAAGTTTCTCATGTCCGTCGACCGCGCCACTGTCCATCGCATCGCCCATCTCGCCCGCATCGCCATCACCGAAGAGGAGGCGGCGAGGCTCGAGAAGGAGCTCTCCGGCATCCTCGATTGGGTAGCGCAACTCGACGAGCTCGACACCACGGACGTCGAACCGATGACCCGCGTCGTCGCCATGACCATGAAGCAGCGAAACGACGAGGTGACCGACGGCAATTGCGCCGACGACATCCTCAAGAATGCGCCCGCCGTGGACGACCACTATTTCGTGGTCCCCAAAATCGTCGAATAGGGGTCTGCTGGGCCATGACAAATCCAACTGACCTCACCATTGCCGAGGCCCGGGCTGCGCTCGACCGCAAGGACCTCTCGGCGACCGAGCTTGCGGAGGCCCATCTCGATGCTATCGACAAGGCGAATGAGGCGCTGAATGCTTTCGTCCTGGTGACGCCGGAGCGCGCGCTCGAAGCGGCCAAGGAGAGCGACGGCCGTATTGCCAAAGGCGAGGCGAGGGCGCTTGAAGGCATCCCGCTCGGCATCAAGGACCTGTTCGCGACCAAGGGCGTCCGCACCACGGCCTGCTCGCACATCCTTGACGGCTTCACCCCGACCTACGAGTCAACCGTGACCGCCAATCTGTGGTCGGCGGGGGCGGTCATGCTCGGCAAGCTCAATAATGACGAGTTCGCCATGGGCTCGTCCAACGAGACGAGCTACTACGGCCCGGTGGTCAATCCTTGGCAGCGCCAAGGATCGAACGCGAAGCTCGTGCCCGGCGGTTCCTCCGGCGGATCGTCGGCAGCGGTCGCGGCGCGGCTGTGCATGGGAGCGACCGCCACCGACACGGGCGGCTCGATCCGCCAGCCTGCTGCGGTCACCGGCACCGTCGGAATCAAGCCGACCTATGGCCGCTGCTCGCGGTGGGGCATCGTCGCCTTTGCGTCCTCGCTCGATCAGGCCGGCCCGATCGCGCGGAGCGTCGAGGACGCGGCGATGCTGCTCAAGGCGATGGCGAGCCATGATCCCAAGGATACCACGAGTGTCGACGTGCCGGTGCCGGACTACGTGGCCGCGGTGAGCAAGGGCGTTAAGGGTCTCACCGTCGGCATCCCCAAGGAATACCGGGTCGAGCGCATGGCCGCGGAGATCGATACGCTGTGGCAGCAAGGCGTGAAATGGCTGGAGCAGGCCGGCGCCAAGATCAAGCCGGTGAGCCTGCCTCACACCAAATATGCGCTGCCGTCCTATTATATCGTGGCCCCCGCCGAGGCCTCGTCGAACCTCGCCCGCTATGACGGCGTCCGCTACGGGCTGCGCGAGCCGGGTAATGACGTCCTTTCGCTCTATGAGAACACGCGCGCTGCGGGCTTCGGCGAGGAGGTGAAGCGGCGCATCCTGATCGGCACCTACGTGCTATCCGCGGGCTATTACGATGCCTATTATCTTAAGGCGCAGAAGGTGCGAACGCTGATCAAGCGCGATTTTGACCAGGCCTTTCAGGAGGTCGACGTCATCCTGACGCCGACGACGCCGTCTCCCGCCTTCGCGCTCGGCGAGAAGTCGGGCGATCCGGTTGAGATGTATTTGAACGACATCTTCACTGTGACAGTGAACATGGCGGGATTGCCGGGGCTTTCGGTGCCGGCCGGCGTCTCCTCGGAAGGGACTCCGCTTGGCTTGCAGCTGATCGGCAAGCCATTCGACGAGGAGACCTTGTTCCGTACCGCGCGGGTCATCGAGGAGGCGGCAGGGCCGCTGGCGAAGCCGGTGAATTGGTGGAGTCGGGCGGCATGAACCTCGGTTTCGGACCGGCCATAGTTTTGGCAGGTCTGCTACTCGGCATCCTTGGAGTCTTCTTGGCGCTCCTTCCACTTGCTAGATTGAACCGCAATGACGTTCAGGACCGAGCGAGCCGCGCAAGTGATGATGGAAGCAACTCAGGTCGCCGCGGTCTATTGCTCGTGCAAATGTTTCGCGAGCGACGGTTGGTTCGTTGGGGCTTGGCGGTCTTGTTGCTTGGCTTTGGCTTACAGGGAATCGGCACTGTCGTCGGCACCGGAGCGGGACCAATGAATCCTAGAAGTCCAAAGGACTGTGCCACCATGGATGAGGTTAGGGCTGAGATCGACCGCATCGACAGGGCGCTGGTCGATTTGATCGGCGAGCGCTTCACCTATGTCGACCGCGCCTGGCAGCTGAAGCAGTCGCCCGCGCAGGCCCGAGTGCCCTGGCGCATTCAGCAGGTGATCGACAAGGTGCGTGCCCGCGCCGTCGAAAACGGACTGCCGCCGGAGCTGGTCGAGGCCCTGTGGCGCCAAATGATCGGCTGGTTCATCCAGTATGAGGAGGAGAAGCTCCGCAACAATAGCGGCGGCAGCTGACAAGGTTTCGGCGATGGACGCGAAGACCGAAAAATCAAACCTGATCGAAGGCGCGACCGGGCCCTGGGAGGTGGTGATCGGCATGGAGGTTCACGCCCAGGTCACCTCCAAGTCGAAGCTGTTCTCCGGCGCCTCGACCGAATTCGGCGGCGAGCCGAACTCCCATGTAAGCCTCGTCGATGCCGCCATGCCCGGCATGCTGCCGGTGATCAACGCCGAGTGCATCGCCCAGGCCGTGCGCACCGGGCTCGGGCTGAAAGCGAAGATCAACCTGACGTCGGTGTTCGACCGGAAGAACTATTTCTATCCCGATCTGCCTCAGGGCTATCAGATCTCGCAATATAAGAGCCCTGTGGTCGGTGAGGGCGAGGTTATCGTCGAGCTGTTGAGCGGCGAGCGGGTCATTGTCGGCATCGAGCGGCTTCATCTTGAGCAGGACGCCGGCAAGAGCCTCCACGACCAGCATCCGAAGTTCTCCTATGTCGATCTCAACCGTTCCGGCGTGGCGCTGATGGAGATCGTGTCGAAGCCCGACCTCCGCTCCTCGGAGCAAGCCAAGGCCTATATCTCCAAGCTTCGCACCATCATGCGCTATCTCGGCACCTGTGACGGTAATATGGAGGAAGGGTCGTTGCGCGCGGACATCAACGTCTCGGTGCGGAAGCCGCAAGCGCCCCTCGGCACCCGCTGCGAGATCAAGAACGTCAATTCGATCCGCTTCATCGGGCAGGCGATCGAGCACGAGGCGCGGCGGCAGATCGAGATCATCGAGGATGGCGGCGTGTTCGACCAGGAGACGCGCCTGTTCGACGCCAAGACCGGCGAGACGCGATCAATGCGCTCCAAGGAGGAGGCGCACGACTACCGCTACTTCCCCGACCCCGACCTCCTGCCGCTTGAGCTCACCCAGGACTATGTGGATCAGCTGGCGCAAGGGCTGCCCGAGCTTCCGGACGGAAAGCGGTCGCGCTTCATCGAGACGTTCGGGCTCACGGCGTACGATGCCGATGTGCTCGTCGCCGAGCGCGAGGCCGCAGATTATTTCGAAGCGGTCGCCAAAGGCCGGGACGCCAAACAAGCTGCGAACTGGGTTATCAACGAGCTGTTCGGGCGCCTCAACAAGGATGGCAAGAGCATCACTGACAGCCCGGTCTCCGCGGAGCAGCTCGGCGCAATCCTCGATCTGATCAAGGACGGCACCATCTCCGGCAAGATCGCCAAGGAGGTGTTCGACATCGTGTTCACCGAGGGAGGCGACCCGCGGAAGATCGTCGAGGTTCGAGGCCTGGTCCAGGTCACCGATATGGGTGCCATCGAGGCCGCGGTCGACAAGATCATCGCCGCCAATCCCGATAAGGTCGAGCAGGTGAAGGCGAAGCCGACCATGCTCGGCTGGTTCGTCGGCCAGGTGATGAAGGCCATGGGCGGCAAGGCGAGCCCGCAAGCGGTCAACGAGCTGTTGAAGTCAAAGCTCGGGATCGAATAGGCACCTTCTGGCGTTCTCTGGATAGCTTGGTGGGATGAGGGGGGCTGAATGACTCACGCGATCCGCGTTCACGAACATGGAGGGCCGGAGGTCCTCAACTGGGAAGAGGTCGAGACCGGGGAGCCGGAGCCTGGTGAGGTGAAGATCCGGCAAACCGCAATCGGCCTCAATTACATTGACGTCTATCACCGCACCGGCCTCTATCCGCAAGACTCGTTCCCCTTCACCCCCGGCATGGAGGGGGCAGGCGTCGTCACCGCCGTTGGCGAAGGGGTCACGGACCTCAAGGTGGGGCGCCGGGTCGCCTATACCGGCGAGATCGGCGCCTATGCCGAGGAGCGCCTGCTCCCCGCCGATCGCGTCGTCAGGCTTCCCGAGGCGATCAACGACGAGGTTGCCGCCTCGATCATGCTCAAGGGTCTGACCGCACAATTTCTCCTGCGCCGGACCTACAAGGTCGGACCCGAGACCACGCTGTTGTTCCATGCGGCCGCCGGGGGCGTCGGGCTGATCGCCTGCCAGTGGGCCGCGGCGCTCGGCGCCACCGTGATCGGCACCGTCGGCTCCGCTGGCAAGGCCCTGATCGCCCGCGCTCACGGCTGCGCCCATGTCATCAACTACCGCGAGGAAGACTTCGTCACCATGGTCAAGGCCTACACAAAGGGCCAAGGCGTCGACGTGGTCTATGATTCCGTCGGCAAGGACACCTTTCCGGGCTCGCTCGATTGCCTGAAGCCGCTCGGCATGTGGGTCAGCTTCGGCCAGGCGTCAGGTCCGGTGCCGGAGTTCAAAATCACGCTTCTGTCGCAGAAGGGCTCGCTCTATGCGACGCGGCCATCGCTGTTCCACTACACCGCAGCGCGGAAGGATCTCGTCGCCGGCGCCAACGAGCTGTTCGAGATGGTGACGAGCGGCAAGGTCAAGGTCTCGGTCAACCAAACCTATCCGCTCAATGAGGTCGCGCGGGCGCATGCGGATCTCGAAGCTCGCCTCACCACGGGCTCGACGGTGCTGCTGCCGGCAAACTCGCCGAAGGCGTGACGCGTCCGATTACTCTGGGCGCGCGCGAGAAATGCGCTGTTGGTTAGCGGGGCGTCACCGTCCTTGGTCAAGGAAGTCTTGCGAACGCGGCGCCGTTAACCATTCGCCCGCGCGAATGCGTGCGGCCGTCAATCAGTGTTACTCCGCCGTTTAGCTCTGGTGAGGGTGCGTTAAGCACGGCTGTTCAGGCCTTGTTCAAACTGTCCGCGAAAAATACCCCACGTCGAGGCTCGACACGCCTCGGAACGCCAAACAAAGCGAAGGCATCCGGGGCATAGTGCAAAAACCAGGGGGCGTGAAATGGCGCGGATGGACATTTCGATGGATGGGGTGATGCTCGGGACGCAGGCGGCAACGCCTGATGCCTTGTTCGAGCTGGGGATCCTCTACGCGACGGGCCGTGACGTCGAGACCGATCTCGTCGCGGCGCATAAGTGGTTCAACCTCGCCGCTATGCGCGGCAACGGTTCGGCGCTCGCCTATCGCCAGGAGGTCGCGCGCGAGATGTCGACGAGCCAGATCGCCGAGGCGCAAAAGGCGGCACGCGAATGGCTGGCGACGCAATGGTCAGGGCGGAACCGGCAGACCGCGCACTAGAACCGATCAGTTCGGCTCGGCGGCTTGGTCGTCGCTGCCGCAATGGCGGAACAGCGAACGCACGCAGCGGTAGGATTTGCGCGTAAAGTTGCCGACGCTCTGGGCGCCGCGGCGGACGCGGCTCGTCCTCTTCTCAGAGGGGGGTGCCGCTATCTCGGCAGGCAAGCCGGCATGCACACTCTCAGGTGCCGCGCTCAAGGGCAGGGGAGGCGCGGACTGGCCGGGCAGGTCCGGCAGCGGCTCCTGTTGCAGCGATCCCTGCTGCTGCGGTGGCGCCGACGCCTTCGGCTCCTCCTCACCACCAAGCGAGGCGCGAAGGTTGCGAATGCCTCTCCGGGACATCCCAACCAGGCTCTGTGACGGCTTGTCGTCCTGGCGGAATTTCTTCTGCTCGCGGGCCACGTAGTTGTTGAACTTCTTCACCCGAGGATCTGCGGCGAGGGTCGCTGGGAGATCGGGGACATCGTAGCTGTAGGTCTTGGTGGCGCCGTTACAGCCGGCGACGTCGTCGCGGGCCGCGCAGGAGGCGTGGCCACCCTCCTTAGCCGTGCGCACCACGCAATAGAGCTTGAGCGCGTCGGTCTGACCGCCGAGATCGCCATTGACCTTGCAGACATAGGTTTCGTCTGGGCCTTTGCAGGTCACGCAGAACGCGGCTTCGCCGGCTTGGGCACGAAACCCGGTGCCGGCGAGCAGGCTCGCGGCAAGTCCTGCGCTGGCGAGGACGATGGCATACGCGCGACTAAACATGGCGCGGAGAGCTCCCTCGGTGGCTTCTCCCGTGAGCCGGACCTTAGCACGGGGAGCATGCCAACCCCACCCCGGTCTGGACCGGCCTGATTCTTCGATTAACTTGCCGGGCAAAAATGGCAGGAAAACGAAGTAATTACTGCTTCAGGCCCGAAGCGAGGGAGCCGTTGTGTCCGGGTGCCTGAAGCGTGTCGCTGTTGACCGGGACAGCGCCGCTCGTTAGGTCTTTTCGCCTTGGAGACGTGGCCGAGAGGCTGAAGGCGGCGGTTTGCTAAGGCGCTAATAACGGTTTTTCTAGTGCCTTGCTGTCCGCCGCTGTCCCTTAAATTCCTTAGTTTTCAAGGCATCGGCAAAGCTGCCCGCAGGAAACCTCGCTTTATGCGGTGGGCAATTTGGTGGGCAAAACCTCCCTGGTCCTATGGGGGGCGTCGGCTTCGGCCGACGCTGCTTTTGGCTTAGCATGCTCGACATGCCTGATGTCCAAACGAAGATTCGTGCCCTGTCTTCAACTGAGCGGAAAAAGCCACACGCGGGCTATCGCGCCGCGCGGTGGATCATTTCCGTGCTCTATTCCCTAGCGCTTCTCGGCTCGCTTTTCGCTGCACTCGACCGCAATTCCTCCAGTCTATCATTTCCGGTCGCGGCCCTCGCTCTTACACTAAGCTATGGGATTCTCGTGCTCTTACTGTGGCTGCACGAGCGGTTTCCGGCATCGCAGGAGAAACCCAACTGATCCCCTTCCGGCTTCGGCTTCGGCCGGGCGCTATTTTTGCTATAGAGGTCTTCGGATGCCGAAAGAGTTGACCAGCGTCGTTTCAAGCAGCAGCGCGGTTATCACTTCAAAAACGCCCTCGGCTGAGCCTGACTACTGTCGGCCCTCCGATGACCATCCGGTTTTCCATTACATTGGTCGGGTGGCGGCAGAGTGGTCACGTCTCGAGCATGCATTGGACCGCATCATTTGGGTCCTTGCCGGCGTCATCTCCAGCAAAGGAGCGTGCATCACTTCGCAGCTGTTGGGAGCTGCGGCGCGCTATAGGGTCATTCAGGGTCAGTTGAGGTTGCGGATTTTGAAGGAGCCCGACTTTGCGGAGCACCTGGAACGCGTCGAGGATCTGATGAGACATAGCTATGAGCCCCAGGAAAAGCGAAACCGCATTATCCACGACACCTGGTATGCCGACTCCGTCGAAAATGCTCCAGGGCAGTTTCGGAGCTGGCCTCACAAGAATCCGCAATTTGGAATCCGGTCAGTCGACTACATCGACATCGAACAAACAATATTCGCCGCAAGGTCATTGGCCGAGAAAGTTGAAGCGCTCTACGAGGACATTAACCGCCGGCTCAGCCACGCTTGAGATGGAATCCTCCGGCCCCCAGATAGAAGTCCGAGAAGGCGAAATCATTGTCCAGGAACCGCTGTCAGGTTTTGCCGCCGTCTACTATAAGCCTCCAGACCAGCCGCAATTGATCCTTCGGCGGCGCACCGAGACCGACGATTACGAGCTTCTGGCCCGCGTGTGGGCGGCCGCCAACGCCAAGGCCCGCGAGCTCGGTTGGATTGTGTAAGCGAGTAAGGAGGAACTGCTATGGCAAAGCCCGCCAGCCACAAACCGCTGAACTCACCTACATATGAGGAGAAGGTGGAGGGCGCGCGCAAAAGGGTGATGGAGCTAGCAAGTGAGTTGAGAAAGAACCAGATCACGTACCCGGATGTTGTGGGTGTTCTATGCGGAGCGGCGCTCGAGGTAATTTTGACTCATAAGCTACCCAGCTTTGATCGAGAAGATGCTAATCGGATAAAGGGGCGTCGCCGGAAATTCCTGCACAACGATGAATTGGACGCGCGCGTGGCGCGAGGGCAGATGGGAATCCATCTGTATTCCTATTTCATTCACAGTGATGACTTTCGTTAATTGAGACTCCCCAAAAACATAGAAGACCGCAAGGCCCTCGCGCGCGAGATCGCCGCGCGCACCGCGCCCCGCCTCATCGAGATCAAGCGAGTGCGAAAGAAGCGCGGCTTCTCAAAAGAAGAAATGCACCGGCTGAGGTATGGTCCTCATTGGGCTGAGCTCGAGTTTGAGCGGCGCGTCAGGACTTGGCAGAAATAGCCTGGACAACCGCGCGGTGAATACCACGGCGTCGGCTTCGGTCGGCGCCCATTCTTGTTGTACGGTGCAAATATGGCTGACCGAGATGCTCTCTTGAAAAGAGCGAAGGAACTTGGCCTGTCCGTCGAGTCAGGTCAGTACAAGCCGGCCACTGAAGCCTGGAACCAACTCGGCATAAGTGATTATGAGCTCCATAGGCGCATCTTGGAGGCAGAGAGAAGCCGCAGAGAAAGTCGACTGTGGATTGTTGCTCTGGCGTCCGCCGTGGCCTCGATCATTTCTGCCGCAGCGGCGTGGGTAGCCATTTTCTTTTCGTGATTGATAACGAGAGAAGCGCGACGCGCCTATGACGGCATCTGTCATGCTTTTTCTGTAAGTTCCTCGATCAGCTGGCGCCGAAGCTCCAGGCATTGCGGCCACCATGGACATCGTGGCTTGCGATTTGCTCGCCCCAGGCTCACCGGCAAGGCAAGTGTGCTTGCCAACGGCGAGGCGCCCCGGCCAAATCCAGTCTACCGGCTCAAGGTTGATTTCGGAGGAGCAGCGCGAAACGAGCCCAAGCTTCTCCTCCGGGAGAGTGTCGATCCATTCTCTCATCCGAGCCGCCTCCTTCTGTGCACCCGGCAGTCGCGCTTGAATTCGGCGACCGCGGCACGCGCGTCGTCAGCATCGAAGACGCCCCATTGAAGCTGCTCGCGAAGATCGAGCGCCCGCTCCATCAGATCAGTCGCGCGGTCGAGCCAATCGCGGCGTTCGTTGAGTTCGGCAATGACCTCTGCGGGATCGTCGTCGGGATGCAGGGGGATGATGACTGGCGAGCCTTTGCGCGGCCTGGAGAAATCCACGACACTCGCATCTAGCGCGCAGCAGTCGAACTCGGCGGGGTCTTCGCCTATAAAGTTGGTGACGTGCTTTGTCATCGCCGCACCGCCCTTCGAATGGCGGCGACCAGTTCGTCAGCCTTGTCGAGCGGCAACGTGATGCCGCCGCCAGATTGAAAGTAGGTGCGGGGAATAACTGCGGTGTATTCGCGAATCTCGATCTTCCGCTGACCGCGCCATTCCGTGACGAAGATGCGGACTTGGGCAGTCCCGCTCTTCGTTATGACCGCGAGCGCGTCTTGCTGCCGGCGACGCGTTGCGCTATCCCTTGGTTCGCCAGAACGTCTGTCATCACCGCCGCTGCCCCGCTCCAACGGGGTGGCGGTTTTCTTTATGTGGGACATGGCTCACGCGGCCTGCTCGCCGCTGAGCATCCGCTCCAGTGCGGATTTGATGACGAGCAATCGCTCGCCAGTCCTGATGCAAGGAATATCTCCAGCCTTCGCCGCCAAGTAAGCTTGGTTGCGTCCAATCCCGAGCTTGGCCGCAGCTTCGGGAATCGTGAGCGTCTGCCGCTCGGGGTTGTCTTTGCGTTTCATTCTGTTCTCATCCTTAAAAACGTCATCCGTATTTGCTTACATAACAAAGAAAGACGTTGCTTGGCAAGTGAGGTTGCGGTATATGGAAACGATCAACAAGGGAGAAAACGGTATGGCAAAGGACGTTGGGAAGCGGTTATCCCGGAAAAAAGAGCCAGAGGCCCCGAAGCGCGAAGGCGAGCGGGTCAACGTGGGCTTTCGAATCACCCCGAGCGTGCGCAAAATGCTTGAGCAGGCCGCGAGCAAGAATGGCCGCAGCCTCAGCCAGGAAATGGAGGTCAGGCTTGAGCGAAGCTTCGATTACCTAAACGTCGCCGGCGACGCCCTTCGGCTGGCCTATGGGCCGGTTGTCGCCAAGGCTATGTTTCAGTTTGCCGACACCATGCGCACTAAGCAGGTCGTGCGCGAGATGGTCGCCAAGGGCGCCATGACCGAGGAGCAGGCGCAGGCAATCTTCCCCACCTGCGACAAGCAGATTGCGGACCTGGCTAAGCTCGACCCCGGCACGCTGGAGGAAGTCCGATGAGGGGCAGCATCAGGCGCCGTGGCGCCAACAGCTTCGAGCTCCGGTTCAGCATCGACGGCAAGCGCCTGCAACGCAGCTTCAAGGGCACCTATAAGGAAGCACAGCGCGAGTTATCGCGGCTGCTCGCGGCGGCAGATCAAGGCAGCCTTCCCGATCCCAGCAACGTCTCCGTCGCCGAATATGTCTTGGCCTACGTCGAGACCGCCACGCAGTTGTCGCCAAAGACGGGGGAGAGATACCGCGAACTGGCCACGCGCCAGATCAAGCCGCATCTGGACGTGAAACTGCAGAAGCTCCGGCCCGAGCATATCGAGCAATGGCACGCTGCATTGTTGGCGGGCGGCTTGGCGCCTCGGACTGTCGGCCATGCGCACCGGCTGCTCAGCTCGGCACTAGCCCGCGCGGTCGAGAATGAAAGCGTGGCGCGTAACGTCGCGGCGATCAGAAAGCCGCCAAGCGTCGAACCGAAAGAGATCGCTATCCTGTCGCCAGATCAGATTGCAGCCGTGCTGGACGGCCTGAGAGGCCATGCGCTCTATCCCATCGCCTCCCTTGCACTCGGCACCGGAATGCGGCGGGGTGAGTTGGCTTGCCTTGCGCTGGGATGACATTGATCTTAACCGCTGCGTGCTGCGTGTCGAGCGCTCCGTCGAGGAGACAAAGGCTGGCCTTCGAATCAAGCCGCCAAAGACAAAGCGAGGGCGGCGCAATATCGGGCTGGCACCTGATGCCATCACCATGCTGCGCGCACACAAGGCCGAGCAAATGCGGCTAAGGCTCGCGTTGGGGCAGGGGGGTGCGCCGGTGCTGGTGTTTAGCACCATTGATGGCGAGCTTCTGTCACCGGACAATCTGAGCCGTGACTGGCGGCGCGTATGCCGCGCGCGGAAGCTGCCACTGGTGAGCTTCCACAGCTTGCGGCACACCCACGCGAGCGTGCTGCTTAGGGCCGGAGTGGACGTGCTAACAGTCAGCCGGCGCCTCGGGCATGGTAAGGCGAGCGTGACGTTGGATTGCTATGCCCACCTAATCGAAGGCGCCGACGCCGCGGCGGCGAAGGCAATCGAAGGGCTGTTGAAATGATAAAGCGCGCAGATTAAGAGCCTTACCGCGCAAAGTTTCCGTGCGGAGTGATGCCGGTGGGTGGGCAAACGGTGGGCAATTCACGGTTTGTTGCAATCGGCGCCAAAGCTAAGTAATTGAAACGCCAAGCGGGAGACGTGGCCGAGAGGCTGAAGGCGGCGGTTTGCTAAACCGTTATACGGTCAAAAGCCGTATCGAGGGTTCGAATCCCTCCGTCTCCGCCAGCTTCTGGCATCTGTGGGTCCGGATCGAACGCTGCAAAGAGGCCGCTCTGTCTTCCTCGGAATCTGATCCAGAATGAAGCTGATCGCGCATGTTATCGACGGTCATCACGTCGACATCCGCCCGGCGCCCGTCGAGCGCGAGTGGATGGATGAGACCAATCAGCGCTTCGCCTATCGCTGCCTCCCCCTCAACATTGCCAACGCCTTCGGTTGGGAGGTCCTGTGCAATGCCGGGTTCCTTGCCACCTGGAACGGCGGGGCCTTGACGGACGCGATCACCATCGAGCCCGATCCTGGCATGCAGGCGCCTGCGGTCAGCCATTTCGGTCACGGCATTCTGACGTTCCACCTGCCGTGTCTGTTTCGCACCGAGCCGGGCTCGAGCCTGATGGTGCAGGGCCCGATCAACCACCCGAGGGATGGCATTGCCGCCCTTGCCGGCATCATCGAGACCGATTGGTCTCCGTACAGCTTCACCATGAACTGGATCTTCACCCAGCCCGACGTTAGCGTGCGGTTCGAGAAGGGCGAGCCCTACTGCCATATCTTTCCGGTGCAGCTTGGCGTGCTGGAGTCGATCGAGCCTGAGCTGCGGCTCCTGTCCGAGAATCCGGAGCTCAAGCGCGCACACGATCTCTGGAGTGCAAGCCGCGCGAAGTTCAACACCGACCTAAAGGAGCCTGGATCAGACGCGCAGGCCGACAATTGGCAGAAGCTCTATTACCGCGGGCTCGACCCGGGAGCCACCAAGCCTCCAGCCGAGGGGCATCGCACGCGTCTGAGACTGAAACCCTTCAAACGCCCCGGCTAGGACCTCAGCGATAGGCCCAAGCGCCGAAGGCATAAGGGTTGAAGCGGCGCGGATTGAAGCGGCGTGGCCGCGGCCGCTCCGCCTCCCACTTCCGACTGGGAGCTGTGCGCTTCGCCCGCCTGGCTTTGGCAGGGCGGGTGCGCGCGGCAGGCTCGGCCCGCGCCACGACCTTCACTTCGCTTGGCACGCCCTGGGGGTCGACCACGACAACGCCGGTGTCGCTCCAGGTCCAGGAGGCGAGTTCCTCGCCCCAGCGGCACGGCTCGATGGCGATCACTTTGCCTGAATAGACGTTGACGAGGGCGACATATTCGAGCCGCTCGCCCTTCGCCGAGGTGCCGGCGAAGTAGTGCAGGAGGCCGATCGAGCGTAGCGACCCCTTGAGCCGCTGCCAGTGCAGTAGCTCGGGCTCGCCGCTGCCATACATCTCCAGGGTGAGCTTGAGGCCGGTGTACTCCAAATGCTGCGCCACATACCCGTTGGGCGTCGCCTCCACCGCCCAATCCTCGATGTCCGGGCCGAGATATTGATCGTCATCATCATCGTCGTCATTGGCCGCATCCAGCCGCTCGCAGGGCGACGTCATCACCGCCATCCTGGCGCCAACGTCGCTCTTGGTCTGGAAGAGGAGCGCAGTCTTGAGCCCGACGTTCGTGGCATCGGCAAGCTTCGCCAAGGTGCCTTCACCGTCCTGTGCGGTGTGCCCGTCTTCACAGAGGCCTTCCGTGTCGGGTGCAGCGGCGGTCTCGACCTCGTCGTCCTCAGCCTCGTCCTGCTGGTTCGGCTCGAGACCGGCGTCGTCAGGGGAGGGGTCGAGCGTCTTTGCCTCGGCGACGTCTTCGAGAGCGAGCCCCGGCTTCTTAAGGTGCCGATAGACAGAGGCACGGCCCAAATAGATGCGGGCGGTCTTCGCGCCGAACGTGATCGCGGACGTGTAGTCGTCGAGCGCTTCGCGGTAGCGGTGAAGCGTCACCATCGCATCGGCGCGGTTGCCGTAGGCCTCGCCGTAGCGGCTATTCAGAGCGATGGCGCGGTTGAGATCGCGGATGGCGCCGGCAGGTCGATGGAGCGCCGCCTGGGCCTTGCCGCGGCCGTTGAATGGAGCGGAATTTTGCGGCAGCAAGCTCACGGCCCGACTGTACTCGGTGATGGCCTCTGACGGTTTGCCAAGCAATAACAAGGCGTTGCCGCGGTTGTGATGAGCGGCCCCGTAGGTCGGGGCGAGCGCGACGGCTTGGCCGAAATCTTTCTCGGCCTCATCGTAGAGCTTCAATTCCAGAAGCACGTTGCCGCGATTGTTATAGAGCGTAGGCTCAGTTGGCGCGAGCTTAAGCGCAGCGTTGAAATCTTCGACCGCAGCCCGAAGCTCTCGGAGCCGCCAACGCGCGAGCCCCCGATTGTTGAGCGAGAACACCCGCGTCGCCTCGGCAAGGGCCGCCGATTGCAGCGCCTCGGTGAGCAGGCCGTCGGCCTCTTGATATTGCCCGCGAACAAGAGCGGCGCATCCTTGGCTCGCCTTGAGGGCAGCATCACGGGCCTCGGCGGCGTGGACGAGAGTTGGATTAGAGGTGGTGAGAATAAGGAGGAAAAGACTGGCGAGGAGAACCGCCCGCTGAGCAAGCCTTCTTGCTCGACACGTGGCACATAGACTCCAGACTGCCGACGCCGCCGCAGACACGGGTCCCCGCACCTTCTCGGACCGCGGCACCGGTCAAGCGTGCCGCACGCGCACCCGATCAGTCACTCTCCTACGTCGATGGAGCGGTGACAAATCACGATTGCAGATTCGGATGTCGCGGTGACGACGATGACCTTTGCGAAAAATTTGTCGGCGTCGATGATGTCGAAAGCGATGCTTCGACTTAGTGACGCGCGCTCATCCTCGATCGCAGTCGAAGAATTTCTTGGCAGCGGTGCGGGGAGTAGGCAGGGAACAGCAGAGGGCGCTGAAACGAAGGGCGGGAATGGTTTGAACCATCCCCGCCCGTTTAAGGATCCGTGGGCAGCGGACGAAAGCCGCCCGTGCCAAGGCTTCAGGTCTCAGTAATAGATGCAGTCGTAATAGCGCTGCCACCAATAGCTGCTGCCGGTGGCCAGAGCTTGCCGGCGAAGCCAGGCGCAACCGCCATAGCCGTAATAGCCGTAGCCGACACCGACGCCGACATAGGGCCACCAGCCGTAGCGATAATAGCGGCCGCGATAGTAGCGGCGGTTCTTGTAGGCATAGTGCTTGCTCTTGCCGCCGTAGTAGTGTCTCGGCCCGCCGTAATAGTGACCGTAGCGATGGCCGCTGCCACGATAGACGTGGCCGCCGCGATAATGGCCCCCGCCGCCACGGTAGGCGTAGCCGCCGCCACGGTAGTGACTTCCGCCACCACGAAAGGCGTGACCGCCCCCATAGTGACCACCGCCCATATGGCCATGACCGCCGCCCATATGGCCACCGCCATGGCCTCCGCCGCCGCCATGACGGACGAGCGTGACCAAGTTTCCGCTCGGCACGGTGCCGGCGGGTTTCAGGCCACTGAAGCCGGCCCTGGCGGTCTGCTCGGTCACGGGCGCAACGACAAGTCCGCCCATGAGCGCCGTGACCGCAACTGCAATCAGAGCACGTCGCATGATCTTCCTCTCCATTGTCTTCTATGTTTGGCCAAGGCGCGGTCGCGTGCCGCATCTGGGGCCAGGATTGATCAACAAGATCCTACAGATAGGTATGGTTCCCTTGATCCTGATCAAGCCCTTGTGAGCTGGGCGTCCTAAAAACGAGGGGATGCTGAATCCAGAAGAGCCGGAGGTCTCGATCGGCGGGCGATGAGTGGTCTGAGAGAGATCGATTATGTCTTGCAGAAGCTTGACTGGATGCGGTCGGAGCGCATTTGGCCGAACGGTTTGCGTTATCTCTGGACCGACGCCTTCGGCCTGGTACTCCTCGTTTCGCTCTATCAGGCTCTCAACGAGGAGCGTCATCTCGACCAAGCCGAATGGCTGGTCGCCGAGGTGAATCGGGTGCTTGGCCGCCCTCGGGGCATTCGCATCGGCGAGGAGGCGGACCGCGACGGCCAATACTTCCACTACCTCGCCATGTGGCTCTTCGCGCTGTCGGTGCTCGGGCGCTACCGGCCGTTCTACCGCGAACAGGGCATTACCCTTGCGCGCCAGATCCATGACCCGTTCGTCATCCCCGGCCGCGGCGTGATCTGGAAGATGGCAGAGGATCTGAGTGGGCCCTATCCGGGTTATGGCTTCGGCGCGCTTGACGCTTTCGACGGCTACGTCTCCTACCGCCTTCTCGACGAGCAGGCGCTCGCCCGCGAGATCGCCGAGATGCGCGCGCTGATCGAGCGAACCTACGCGGACCTCGTCATTACCCAGGACCTCGGCCTCGGCATGATGCTGTGGCTCGCCCACTTCTTTCCGGAGGAACGCTGGGCCAAGCTGCAGCGAGCCCGCTCGCTCGCCGTGCTCGAACAGGCGTGGCAGAATGAGGGCTACTTCGCCCGCGAGCCCTACCTCCCCGACGTCCGCATCGCCTTCGCCAATTACGGCGTGTCGGTGGGCCTGCAAGCGGTGGACGCCATGGCGGATCGGGTCCAGCGACTGAACGCCTATTTCGACACCTATCGCTCAGGCGATGAATATGACCGCGCCGCCATCACCCATGTGATGGCGTGCAGTTCGCATTTTCCGGGCTTGTTGCTACGGCGCGACTAGAATGCCGCGGCAATGGCGTCGTCGACGGTCGAAAGCCACACGAACTTCAGCGCTTGCCGCGCGCCCTCGGGGATCTCCTCGAAGTCTTTGCGGTTCCGCTCGGGCAGGAGCACCGTCGTGATCCCGGCACGCATCGCCGCCAAGGCTTTGTTCTTGACGCCGCCGATGGGCAGCACCAGGCCGCGCAGCGAGATCTCGCCAGTCATGGCGACGTCGCTTTTCACTGTGCGGCCGGTCAGCAACGACACGATGGCGATGAACATGGCGACGCCCGCGCTCGGCCCGTCCTTGGGGATGGCGCCGGCCGGCACGTGCAGATGAATGTCCGACTTCTCGAACACGCTGTTGTCGATGCCGAGCGAGGCAGACCGCGCCTTGACGAGGCTGAGGGCCGCTTGTGCGCTTTCCTTCATCACGTCGCCGAGTTGTCCGGTGAGGATCAGCTTGCCGCTGCCCGGCACACGGGCGCATTCGACGAACAGAATGTCGCCACCGGTCGGCGTCCAGGCGAGCCCCGTCGACACACCGGGCACGCTGGTGCGCATCGCCACCTCGCTCTCGAAGCGGCGGGCGCCAAGGATGCCATGCAGGTCCTTAGCCTCGACCTTGACGCGGTCGGTCTTGCCCTCGGCGATCTGCATCGCGGCGTTGTGGCAGATGGCGCCGATCTCGCGCTCGAGATTGCGAACGCCGGCCTCGCGCGTGTAGTCCTCGATGATGGCCCTGATCGCGTCGTCGGTTATCTCGCATTGCGACGGTTGCAGGCCGGCGGCCTCGAGCTGGCGCTTCATGAGATAGCGTTTGGCGATCTCGACCTTCTCCTCCTCGGTGTAGCCGGGGATCTCGATGATCTCCATGCGGTCGCGCAAAGGCCCGGGGATGGTGTCGATCACGTTGGCTGTGCCGATGAACATCACCTGCGACAGGTCGAAGGGGACCGCGAGGTAGTTGTCCCGGAAGGTGGAGTTCTGGGCCGGATCGAGCACCTCCAGCAGGGCCGCGGAGGGATCGCCATGGAAGCCCTGACCGAGCTTGTCCATCTCATCGAGCATGAGCACCGGATTCCGGGTCTCGGCCTTGCGGATGGCTTGGACGATGTTGCCCGGCAGCGCGCCGATATAGGTGCGCCGATGGCCGCGGATCTCGGCTTCGTCATGAAGGCCGCCGAGGCTGATGCGCTGGAATTTGCGGCCCGTGGCGCGCGCAATCGACTGTCCAAGCGAGGTCTTGCCGACGCCGGGAGGACCGACAAAGCACAGGATAGGGCTCTTGCCTTCCGGATTGAGCTTGCGCACAGCGAGGAACTCGAGAATGCGCTGCTTTATCTTGGGCAGCCCGTAATGGTCCTCGTCGAGGATGCGCCGTGCCTCGGCGATGTCGATGCGCTCCTCTGAGAGCGTCGACCAAGGTAATTCGACGAGCCAATCGAGATAGGTTCGGATCATGGAATGCTCCGCACTCGCCTCGGGAGTGCGCTCAAGACGCTTGAGCTCCTTCTGGGCCTGTTTCTCGGCCTCCTCAGGCATCTTCGCCTTCTCGATGGCCTCGCGGAGTTCCTCGATCTCGGCGCCGGTGCCTTCGCCTTCGCCAAGCTCCTTCTGGATCTGGCGCAGCTGCTCGCGCAGGA
>Ga0307444_1000306_pt1 | contig 24678 bp, 19 predicted proteins | sample SalMarSW160340MG_FD_202145 | JGI IMG/M metagenome (GOLD analysis project Ga0307444, IMG submission 202145) | Salt marsh sediment microbial communities from the Plum Island Ecosystem LTER, Massachusetts, United States - SW1603-40 | ecosystem: Environmental > Aquatic > Marine > Intertidal zone >...
TCATCGTCCCTTCCTACGATCTGGTGATCGTGCGCCGGGGTCTCGACTACGGGCGCCAGGGCTTCAACCAGTGGGACATGACCCGCGAGGTCGTGAAGGCGATCCGGCCCGCCGCGACCGACCACTAGCGCGGCTCGTCTCACGGCTCCGGCGGTGTGCGCAGCCGCTCGACGGCCGTCCGGAAGAACTCGTTGTCCGGATCGAGCGCCAACGCGCGCTCCATGGCCGTCAGCGCTCCCTCGCGGTCCCCGGAAGCCCCGAGCACCCGCGACTCGAGAAAGTGGGGATAGGGCTCGTCGGGATGGTACTCGAGGTCGAGCCGGATCACGGCGAGCGCCGCCTCGAGTGCTCCCTCGTTGGCGAGCGTCTCGGTGAGCTCGTTCAGGGGGCCCGACCCGAAGTCGTACGCGGCACTCCCGAAGTATTGCTCTCGAAGCTCGCGATACTCGGCGATCGCGGCGTCGATGCCCTCGGCGTCGAGCACTTCACGGACCTCGCGCTCCAGCGTCCGGGGACGCGCGAGCCCGTGGTGGCAGGTGACGCACTCCACCTCGAAGGGCGACTCCCGGCCGATGGACGCGAGCCATTCGCCGTTGATCTCGTTCCGCATGCGGATCATCCTGCGCGCGATCCGTTTCGTCTCCTTGTCGTCGGATGCGAAGTCGTAGCCCTCGAAGTCGTCGGGGTTCTCCCCCACGTGACAGTGGTTGCAGCGCACGTCGAGCGCCCCGGCGAAGCCACGCATGATCCCGAGGAGGTCTCTCCGGGCGATGTCGGCGGGGAGCACCTTGAGGTTCGTGAACGTGTCGGGGATCTGGGCGGTGCCCGTGCCGGGGATCGCGACGAGGGCGAGCACGGTCAGGGTCAGAAGGGTGTCGAGGCGCGCTGGCATGGTCGACCGACTCCTTTTCCATGCACGAACGGAGATGGCGGCCACTCGGGCAATGCCGCGGCGCAAGGATTCGGCGTGGGGAATGTCAGGAAACGGCAAGGTCCGACGCCGGGGTTTGCCGGCGCGGGGCTCGCCGGCTCGATTCCGTGATCCATGGACCTACGAGGAAGCGCCAGACGCGCCCGCGCGTGGCTCGCGATCCTGGTCCCGCTGGCGCTCGGTCTCGTCTTCTCGTCGGGGCTCGCATACCAGACGTGGGACGCGAGCCGGGAGCACCGGCGGACGGCCGAAGCGACAGTGCGCGACCATGCCGCCTTCGCCGCCCACCTGGTGGCGTCGCGCATCGCCGGACGCGTGCAGCAGTCGATGCTGTACGCCTTCTACGGAGTCGACCTCGCGATCCGGGCCGGCGCCGAGCGCTGGCCGGAGGTCGACGCGCTCAGGACCGACCAGGAGATCGGGCGCTGCGACGCGGTCCGCCCCGGATCCGAGCGCGTGTTCTTTCGATGGGTCGAGGGCGGCGCACTCGACATCCTGGGGCCCGCCAATGACGGCCTGCGAGGTTGGCTGGATAGCTGGATACCCGAGGCCGCACGCCGCCGCGGCGCGGAGCGGCCGTACGGTCTGCGCTTCGGGGCGCCCGGGATCGGACCCGAGGGAGTCGCATTCCGCGTCTTCCGTACACCGGCGCAGGCGGTCGTGTACGGCCTCGACAACTGCTTTCGGGATCTGGAGGTCGACCTGATCTCGGAGGTCCTCGCGGAACCCGCTGTCCTGCCCCCCACGCTGGTCGGAGACACACCCAACGATTCTCTCTTCCGAGTCATCGTGACGAACGGGGCGGGCCAGACGGTGCGCGGCGATCCCGTCGGGGGCCGCGATGAGTATGTGGGGCGAGCCGACCTCGAGCCGGTGGAGGTGTACGGCGGTCTGTCGGTCGAGCTGCGGCTGGCGGACGCCACCGCGCGGCGACTGGTGATCGGCGGGATGCCTCGGTCTCGGCTCCCCGAGGCCCTCACGCTGGTGGCGCTGACCGCGCTCCTCCTGGGTGTCGCGGCGCTCCAGCTGCGGCGGGGGCAGGAGCTCGTGCGGCTCCGGGAGCGCTTTGTCGCCAACGTGTCCCACGAGCTCCGTACCCCGCTCCAGCAGATCCTCCTGTTCTCCGATCTGCTGCGTCTCGGCCGGGTGGCCGATGAGGCCGAGAGGGCCGGGGCACTGGCGGTGATCCACCGCGAGACGGGTCGCCTGATCGGGCTGGTGGAGAACGTCCTGGCCTTCTCGCGACTCGACCGCGACGAGGCGACGCCCCCGCTCCATGTCCGCGACACCGCACTGCTCGAGCTCACGCGCGACGTTGTCGAGTCCTTTCGCCCCATGGCGGAGGAACGTGGAGCGCGGTTGGAGGTGGGCGGCGAGGAGGTGGTGGTGGAAGGGGACCCCGGTGCCCTGCGGCGCGTCCTGATCAACCTGCTCGACAACGCGGTGAAGTACGGCCCGGACGGACAGACGATCCGAATCGTCGTGGGACGGAGTGGCGGCGCTGGTCGCGTCTCGGTGGAGGACGAGGGGCCTGGCATCCCGGACGACGCTCGCCAGCGGATCTGGGAACCGCACGTGAGGCTGGAACGCGATGAGGAGCGCGGTCGGTCCGGACACGGGGTGGGGCTGGCGATCGTCCGGGACCTCGTCGAGCGGATGAGGGGTCGGGTGTCGATCGACGACACACGGGACGGTGGGGCGAGCTTCTCGATCGTGCTTCCCCCGCGCGCCCCGTGAAGCGTGCGCCGCCGCCTCGAGTCCTCATCATCGAGGACAACGTCAGCCTCGCAGGGGGCATCCGCCGCGCGCTGGAGACCGAGGGCTACCGGGTCGCGCACATCCCCCGCGGAGACGAGGCGCTGGAGCGCATCATGCGAAGCAGCTTCGACCTCATCCTGCTCGATCTCATGCTGCCGGGCGCGAGCGGCTTCGACGTGCTGCGACGACTCAGGGAACGGGGGGACGACACACCCGTGTTGATCCTGTCGGCCCGCGGCGAGGAGGTCGACAGGATCCAGGGCTTCCGGCTGGGCGCCGACGATTACGTAGTCAAGCCCGTGGGCGTTCTCGAGCTGCTCTTCCGGACCGAGGCGATCCTCCGTCGCACGGGACCGCGAGCCCCCGAGGATCCGGTTCCCCGGCGATACGGCTTCGGCGATGTCGAGGTCGACGAAGGGACGCGCGTCGTGACGCGAGCGGGCGCCCGCGTCACGCTCTCCCGGCTCGAGTTCGATCTCCTCGTCGTGCTGCTGCGCGCCGACGGCAACGCGGTCGGTCGGAAACGGCTGCTACGCGACGTGTGGGGAATCGACCGGCCCGAACGTGTCCGGACCCGGACGATCGACACGCACATCGCAGCGCTCCGGAGCAAGCTGGAGGCGGAGCCGGGACGGCCACGGCACATCCTCACGGTCCGCAAGGTCGGCTATCGGCTCGACACGGACCCGGACGGGGGCGTGTAGCGGGCCTGGCGGGTCGGGATCCGCCGCGTGGCCAGGCCTCGCCGGATCCTCGCGTTGATACTTCACGTACCACAAGATCCGCACCGGAGCCCTGGCCGTGAGAGGTCAGCCGCTCAACCCGACGCGGGGCAGGAGCCAGTCGAAGACCGCCTCCAACACGCCGGTCCGCGGTCCGTCGCTCTGGCACATCGCGCCGCCGTCCACCAGCTCGTGGTTCGCGTTCGGGAACTCCACGATGGTGAAGTCCTTGTGGAGGCGGTCCCGGAGGCGCTCGAGGTTGGCGACGCTCCGGGTCACGGGGATGCTCGTGTCCCTTCCGCCGAACAGCCACAGGCCCGGGGCCCGCATCTCCTCCAGGTACGGCGCCGGATCGAATCCGGAGGGTCCCGCGGCCGCCAGACGGCTCTCGATCTCCGCGTCCGATAGGCCGGTGGGGACGCACTGGTCGTCGCCGGTCAGCTGGCTGTACAGCTCCTCCTCTCCGATGGTCACGGCGGGGCCGGAGCCGATGATCGTGAACGCGATGTCCAGCGGCGCCATGGCCGCGGCGGCGGGCACCACCCAGCCTCCCTGGCTGAACCCGAACAGGCCGCGGCGGCCGGGATCGACGTCCGGATTCGTCCCGAGGGCGGCGAGCGCCCCGATGAGGTCATGGGCCAGGAGGGGAAAGTAGTCCGGATCGTGAATGGGGCAGCAGTGGCCGCCCGACTCCCCGACGCCACGGCGGTCGAACGACAGGACGGCGACGCCGCGACCCACCCACATCGGGATGGCGGTCCCCGCCCATGGGGCACGCGTCCAGCGCGGGGATCCGAACTGGAATACGACCGCGGGGTGCGGGCCGCTCGCCGTGGGCAGGTAGAGCGTCCCGGCCAGCACCGTCCCGTCGAGGCTCCTCCAGCGCACATCGACCTCGCGGTGATCATCGAATCGTCGCTCGGGGGCGAAGCCGAGGGGGGGAGAGTTCGGAGTGGCACACCCCGTCGTCAGGCACGCGATCGCCAGCATGACCTCGATCGCACGCGAGCTTCTCACCGTTGGCGTCATCGCGTCCGTCCTCGATCCCGTCACACGCGGTACACGGCCGCCCCGATCGCCGCGGCGATCAGGAACTCGACCGCGCTCCACGCCCACACCTTCGCGCCCAACGACCAGGAGAAGAGTCCCCACTCCGCCATCACGGCGTACGGCAACACGGAGGCGAGGAGCCAGGCGAACCCCGCCGCGGCGAGAATCGCCTGTGGCCGCGGAAGCGCGCGCGCCATCATCCCGAACAGGGTGACGATGATCGCTCCCAGCACCAGACGCACGAGCGTGTGCGTCATCATCGGCCCGGGTCCCTGGGGCACCGCGAGACCGATGGCGTCGAAGGCGTTCTTCATCTCACGGTATCCGAACACGGCCGCCATCAGCATCCCGCTCATCACGACCCAGACGCCCCCCGCGAACCCGGCCAGCGCCAGCCGTGGCAGGTCGATGGTCGCCTCGTTCATGTCGGACCTCCACGTGGGAAGTAGTGGCGATCGGCGACGCCCCCGCTCCTGCGTGTCCGGGCCGGGACTCGTCCGACTCGGATCGCTTCTGGTCCACGGTTCGAATCCGTTCGAGCGCGGCGATGCTGAGCCGTGCCGGATCGCGACGGTCGTCCAGTCCCTGGATGAACAACGCCGGCTGCTCCATCCGCTCGAGGTCCGGCAGGGGGTCGAAGCACCCGTCGCGGCCTCGGTTGGCCGCGGTGAACTCCGAGGCCGACTTCCGAAGCGGACAGCGTCGCTCGCCTCATGTCCACGTCGCGCCTCCCAGATGGTCACCGAGCCAGGACAGCACCAGGGTCCAGCCCTCGGCGTGTTCGCGACACGATCGCGTGCGCCGCGCGAAGCCGGAGTGGATGACGCTGAGCCGGGTGCCGGCGGGTGTGGGCTCCAGCTCGTACCGGACACGGGTCTCGACGAAGTCGTCCCAGCTCGCGCACCACGTGGTCTCGAGGAGTCGCGGAGGCTCGACCGCGAGGTACTCGCCCCGGACGCTGGAGGGCTGACCGGCGGCGTTCTCCGATTTGCAGCTCCACGACCCGCCCGGACGAAGGTCCACATCCCAATCGAATGTACGGTACACCTCCACGGCCCCCCACCACGAGGCGAGCTCGACCGGATCGGTCAGCGAAACGAACACCCGCTCGGGTGGAGCCTCGATCTCGATGACCGCCTCTACGATCCCCCTGCCGGTGTCGGCGACGGCGCCCATTCACGGCCTCCGTTCCACATGACGCTTCAGACTCTCGAGGCTCTCGTCCCAGAAGACGCGATATGCCTCGGTCCACCGCGCGATGTCGCGGATGCGCTCCGCGGACAGCTCGTAGATCCGGCGGCGACCCTCGCGATGCGCCCGTACGAGTCCCGCCTGTCGCAACACGCGCAGGTGTCTGGACACCGCCGGCCTGCTGATGGGGAATCCGTCGGCTAGCTCCGTGGCCGGGCGGCCTCCCTCGCGCAGCCGATGGAGGATGGCCCGCCGGGTGGGGTCGGCGACGGCGTGAAACACGTCGGCATGCGCTCGTGAACGGTGCATGTTTCCTGATATGTAACCTTTCCGTTACGGAAAATCGCGCGAGCGAGGCGGCGTGTCAATGCCAGTCTCCGACCGTATCAACGCGGGCCTTCGGCGCGCGGCGTCCGGGTGGACGCTCCGGTCGCGTCGGCGCGGCACGGCATTCGCTCGCTGGGTCCGTTCGGGGGTCGCGCGGACGGCGGAAGGCATGGATCGGGAGGGCGACACATGAGATGGCAAGGCGTCGTGTCAGTTCTGGCCCTGGGAGGCTGTATCGCGTGCTCGGGCAATTCGCGGGTCGAAAGCGGCCCCTCGCCGCGGGCCGAGGTGCTGGCGTCGGGCAACGGGACGGTGGTGACGGACGGGTCGAGCAGCACCGCGGCGACGCTCGGGATCCCGCCGGGTCACCTCCCCGCTCCGGGCGCGTGCCGTGTATGGGAGCCCGGACGCCCGCCGGGCCGGCAACGGCACCTCCCGTCGGGCTCTTGTCGCGATGTGGAGCGGCAGGTTCGTCCGGGTCAATGGCTCGTGTATCGCCCCGGAGACGACAGGAAGGTGGTCGAGGTCCGTACCTACGAGGCGGCGCGCTCGGGCGGGATCGTTCTCCGCCTTACGCGCGTGTTCGACATCGCGACCGGGAAGCTGCTCCGCGAGATCGAGGGCTGAGGCGGCTCCCCCGGGTCCGGTTTCGGGGGTTCCGCTCTACGACGACGCGCCGCCCGCCGGCGATGGGCGCGTACGCCAGTACCTCGCCAGCCCCCACCAGGAATCCTCGTATCCGAACGTGGCGGTGTATTTCCCCGCGACCTCCGACGGCATGCGGGTCGCGAGGTCCCGCTTCAGCCATTCCGCGAACTCCCGCGCTCGGCGCTCGTCCCGGTCGGGGTCGTCCCGATCCGGGTCGTCGACGTCGAGCGATTCGCGCACGCGCGCCGCCCATTTCCGCAGACCGCGGCGAAGCTCCGCGAAGTGGGCCTCGGGGTCGTCGAAGGGGCCGAAATGGGTGCACACGATGCGGCGTGGGGCCCGGGCGAGCACGCGGTCCATGCTCGCGAGCCACGCTTCGACGTCGATGTCCGGCGGCGGCGTGACGGGGACCGGGAGCCCGCCGGGCAACCGGATCCCTCCGACGTCGCCGATCCACGCCGTCCCCGCGGCTTCCTCGTGGTAGGCGACGTGGTGCTTCGCGTGCCCCGGCACGTACGCAACATCGAGCCGCCGCCCACCGAGCTCGACCGCGTGTCCCTCGTCGACCTCCACCACCGACGACGCCGGGACGGGTACGAACTCGCCCCACAGACGCTCCATCTCGCTCCCATAGATGCGCTCGGCCGAGGCGAGGAGACGGGACGGATCGATCATGTGTCGGGCGCCGCGCGGGTGGACGTACACGCGCGCCCGGGGCGCCTCCCGGGCGATCGCGCCCGAGGCCATGGCGTGATCGAGGTGGATGTGGGTGAGGAGGATCGCGTCCACATCCACGAGGGCGTGACCGAGCTCTTCGAGGCGGCACCGGAGCTCCTCGAGACACGAGGTCGGGCCGGGATCGACGAGGGCGATGCCGGCGGCGTGCTCGAGTACGCCGGTGCCGATGGCCCCCGGGCGCCCCAGGTGCCGGATGTCCACGAAGTGGGTGTCGTCGTCGATGCGCTGGACCGTCACGGGCGTCCGCTCGCCGGGGTCGTGTATGTCGCCCGGGCAACCTACGGGCATCGTCTCGGACCCGCAGGCCGGACCTCGCTTGACGGAGTCCGGCTCCGGCGCTCGGTTCCGGACGATCGCTGCGCACCCGAGCCCGGAGCCCGTCATGGATCCCGCCACCGACCCTCGAGCCCCCGTCCCGGCTCACCTCGACCGACGCGAGTTCGTCGGGCTGACTGCGATGGGGATCGCGATGCTGGCGGCCGGAGGGTGCGACCGCGACGGGGAGGGCACGGCCGCCGCCGGTCGGGCCGGCGCCTCGTTCGAGCTCGAGGAGATGACGGTGGGAGAGCTCCAGGCGGACATGGCCGCGGGGGCGCGCACCTCCGTCTCGATCTGCGAAGCGTACCTCGACCGCATCGAGGCAAACGACCGCCGCGGTCCGACGCTCCGCTCCATGCTCGACCTGAACCCCGAAGCCCTCGACCTCGCCGAGCGGCTCGACCGCGAGCGAGCCGCGGGGGGGGCACGCGGGCCGCTACACGGCATCCCGGTCGTCCTCAAGGACAACATCGACACGGCGGATCGGATGACGACGACCGCGGGGTCGTTGGCGCTCGAGGGCTCGATCGCGGCCCGGGACGCCTTCGTGGCGCGGCGACTGCGGGAGGCCGGCGCCGTGATCCTCGGCAAGGCGAACCTGAGCGAGTGGGCCAACTTCCGGTCCACGCGCTCATCGAGCGGCTGGAGCGGCCGCGGGGGCCAGTGCGGGAACCCCTACGCCGTCGACCGCAGCCCGTGCGGCTCGAGCGCCGGCACCGGGGCGGCCGTCTCGGCCAACTTCGCCGCCGTCGGGGTCGGGACCGAGACCGACGGGTCGGTCGTGTGTCCGTCGGCCACCTGCGGGTTGGTGGGGATCAAGCCCACTCTCGGGCTCGTGAGCCGGGCGGGCATCATCCCGATCGCGCACAGTCAGGACACGGCGGGTCCGATGGCACGCTCGGTGGAGGACGCGGCCATCCTGCTCGGCGCGATGGCCGGGGCGGACCCGGACGACCCCATCACCCGGACGGATCGCGGGGAGTCGGACTACACCGTCTACCTCGACCCGAGCGGTCTGGCGGGCGCGCGCATCGGAGTGGCCCGCAACGTGATGTTCGGAAACACCCCCGACGCGGACGCCGTGGCGGAGACCGCGATCGAGCTCCTGCGGGCCCGGGGGGCGACGGTGATCGACCCGACTCCGCTGCCGCACGCGGGGGACTACGATGATTCGGAGTTCGAGGTCCTCCTGTACGAGTTCAGGTCCGATCTGAACGCGTACCTGGCCGGGCTCGGCCCCTCGGCGCCGGTCCACAGCCTCGCCGATGTCATCGAGTTCAACGATGCGAACCGCGAGCGCTCGATGCCGTACTTCGGCCAGGAGATCATGCTCATGGCCGAGGAGAAGGGGCCCCTGACCGAGCAGGCGTACGTGGACGCCCTCGCGCACGACCACCGGCTGTCCCGGGCCGAGGGGATCGATGCCGCGATGGACGAGCACGAGCTCGACGCGCTCATCGCGCCCACCGCCGGGCCCGCCTGGACGATCGACCTCGTGAATGGGGACCACTACGGGGGCGGGAGTTCCACGCCCGCGGCGGTGGCGGGGTATCCCCACATCACGGTGCCGGCCGGCTACGCCTTCGGGCTCCCGATCGGTCTCTCGTTCTTCGGACGCGCGTTCTCCGAGCCCACCCTGATCCGTCTCGCCTACGCGTTCGAGCGGGCCACGAATGCCCGCCACGCACCCGATCTGCGGGCGAGCCTCGGGCTTCGGTCCGCGTGAGCCGTCCGGATCCCGGGGGGACGCGCAGCCTCCCGACGGCCGGCGAGGAGCCGCGCGGGAGCGGGTCGAACGCCTCGGTCGAGGCGCGGTGATCCTGCTCGAAGCCTGCGTCGACTCCCCCGCGGGCGCGGTGGTGGCCGCCGACGCCGGAGCGGGTCGCGTCGAGCTGTGCGCCGACCTCGTCGAGGGGGGGACGACACCGAGCGCCGGAGCCATCGCGCTCGCCGTCGCACGCACTCAGGTGCCCGTCATGGTCATGATCCGGCCCCGTGGCGGCGACTTCCTGTATTCGGGCGGCGAGCTCGAGGAGATGCGGCGCGACATCGCGGTCGCGGCCGAGCGGGGCGCCGCGGGCGTGGTGCTCGGCCTCCTCCGGGCGAATGGCTCGGTGGACGCGGAGCGCACAGCGCTCCTCGTCGGGGAGGCGCGACCGCTGTCGGTCACCTTCCACCGCGCCTTCGACCTGTGCCGCGATCCCTTTCGGGAGCTCGAGGCCCTGGTCGAGCTGGGGGTCGACCGGGTGTTGACCTCGGGTCAGGCGCCGAGCGTGCCCGAGGGGCTGGACCGCCTGCGCGAGCTGGCGGCGGCCGCCGACGGCCGCATCGGTATCCTACCGGGCGGCGGGATCCGAGCCGAGAACGTGGCCGACGTGGTCTCGATCCCGGGCATCCACGAGGTCCACGTGCGCGCCGCCGGCGAGCGACGGAGCCCCATGACGCACCGCAACCCGGGCGTCCACATGGGGTCGCGGTACGAGCCGGACGAGTATCGCCTCGTGGAGACGGACCCCGACGCGATCCGGGCGCTGCTGGAGGCGGCCGGAGCCGCATAGCGCCGGCCGGGCGCCCACTTCAGGTCAGCCCGATCGCGATCCCGATACCGATCGAGAGCCCTCCGAGCGCCACCAGCCCCGCGTACACGGGGGTCGCGAACCGCATCCACTCGTCGTAGCGCACGCCGGCCGCCGCGAGGAGCGCGAGGAGCGCCCCGTTGGTCGGGGTCACGATGTCGCACAGCCCCGCGCCGTACTGGTACGCGAGCACGGCGATCTGGCGCGACAGGCCGAGGAGGTCCGACAGCGGGACGATCACCGGCATGGTCAGCACGGCCTGGCCGCTCACGCTCGGCACGGGGACGTGGATGGCCGTGTGAGCCGCCACCATTCCGAGCGCCGACGCGAGCGTTGGGAGCCCGTGGAGCGGCGCGAACATCCCGGTGACGATCGTGTCGATGATGTGGCCATCCTGAAGGACCACGAAGATCGCACGCGCGAATCCGATGAGAAGGGCCGCGTAGGCCATGCCCCGGAAGCCTCGCACGTACGCCTCCGCCGTACCGCCGAGCCGCATGCCCGACACGAGGCCCACCACGATGCCCATGATGAAGAAGGCCGCCGACAGGTGGTCGAAGTCCCAGTCCCAGCGCAGGAGCCCGAGCACGATGACCACGAAGGTCGCGGCCACGAGCGCGAGCACGGTCCGGTCACGGGTACGGAGGGTGTCCTCCTCCCCGGGACCGGTGACGGCCTCGGGCTCGCGTCGGGTCCGGGCCGCGAACCGGACCGTCATCCAAATCCACAGGGCGAGGGCGAGGAGGAGGAAGACGATCCGGAAGATGGCTCCCGACAGGAGGGGAAGCTCGGCCAGTTTCTGGGCGATCTGGACCTGGAACGGGTTGATGGGGCTGAAGGCCGAGCCTACGAAGGCCGCGCCCCCGCTCATCGCCACCGCCACCAGCGGCGAGAAACCCAAGCGCCGCGTGAGGATGAGGAGCACGGGGATGAGTGGGATGATCTCCTCCTGCATGTTCTCCACCACGCCGCCAGTGGCGAAGAACAGCGACACGATCGGGATGACGAGCAGGTCCCGGCCCCGGAGCGATCGGGTCAGCGATGCGACCGCGCGGCGGAGGGCGCCGGACTCGTCCACCACCGTGAACGCGCCGCCGATGAGGAACACCAGGAACACGACGTCCGCGGCGTCGGCCAGCCCGCGGGGCAGGGCGACCACGGCATCGAACGGCCCGACCGGTGTGGGTGTCACCTCGTGGTAGGTGCCGGCCACCACGACGTTGCGACCGGTGGTCTCGTCCAGACGGCGGTCGAACTCCCCGGCCGGCAATACCCAGCTCGCCGCCGCCGCGAGGAGGACGCACGCGGTGAGGAGGACGAGCGGGTGCGGCACGCGCAGTCGCGAGCCGTCGGTCATGTCGATCCCATGGCCGCACAGCTTCGCCGCCCCCACACGGGTGCGCCACCCCCCCGCGGACGGCGGTGGATCACTCCTGCCGGAGCGTCGTGGTCGGGTCGACCCCCGCCGCGCGCCGGGCGGGCAGGTAGGAGGCCACGAGCGAGGTGAGCCCGAGCAGGACCGCCACCCCCACGAACGTCCCCACGTCGGTGGCGCTCACCTCGTACAGCAGGCTGGCCAGGAAGCGCGACGCGCCCAGCGCCAGCAGGACGCCGATCGCCAGGCCGGTCGCGGTCAGACGGAGCCCGCGACGGACGATGAGGCCGATCACCCGTGAGCGGCTCGCCCCGAGGGCCATTCGGATCCCCACCTCTCGCGCGCGCTGCGCCACCAGGTAGCTGAGCACCCCGTACACGCCCACCACGGCGAGGACGAGCGCCACCGACGCGAACAGCCCCAGGAGCAGCGCCTGGAAGCGCGGCTGCGCGACCGACCGTTCGAGGAGATCCCCGTATGTCGTCACCGAGCCCACCGGCTGGACCGGGTCGATCTCCGTGACGAGTCCGGGCAGGAGGTTCATGATGGCGGCGGGGTCCGTGCTCGCGCGGATCACGACCTGCTGGCTCCAGGCCGGGCGCTGACCGAGCGGGAAGTACACCTGCATCGGGGGCGGCCCACCGAGGGTGAAGTCCCGAACCCCGCCCACGACGCCCACGATCTCCGCCTCGAGTGGCTCGCCGAGGTCGATCAGGAGCCGCTGGCCGACGGGATCCTCGTCCGGGAAGATGGTCTCGGCGAACGGACGGTTGACGAGGACCACCGGCGGCGCGCCGGCCCGATCGGCGGCGATGAAGCCGCGACCGCGGAGAAGCGGGATCTGCATGGACTCGAAGAACCCGCGGCTCGCCGAGCGGATCTGGGCGTTGAACTGGCTCTCCGTCCCCAGCTCGTGTCGGCCGGGAACCGCCATGTACGTGTCGTTGCCGTTGCCCGACAACGGGAGGATGTCGGTGAGCCCCACGGACGTGACACCGGGCAGGGCCCGGAGCCGATCGCGGAGGGCCTCGTCGAAGGCGAGGACCTCCTCCGCCGTCTCGTACCGTGCGCTCGGGAGCGACAGCGAGGCGATGATCGCGCCGTCCGGACGAAACCCCGGGTCGACGCTCACCAGCCGTGCGAAGCTCCGGAGCAGGAGCCCGGCCCCGAGGAGGAGGACGAACGACAGCGCCACCTCCGCGACGACGAGCGTCCCCCGGATCCGCCCCGCCGCGCCGGACCCACCGCGTCCACCCGCCTTGAGGGCGCGGGTCGGGTCGGGTCGCGACGCCGTGAGCGCGGGCAGGAGCCCGAACACGAGGCCCGTCGCGAGCGACACGCCGATCGCGAACGCGACCCCCCATCCATCGAGCCCGATCCGATCGATGCGGGGCAGGTTGCCGGGATCGAGGGCCGTCAGGAGTCTGACGCCGAGAAGCGCGATGCCCGTTCCGGCGGCGCACCCGGCCCCCGCCAGCGTGAGGCTCTCGACGAGCAGGAGCCGCACGATCCTGCTCCGGCTCGCACCCAGCGCCGTGCGGACGGCGATCTCGGCGCGTCTCCCCGCCCCCCTCGCGAGCAGGAGGTTCGCCACGTTGGCGCACACGATGAGGAGCACGAGCGCCACCGATCCCCACAGGATCACGAGCCCCGTGCGCACGGGCCCCACGACCACCTCGCGCAGCGGCGCGATCGCGAGTCGCCAGGTGGCGTTCGACTCGGGATGCTCGCGCTCGAGCCGGGCGGCGATGACGTCGAGCTCCGCCTGCGCGCGCTCGATCGTCACGCCGGACCGCAAGCGTCCGACGAGTCTGAGATTGTGGAATCGCCGGACCAGGTTGCCGCCCACGTGGAGCGGGATCGGGCGCCAGAAGTCGGTTTCCGAGAGGGTCCGGAATTCCGCCCGCATGACCCCGATCACCTCGTACGGCTCGTCGTCGAGAGACACCGTGCGTCCGATGATCTCGGGATCGCCGCCGAAACGGCTCTGCCAGAAGGCGTACGACAGGACGAGCACCCGGGTCACGTCCTGCTCGTCCCGGCGGGCGAACGTCCGTCCGAGGAGCGGGGCGCCCCCCAGGGCTTCGAACAGCTCCGCCGTCACCGACTGCCCTCGCACGATCTCCGGGGTGTCGAGCCCGGTGAGGGCGTACGATCCGACGCCCCGTCGCGCCCCCAGATACTCGAAGGATGTCGACCGCTCGCGGTAGTCCAGGTAGTCCGGAGGGGAGACGGACGCCCCGTCCGATCCGCTGAAGGAGCCCACGCCCCACACGAGCCGGTCGGCGTCCGGGTAGGGAAGGGGGTCGAGGAGCACGCCCTTCACGACGCTGAAGATCGCGGTATTGAGCCCGATCCCCAGCGACAGGGTCAGCACGGCGATGGCCGCGAACCCCGGGCTCTTGCGCAGCGCCCTGAGCGCGAACTTCGCGTCCTGGATCGACTCTCGCAGCCTGCGTGCGTGCTCCCGCTCCCGGCGCCGCCGGCGCTCGCCGCCCTCCATCTCGGAGCGGACGCGGCCGACGTCGCCGAAGCGACGCTCGGCCTCCCGGAGGGCCTCCGTCTCGGAAAGCCCCTCGCTCTCCATCAGCGTTTCCGCCCGGGACTCGATGTGGTGGCGGATCTCGAGCTCGACGGCGTCGGACGAAGAGGGCGGGCGCTCGAAGATGCGGAACAGCCTGCGCACCAACGTGTCCGGCGGTCCCGGGCGGCTCACGCGCTCAGCCCCCCGAACCCGCCACGAGCACCCGGCCCACGATCGCGACGTAGCGAAGCCAGCTCCTCTCCTGGCGGACGAGCTCCTGACGGCCGGTGCGGGTGAGCCGATAGTACTTGGCGCGCTTCCCCTTCGCGGAGATGCCCCACTCCGAGTCCAGCCAGCCGCGTCGCTCCATGCGATGCAGCGCCGGGTAGAGGCTTCCCTCCTCGACGACGAGCGCCTCGTCCGTCGCGTCTCGAAGCCAGCGCAGGATGTCGAAGCCGTGCATCGAGTCGACGCTCGCGACGGCCTTCATGACGAGCAGCTCCAGCGTTCCGGGGAGGATCTCGACGGGACCTGCCATGGGCGCCTGCTCGGGTTCGAGATGACATAGACTGTCTAGGTCATGCTACCGCGGCGACCGGAGGGGAGCAAGGCGGGTCATGGAGGCGAGGCCGGTCCGCGCTCAGGGATCCTCGTCGGCCCGGGCCCCTTCTCGTGGAGCAGGGAGTCGCGATCGACCACCTCGCCCCGCAGGATGACGGCCCGGATGCGCCGCGTGTTTCGGATGTCTTCGATCGGCGATCCGTCCAGCACGACGAGGTTCGCCTCGTCTCCGGGCTCCACGCCCCACGGCCGGCGGAGAAAGCGCCCCGGCGCGGTGGTGGCGGCCTCGAGCGCGTCCCACGGGCTCAGACCCGCCTCCACGTATCGCTCGAGCTCGCGGTGCACTGACCAGCCCAAGAAGGCGCCGTAGTTGCCCGCATCGGTGCCGAGGAGGAGCGGCACGCCGGCATCGTGGAGCGCGCGCAGCGAGGTGTAGTAGCCCGACACGATCGAATCGGCGGCGCTCAGCCAGCCCTGCAGGTAGGGGGGGAAGGCGGTGCTGTCCCGGTACGCGTCGCGGATGGCCGGGCTCGTGACGGCCTCGAGGGCCGGGTCGTCCAGCAGGGCGGGCTGGCGTGCGAGGACGACCGCATCGGCGGGCGTCACCATGGTGGGCATGTACCACGTGCCCGCCTCGGCGATCCGTCGGGCCAGACCGGAAGGGATCGGACCCTCGCGCGGCAGGTGCGTCACGACGGAGACGCCGGCCGCGACGCTCTCCTCCACGTCGGACCACGTGGCCACGTGCACGACGGTCGGTGGGCCGAGCTCCCGCGCCGCGGCGATCACGGCCGCCATCGTCTCGCGGCTCATGGTGGGCAGATATCCGGAGTGATCGTACACGAGCTTGACGACGTCGGGTCGTCGCGTGGCGAGCTCCGCGACCTCGGCCCTGGCATCGGCCGGCGAGTCCACGACCCTGGTCGGGATGCCGTACTCGGTGCAGTGCCCGCCGGTCGCCGTGAGGCACGGCCCGGCCGCGAACAGCTCGGCGGCGAGCGCCGGTACGCCGCGCCGACGCTCGCGGAGCGCGAAGATCGAGTCCTCCAGCGAGAACAGGTCGAGGAAGGCGGTCACCCCCATGTACAGCATCCGCCGGGACATCTCGGCGGTGCCGGCGAACTCGATCACGCGGGGCGGCGCCACGTTGGCGCCCGAATGGGTGTGCATGTCGACGAGGCCCGGAATCACCCAGGCCCCGTCGACATCGAGTCGGGCGGCGGCATTCCGTGGCGGCGTGTCGGCGATCCCCCGGATGACGCCGTCCCCGATGACGATGTGCCCCGCACGGATCCGGCGCGCGGCCGGATCCACCACGCGTGCGTTTTCGAGCACGAGGTCGGCGGGCCGCCCGTCGTCGGACCCGGGTGCCCCCCCGCAACCGGCGAGCAGCACGCACGCTGCCATCGGCACCAGACGCGCGCCATTCCGCGCGGTCTGCCTGGTCTGACCTGACATCGCGACTCCCGGACCCTCGGGGGTGGGGGCGGCCCGTCGGCCCATCCGTGCGGGCCCCCGACCGCCCCGGAGGGACACGACGGCCGGGCCGACGGTTGCGCGACCGGGAATCGTCCGGGGGACCGCACCCGGTCGTCCCGTCGCAGCCGGCGGGGCGTCGCGACCTCGAAACCCGCGCCGCCGGCCGATCGTAGGGAGTCTGGACAGATCGGAGGCCCGTCTCGCCGCTGGCCCCCCTCGCTCCCCGCCGAGGCCGACACATGGACCGACTACGTCAGGACGTGCGCTTCGCGTTCAGGGCGCTCACGAAGAGCCCCCTCGTCACCGGTCTCGCGGTCCTCTCGATCGCGATCGGGATCGGCGCCAACGCCGCCATCTTCTCCGCGGTCGACGTGTTCATGCTGCGTCCGCTCCCCTATCCGGACGAGGACCGGCTGGTCCAGGTATACGGGACGAACGAGATCCAGGGCTGGACGCAGACGAACGTCTCCGCGATGGACTTCCGGGACTTGCGGGAGGAGAGCCGGACTCTCGAGCTGGCGGCGTACCGCGGCGTGGGGGTGAACCTGTCCGGCGGCGATCGGCCGGAGCGGCTGTCCGGGATGCGCGTGACCGAAGGCTTCTTCCGGCTGTTCGGCGCCACGCCCGCCCGCGGCCGCGTGTTCACGCCCGAGGAGGGCCGGGAGGGGGGCGCCCGCGTCGCCATCCTGAGCGACGCCGTGTGGCACCGCCGGTTCGGAGCCGATCCGCAGATCGTGGGCGGGACCGTCAACCTCGATGGGGCCCCGCACACCGTGGTGGGCGTACTGCCTCCGGGGTTCCGCTTCCTGTCCGGGAACGCCGACGTGCTCCTCCCGCTGCAGCCCTCGGCGGACGAGACCCGCACCGATCGGCGGCTGCGCGTCTCGGGCCTCCTCGCCGACGACGCGACCATCGAGGCCGCACGCGCGGAGCTGGACGCCGTCACGGCGCGCCTGGAGTCGGCGTACCCGGAGACGAATCGCGGCATCGGCGCCAGCGTGACGCCCCTCCGCGACGACATCTACGACGAGGGGTTTCGCCAGGGGAGCCTGATCTCCTCGGTCGCGGTCGCCTTCGTCCTCCTCATCGCGTGCGCGAACGTCGCGAACCTGCTCCTCGCGCGCGGCGCCGGACGGGAGCGGGAGATCGCGCTCCGCAGCGCGCTCGGGGCGGGCCGGGGTCGAATCATCCGGCAGCTGCTCACGGAGAGCCTGATCCTCGCGGTCGCCGCCGGGGTCGTGGGGATCGGTCTCGCCGTCGTCGGGATCCGCGGGCTGGTGGCGGCGATGCCCGCCTGGTTCCCCGGGATCGAGGACGTCCGGCTCACGCCGCGCGTGCTCGGCTTCACATGGATGGTCGCGGTCGGGGCGGGGGTGCTGTTCGGGCTCGTGCCGGCGCTGCGGGCCGCCACCCCGAACCTCCGTGAGGGGCTCTCCGAGGGCGGGACCCGCGGCGCCACCGGCGCCAGAGGCGGTCGCCTGCGGGGCGTGCTCGTGGCCGCGGAGTTGGCCCTCGCGGTGGTGCTGCTCGTGGCGTCGGGTCTGCTCGTCAAGACCTTCATCGGTCTCCGGACCACGGATCTCGGATTCGAGACCCAGAACCTGCTCACCTTCCGCGTCACGCTGCCCGAGACGAAGTACGACACGGAGGAGGACGTCCGTGGATTCTTCAGGCAGTTCCGGGAGCGGCTGGCGGCCATCCCCGGAGTGGAGTCCGTGGGCGCCGGATCCTCGCTCCCGCTCATCGGCGGGGCGGCGACGTATTACTCGCTCCCGGGCACGAACGAGACCGAGGAGCGCCGGCCGGTCGCCCTGTACGCAGATGTGACGCCGGGATACTTCTCGGCGCTCGACATCCCTCTGCGCTCGGGCCGCATGCTCGAGGAGGATGAGGGCGAGGGGAGCCCGAGGGTCCTGCTCGTCAACGAGCGGCTGGTCGAGCGACACTGGCCGGGCCGCAATCCCGTGGGCGAGCGTCTGGTGTTCTCGAGCGGGGACGCGACCATCGTGGGCGTCGTGGGCGACACGCGCGAGGACGGCCCGGACAACGAGCCCGAGCCGATGATCTACTTCGCGGGTTCCCAGTCCGCCGACCGATCGCTCGCCTTCGCCGTGCGGGCGCACGGCGACCCCGGCGCGCTCGTCGACCCCGTGAGGTCGCTCCTCGAGGACATGGATCCCGACCAGCCGCTGTACGGGGCGAGCACGATGGAGACCGAGCTGGCCGACCGCATCGGGGGCCAGACGATCATGCCCAAGATCATGGGCGTCCTCGCGCTGGTGGCCCTCGTCCTCGCCGTGGTCGGCGTGTACGGCGTGATGGCGTACGCGGTCTCGCGGCGCGTGCACGAGCTGGGGATCCGGATGGCCATGGGAGCCGAGCGGCGCGACGTGCTGCGGCTGATCGTCGGTCAGGGAGCCCGGGTCGCCGGCGTCGGGATCGTGATCGGGCTCGGCGCCTCGCTGATCGTGACCCGGGCGCTGTCGCTCTTCCTCGTCGGCGTGAACCCGAGGGACCCGGTCACGTTGCTGGTCGTCACGGGCATCCTGCTCGTCGCGAGCCTCCTCGCCAGCTACGTGCCGGCCGAGCGCGCCGTGCGGGCGGACCCGATCCGGGCGCTCAAGACCGAGTGAGCGCCCGGCCGAGCCCCGGAGGTATGGGCCCCCGGAGGTGAACCGTCGTCCCGGCGCCGACCTTCGGCCTATTCCATCCGGAGCGTGCGGGCCGGGTCGGTGCGGGCCGCGCGTCTGGCAGGGATGAACGTCCCGACCAGCCCCGCGACCCCCAGCACGAGGGTGATCAGCACCAGCGTCAACGGGTCGCCGGGGGGAATCTCGTACAGCAGGCTCTCCAGATAGCGTGAGACCGCGAGCGTCCCGACCAGCCCGCCGAGCACCCCGAGGCCGATCAGCCGCGCTCCCCGCGAGAGGAAGAGGGCCAGGATCGTCTCTGCCCGCGCGCCGAGCGCCATCCGGATCCCGATCTCGGCCGTGCGGCTGCGCGCGGCGTAGCTGATGAGTCCGTAGATACCCACCACGGCGAGGACCAACGCCGCCGCCGAAAACGACACCAACAGGAGGAGATAGAAGCGGCGGGGTCGGAGCGTCTCGTTCATCAGGGAGCGGAGCGTCCCCGCGTCGGTGAGCGGGATGCGGGGGTTCAGCTCCCAGACGCGGCCCTTGAGAGCCGCCAGCGCGGCGGCGGGAACGGTCGTCGTGCGGAGCGTGAACGTGATGGCCCCCGTGGGGTGCTGTGCGTGGGGCACGTAGAACGCCGCCGAGGGCGTGTCATCGAGGCCATCGTGACGGACATCGCCGACCACCCCGATCACTTCGGCCGGCGTGGGGGGGCCGGCGAAGGAGAGCGAGATGCGCGCCCCCACCGCGCCGCCGGCGGGCCAGTGGCGGCGCGCCAGGCCCTCGCTCACGAGCACGACGGCGGGGGCGTCCGCATCGTCGGTGTCCCGGAAGAGCCTCCCCTCGAGGAGCGGGATTCCGAGCGCCGCGAAATACCCCGACGTGACGGCGGCCCCGCGCGCGCTCGGCTCCTGACCGGGCCGTGGTTCCGGCTGGCCGATCACCGTGTAGGTGCCCCGATCCGCGTATATGACGTCGGACAGGGGGAGGGAAGAGGTCACCCCGACCGCGCGCACGCCGGGCGCTTCCTCGAGGGCCGCCGTGGCCTGACGGACGAACTGGATTCGGTCCACGGCCCTCGGATAGTACCGCCATGCCTGGGTGGTGAACGCCACCACGTTTTCGGGCTCGTACCCGGGATCTTCGGACAGGAGCCGCACGAAGCTCCGCGTCATGAGGCCGGCGCCGGCGAGGAGCACGAGGGCGAGGGCGATCTGGGCGATCACCAGCGCGTCCCGGAGCGCGGCCGGCGATCGGCCCCCCGTCGACGTCCGACCGCTGTCGCCGAGTTGATCCCTGAGGTCCACGCGGGCCACCTGGAGCAGAGGCGCGATGCCGAACACGAGCGAGGTGAGCGCCGAGATCGCGGCCGCGAACCCCAGCACGCGCAGGTCCACGGCGACCGTATCGATGCGTGGCAAGCCGGCCGGAGCGAGGCCCTTGAGCGATGACACCAACCAGCTCGCGACCGCCATCCCGAGTGTCCCCCCGAGCGCGGCCAGCACGAGGTTCTCGACCGTCAGTTGGGCGAGGAGCCGTCGCCGGCCCGCACCGACCGCGGCTCGCATCGCGAACTCCCGCCGGCGCCGCGCTCCGCGCGCGAGCAGGAGATTGGCCACGTTCACGCACGCGATCAGAAGGACGAGAACGACCGCGCCGAGGAGCACGAACATCGCCGCGCGAACCGACCCGAGGAGATGCTCCGCGAGCGGCACCACGGTGACCCCGATTTCGGCGTTCGTGTCGGGATACTCGTCCGAGAGCCGCCCGGCGATCGCGTCCATCTCCGCCCGGGCCGCCTCCAGATTCGCTCCCGGACGGAGCCGGCCCACGACCTGGAAGTAGTTGGCGGCACGCACCTGTCGGGCGCTCTCCGCGAACCTCTTCGGCGCCCAGAGCTGGTTCCCCGGTGGGTATTCGAAGCCCGGCGGCATCACGCCCGCCACCTCGACCGGCCGGTCGTCGAGCGTGAGCGTACGCCCGACGAGCGAGGAGTCCGCACCGAACCGGGCGCGCCACAGCCGGTGGCCGAGGACCACCGTGGTCAGCGCCCCGTCCTCCCGGAAGTCCTCGGCGCGCAGCGCGCGACCGAGGAGCGGTGTCGCGTCCATGACGTCGAAGAACCCGGGGGTCACCAGCCAGGCTCCGATCTCCTCCGGCCCATCCGGGCCTATCCAATCGAGGCTGTAGGGCTCCACCGCCGCCATCGACTCGAACGACCCTCGCGCCCGGTCGCGCCAGTCCATGTAGTTGGCGGAAGAGACGTCGTCGCGCTCGATCGCCGCGCCGCGGTCGTGCTGCCACAGGGTGACGATCCGGTCGGCGTCGCGGTACGGAAGTGGGCGGAGGAGCACGCCGTCGACCACGCTGAAGATCGCGGTGCTCGCACCGATGCCGACGGCCAGCGTGAGCAGCGCGGTGAGCGAGAACGATCGATCGCGGACGAGCGTGCGCAGCGCGAACCGCACGTCGTTCAGAAGGGCGTCCATCCGGGTCCTCGCCGCTCGGAGCGTGATGGGGATCCGGAGCGATGGGGGCAACGGGCGTGCCGCTGTCTCTCGTCGGGACCAAGTGACGGGCTGACAACGACTTGGACGATGCCGGCGAGCCCTCATGCCGGCCCGGAAGCGTCCGGTCACGGGATTCCATGTCCGTAACCGGTCACGCCGACCGCGGCGCTCGCCCGCTCCCGGGATCCCCGGCCGCGCTGATGGTTACCAGACGGCGCGACCGCGGCCGGTTGAGCGGATCGTCACCGACCGGAGGCAGGACATGGACATGACGATGCGGATCGATCCGTCGTGATTCGACTCGTGGCGCTCGACGCCGACGATACGCTGTGGCACAACGAGCCGCTGTTCACCGACACCCAGGCCCGCTTCTGCGAGCTCCTGTCACGCCACGTGGACGCGGAGGTGATCGAGCAGCGGCTCCTGGAGACCGAGGTCCGCAACCTCCAGCACTACGGGTACGGGGTGAAGTCGTTCACGCTGTCGATGGTGGAGACGGCGATCGAGCTGACGGATGGGCGCGTGGCGGGGGCGGAGATCTCGCGGATTCTCCGCATGGGGCGCGAGATGCTCCTGGGTCCCGTGGACGTCCTCGACGGGGTGCACGACGCCGTCCGCGAGCTGGCGGAACAGCACGACCTGATGGTGGTGACCAAGGGGGACCTGCTCGATCAGGAGACGAAGCTGGCACGGTCGGGTCTCGGGGACTTCTTCCAGCACGTCTCGGTGGTGAGCCGCAAGGACCGGGCGATGTACGAATCGCTCCTCGCGGTGCACGGTCTGACCGCCGGGGAGTTCGTGATGGTCGGCAACTCGCTCCGCTCCGATATCGTGCCGGTGGCCGAGATGGGAGGGCATGCGGTCCACGTGCCGTACGGCGCGACCTGGACGCACGAACGAGTCGATGACCGGCGGCTGGCGACGCTCCGCTACCACACGCTGCCCCACCTCCGCGAGCTCCCGGATCTGCTACGCCGGCTGGCGCCCGTCTGAGTCCCGCCGGCTCCCCATGTGGGAGCGGGGTGCCCGCCCGCCGGCGGGCGCGGATGCAACCCTTTCCGGCCCGCGCGGTTCACACGGGGGTGATCGAGTATCTGTCGATTGACAGATTATCCGGCCGCGCGCAGCTTCGGCGCCCGGACGCCCCCCCGAACCCCGTGGATCGCGGTGACCGAGCCACCCGAATGGTTGCCCCTGAGCCCGCGTGACTTCCTCATCCTGCTCGTCCTCGCGCGCGGGGCTCGGCACGGATACGGGATCATCAAGGACGCGGAGCGGCATTCGGCCGGGCAGGTCACCCTCGATCCGGCCAACCTGTACCGCGCCCTGAAACGCCTCGAGCGCGACGGGCTCGTGAGGGAAACCGACGTGGAGGATGAGTCCGCCGGCGCCCCCCGCCGGCACTACGCGCTCACGGAGCGCGGCCGGCGCGTGGTGACCGCGGAGGCGGCCCGGCTCGCGAGGCTCACCGACCGGGCCCGCGAATGGCGTCTGATCCCGCGGACGGGGAGCGGCTCGTGACCCCGGGCCGCCCCGACGAGCCCCCCGCGGCCCGGATGGCCCGTCTGTACGGTCTCGTACTGCGTCTGTATCCCGTCGACTTCCGCGACCGGTTCGACGCGGAAGCCGTGCGCATCTTCGACGCGCTGGTTCGTGAGCGCCGCGCGCGCGACGGACGCGCGGCGGCGTTCGGGTTCGCGGTCCGCGGTCTCGGGTCGGCGCTCGGGGGCGCCGTCCTCGAGCGCATGGCCGCGTGTCGCGAAGCCGCGTCGCGGACCCCCGCCTCTCCCCGTCACCCGACTCCAGGCAGGGCGAACATGGCTCACGACATCCGATATGCACTCAGATCGCTGCGCACGCGCCCCGCGTTCGCGCTGACCGTCACGCTTCTCCTCGGCGCCGGCATCGGCGCCACCAACACGGTGTTCTCGGTCGTCGACGGCGTTCTCCTGCGACGGCTGCCCTACCCCGAGCCGGAGCGGCTCGTGTACCTGTCACACGCCTCGCATCCGCCGATCGAGTTCCAGGAGTGGCAACGCGACATCTCGGCCGTGTCGGAATGGGGCGGGATCTGGACGGAGGAGGCGGATCTGACCGGCGATGGGCCGCCACAGCGCCTGTCGGTGGCGCGGGTCACCCCCGACCTGTTCGACGTCCTCGGCGCACGAGCCCAGCTCGGCCGTCTGTTCACGCCCGACGACCACGCCGGCGAACGCGACCTCGCGATCCTCACGCACGCGTTCTGGCAGATGCGGTATGGGAGCGATCCCGAGCTCGTGGGGCGGGACGTCCGCATCGGAGGACGGGCGCTCCGGGTGATCGGCGTCCTCGCTCCGGACTTCTCGCCTCCCGGCATCATGGTGCGCGGAGATCCCGAGGTGTGGACCCCTCTCGACCTGCAGGATCCGGCCATCCAGGACCGCGGGCTCCACGTGCTGGAGGTGGTCGGACGCCTGGCGGATGGGGTCGGGATCGAGCGAGCGCGCACCGAGATGGAGGCCTTCGATCGACGGCTCGCGGACCGGTATCCGGAGTGGCACGTGGACTCGGACGGGAGGATCGAGGAGACGCCGGTCGTGCCGCTCAAGGAGGCCGTGGTCGGGGACGTGGGCGGGACGCTCCTCATCCTCCTCGGAGCGGTCGGACTCCTCCTGCTACTCGCGTGCGCCAACGTGGCCAACCTGCTCCTCGCGCGCGGCGCGGACCGCGCGCGGGAGCTCGCCGTCCGCGGAGCGCTGGGGGCGACCCGCCGGAATCTCGTCTCGCAGCTCACCGTCGAGAGCCTCGCGCTGGCGATCGCCGGGGGCCTCGTGGGGACCGGCCTCGCCTTCCTCGGAGTACGCGCCTTCACCGTCCTGGAGCCGGGGATCCTGCCGCGCACCGCGGCGGTGGCGGTCGACGGCCGCGTCCTCCTGTTCGCGCTCGCGGTCTCGGTCATGACGGGTCTCCTGTTCGGCGTGTTGCCCGCGCTCCAGGCGACGCGTGTCGACCCCAACGACGCGCTCAAGGAAGGCGCGGCCCGCATCACCGTCGGCGGCGGCCGAGCCCGGCTCCAGGGGGCGCTGGTGGTGGCCGAAGTGTCCATCTCGCTGGTGCTCCTCGTCGGGGCGGGGCTGCTGTTCCACAGCTTCCTGAGGCTCACCGGCGTGGATGCGGGGTTCGCGCCGGATCATCTGGTCACCGTGGACCTGCAGCTTCGGGCGGGATACGAGGCGGCCGACCGCGAGCGCTTCGTCGATGAGCTCGTCCCCCGTCTGCGCGCCCTCCCCGGCACGCGAGCGGTCGTGGTCGGTGTCACTCTCCCGTTCCAGTACGCTTCCGGAGGGAGCTGCTG
>Ga0307444_1000310_pt1 | contig 24424 bp, 17 predicted proteins | sample SalMarSW160340MG_FD_202145 | JGI IMG/M metagenome (GOLD analysis project Ga0307444, IMG submission 202145) | Salt marsh sediment microbial communities from the Plum Island Ecosystem LTER, Massachusetts, United States - SW1603-40 | ecosystem: Environmental > Aquatic > Marine > Intertidal zone >...
CTGCTCGTCGTACTCAGAACGGACATGAGGACATCTTGCGTGTGCACATGGTTTCCTGAGACCAGCAGAGGACTTTGCTCGCCGGGATGATTGATTTCCACCAGCCCGATCGGTCCGGGCCGGGGATTCGTCACACAATCAAATTTCGGCAGGATATGATCGGCATCCAAGGCGATCTTAAAGGGATAGTAAAGATTTTGGGCCATATCAGGACAATCGGAAGGCCGTTTTTCGCCGCGCTTCAAACCCTGAACAAATTCCTCACAGGTCTTTGCCCCGCACGCCTCACAGTCGGTTTGAGGGAGGTATTTCAAAAAATCGATTCGGTCCAGATAAGCATCAGCGAGCAGCATGACGAGTCTCGAGACAAGCCCTGGCTTCACCCACGGTATAAAGAGAGCCGGTAATGCACACCAAGTCGCCATCACGGGCCTCGTCCAGGGCAAGGGATACGGCGTCCGGCAGATGGGATATGACACGAAGGTCCTGTGTGATGGGTCGTACAAAAGTCCCCAGCTCCTCCGGGTCGGCAGCTCGTTCATACTCCGGTTTAGTGAGGATCATGAGGTCGGCGATGCCGGCGAGATCTCGCAGCATGGGCTTCCATGCCTTGTCTTTGAGGATGCCGAGCACCAGGATGATTCGACGGGGTGCCATGCCATTTTCCAAGAATGTCTTGAGGCTCCTCACCGCGGACGGGTTATGGGCGCCGTCTAAAAGAATCAAGGGCTCCTTTGACACCACCTCAAGACGCCCGGGCCAGCGCGCTGCGGCAAGGCCTGTATAGACGGCTTCATCCGACAGGTTCAGATCCTTGTCCATGAGGAGTTCCAGGGCTCCAAGGGCAAGGGCGGCATTGGTTATCTGATGATCTCCCAGGAGCCCAACTTTCAGCCTGGGCCATCGTCGGTTTTCCCCCAGGTAGGAAAAAGACCCATCTCGCTCCTTTCGGATCTTGATCTCCTTGCCAAGCCTGAGCAGTGGCACGCCATTTCCCGAGGCGGCCTGTTCAATGACCCGAAGCGCATTTTTCTGCCGCGTGCCCGTGACCACGCCGGCACCGGTCTTGATGATGCCCGCCTTTTCAGCAGCGATCTCGGCGAGGGTCTTTCCCAGATATTCCGTGTGCTCAATGCTGATGTTGGAAATGATTGAAACCGCGGGATGAACCACGTTCGTGGCGTCATAGCGACCGCCCATCCCGGTCTCAAGGACCGCCCAGTCCACTCCTGCCCGGGCAAAATGGTGGAGGGCCATGGCCGTGGCGCATTCAAAGAAGGTGGGCGGCTCACCTTGGGTATAGATCCGCTGGACGGCTTCGGCAGCCTCCGCCACATCTTCATCGGAGATGGGGCGGCCGTTGATCTGGATGCGTTCATTGAACCGGACAAGATGGGGCGAGGTATAAAGGCCCACCTTGTATCCGCCATGGGCAAGGACTGACGACAGGAAGGCGGCAATCGATCCCTTACCGTTGGTGCCTGCCACATGAATGCAGCGATATTGATCCTGGGGATTCCCCAGGCCCCTCATGAGGCGGGAGATGGTGGCAAGCCCGAGCTGAATGCCGAAACGTCTCAGCCGATAAAGGGCAGACAGGTGTGCGTCAACAGAAGAGATCATGGAGACGAGTAAACCCCCATGTTGGAACGTTGGAGTAAACGGAAGGGCTAATGTTTGAAGCTTCTCTGGCCGGTACACACCATGGTGGCGCCGGCCTCGTTGCAAGCCTCAATGGACTGGTAGTCGTTCAGCGAGCCACCGGGGTGGATGACGGCAGAGACCCCTTCCCGGAGCCCCACATCCACCCCGTCCCGGAAGGGAAAAAAGGCATCACTGACCATGGCAGCGCCGATAAGGCCACCCTTTTCCTCGGCTACCCGGTCATCGATCTCTCTTTTTTTCGCCTCGTCGGCAAGTTCATTGTAAGCCATCCCTAGTCTTTCAAAACAATACCGGTCTGCAAGCTTGCGGTAGGCCTTGTCCCTGGCAATCTCAGCCACGCCAACCCGATCCTGCTCACCGGTTCCGATCCCCACGGTAACCTCATTCTTAACATATATGACCGAATTGGATGTAACCCCGGATTCCACCAGCCAACCAAAGAGCAGATCCTGATACTCCTGTTCCGTTGGCTCCCTCTCGATACGGTAGGTTTTCCCATTGTATTCGCATTCTGCCAGTTTTAGATCCTTCTTGGTCCTTGCTTGCGGGACAAAAGACCATTGGGCAATCAAGCCGCCGTCAACGAGGGCCTTGAATTCGACGACCCGCTCGCCCACAAAGGTTTGCAGACGACTGATATTAGCAATCCTGATGACGCGGAGATTCCTTTTTTTGGCAAAGATATCCATGACGCCCGCCTCAAAATCCGGGGCCACCACCACCTCGGCGTATTGTTGGCTGATGGCCTCTGCCGTGGCCTTGTCCACCGGCTGGTTCAGGCAAATGCAGCCGCCAAAGGCGGCCACGCGGTCTGCCATGTTCGCCTTGATGTAGGCCTCCTCCAGGGACTCGGCCCGCGCGACCCCGCAAGGATTGTTGTGCTTTACGATCACCACCGTCGGCCTGCCCGTAAAGTATCTCAGGATGTTCAGGGAATTGTCCGCGTCCGTGAGGTTGGTCTTGCCCGGGTGTTTGCCTGATTGAAGGAGTTCGATATCCGAGGCGAGATATCTGCCGGGCTGAATCATCTGGGTATCCCCCAGGATCAGGTTCCCATTCACCAGCCTGTACAAGGCAGCCTCCTGCCCGGGGTTTTCCCCGTACCTGAGGCCCTTTTGCACATCATCGACCACCCAGGCCACCTTTTCGTAGAAAAGCGTCTGACGCTTATCGCTATCCACAAAGGCGATTTCCATGTGGGGGGAAAAGTGGTCATCCATGACGGTCCGGTACATTTTCTTGAGATCTTCAACCATGATACTAACCCTCCATCATTTGATAACAGGAGCGGACATCCTCAAAGGGTCTGCCTGCCAGAAAGTCCGCAATGTGGCGGTCATACGCGGCGGTGTGATCAAAGGCCTTTTGGGCCAACTCGTATCGAAGGCCCAAAGACAGCTTGCCGTGGTTTACTTGCATCTCCGAAATGATCTTTGCGTAGTCCTCAGGATTTACAACGGCGGCCACTCGGATGAAATTCTTGGCCGAGGCCCTGATCATGCACGGCCCCCCGATATCGATGTTCCCCCTGGCCTCTTCCACGGTGACCCCTTGTCTGGATATGGTTTCCTTGAAGGGATAAAGGTTGACCACAACCATGTCTATGGGAACGGCGCCGGTCCTTTTGAGGTCTTGCTGGTGGGCGTCGTTGTAAGTCTCTGTGAGCAGGCCAAGATAGATCTTGAAATCAAGGGTCTTGACGAGGCCTCCTTGGGTTTCCGGTTGGCCCGTGTATTCACTGACAGGCGTCAGACAAGACGCGGCCCGATCGCCCAGGATCTGTTGAATCCTGGCGTAGGTGCCGCCTGTGGAGTAAATTTGGATGTCCGGATTGATTTCCACGAGCGATGGTATCAGACTTTCCAGGCCGCCTTTGTCGGACACACTCACGAGGACATGCTTCACCTTAACGAATCCATCGATCTTTTCAACAATGTTCAGTGCCATGATCCCCTCCTTGCGCTTTTCAGCGTACAATATCTCGAATTCGCACCACGACCTCGCACAGGCCCGCTGATCCTCCCACAAGATTTGTTGCACCGTCAAGATGTTTTCGGATTTGATTTGACATACTTGACGATTTCGTTAAGACTTCGGCCCAGGGTGTGAAAACGGCCCCACGGACATAGGAACGGACACAAGAGATGAAGGACGTTCAAAGCCAGCCGGATCACAGAAAGATCGATATCAACAAGGTGGGAATCAAGGGGATCAAGTATCCCGTCAACGTGTTGGATAGGACCAACAAGGTTCAAGCCACCGTGGCCTCGGTGAACATGTACGTGCATCTGCCCCACAAGTTTAAAGGCACTCACATGAGCAGGTTTGTAGAGGTCCTGAATGAATATTGCGGCAACTTGAACCTGAGGGCCTTCTTTGAAATGCTCGAGGCCGTGAAGACGACGCTTCATGCCCGCAGTGCCAACATTGAGATAAGCTTTCCCTATTTTATCAGCAAGAAAGCGCCGGTATCAGGCGTGGCCAGCCTGATGGAATACACCTGCGACTACATCGGAGAGATGAACGGCGATGAACATAAGCTCTTTGTCTGCGTCAAGGTGCCTGTGTGTACCCTGTGTCCTTGCTCCAAAGAGATAAGCAGCCTGGGGGCCCATAATCAGCGGGGCCTTGTCTCGGTGACACTGTTCTTCAAGGAATTCTTCTGGATTGAAGAAGTTATAGAGATCGTTGAGAGCTCGGCCAGTAGTGATGTTTACGCCTTATTGAAAAGGGAAGATGAAAAGTATATCACGGAACAGGCTTACAATCGCCCGATGTTTGTAGAAGACGTCGTGAGAGAGGTCACCGAAAAGCTGACGAAAGATGCGAGATTTACGTGGTTCAGTGTGGAGGCCGAGAACTTTGAAAGCATCCATAACCACAGCGCGTATGCTTACACTGAGGTGGCCTCTCGGCCATAGCCGCCATCCCCCTATGCTATCCTGACAAATCCTTGGAGGCTCCGGGCACCGGTTCCACCTTGACTGCGCAAACCTTGTACTCGGGTATCTTCGATACCGGATCCACGTCATCAACGGTCAGCAGATTGGCGGCGGCCCCTGGGAAGTGGAAAGGGATGAAGACAACCCGTCTGGGACATTTCCTCGTACGGTGCGCCCGGGCTACCAGTTCGCCGCGACGCGACGAAACCTTCACCATCGAGCCTTCCCCAATGGCGAGCTCCTCGGCATCTTCTGGATGAATGTCCAATAACGGCTCCGAATAAAGTAACCTCAGGTCCCGAACCTTGCGGGTCATCGTACCGCTGTTGAAGTGGGATCGCACACGCCCTGTGGAAAAAATGAAGGGGTAGGTCTCGTCCGGCAGTTCACGCGGCGGCATGAATTCCACGGGATGAAACAGCCCTTTGCCCCGGGTAAACCGGCCCTTGTGAAGATACGGTGTCCCGGGATGCTCCCGGGTCGGGCAGGGCCATTGAATGCCTTGTTCTTCCAGACGGTCGTAGTGGATACCGCCATAAATGGGCGTGAGACGGGCGACTTCTTCCATGATCTCTTCGGGAGACCCGTAGTCCATTCGATAACCCATCTTTTCGGCGAGCTCGCAGAAGATCTGCCAATCGGGCCTGGCCCGTCCTACTGGAGGAAATGCCTGTCTGACCCGCTGAACGCGCCTTTCCGTGTTCGTGAAGGTGCCTTCCTTTTCCACAGAGCTCGCCGCCGGAAGAACGACGTCGGCCAGTTTTCCCGTCTCGGTCATGAATATGTCTTGCACCACCAAAAAATCCAATCCCTTCAATGCAGCCGTCACCTCGCTGGCATTCGGATCACTGGCCACCGGATTTTCGCCGACAATGTAAACGCCTTTTACCTTCCCCCTGAGTGCGGCAGGCCAGATCTCCGTGACGGTCAGGCCGGGCTCGGGTGCCATCTTGACTTTCCAGGCCCGTTCAAACTTTTCCATGATCTGCGGGTCGGAAAGCCTTTGATAGCCGGGAAGCACATCCGGAAGGGCCCCCATATCGCAGGCGCCCTGGACATTATTCTGGCCACGCAGCGGATTGACCCCGCCCCCTTCAATGCCCACATTTCCGCACAGCATGGCAAGGTTCGCAATGGCCCTGACGTTATCGGTGCCGGCCACATGCTGTGTAATTCCCATGGCATAAACAATGGTGGCCGCCTCGGCTCCTGCGTACAGGCGGGCAGCCTTCTCAAGATCCTTGGCCGGGACGCCGGTGATTCTTTCCACGGATTCGGGGTCGTATTTTGCCACGGTTTCCCGCAGGGCGCCAAACCCTTCTGTTCTCTCTTTTACATAAGACTTGTCCCACAACCCGTCCTTGATGATCACGTGCATGAGACCGTTGAGCCAGGCCACATCCGTACCCGGCCGGGGACAAACCCACACGTCGGCGTATTTCACCACTTCCAGGTTCCGGGGGTCTGCCACGATGAGTTTCGCCCCCCGGCGGGTTACGGCCCGCCTGATATGGAGATCCACGATCGGATGGTTGTCCGTTGGGTTGCTGCCGGTCAGCAGGATCACGTGGGCCTTTTCTATATCGTCCATAGAATTGGTCATGGCCCCGCTGCCAAACGCCGCGGCCAGCCCAGCCACAGTCGAGGCGTGACAAAGCCGTGCACAGTGGTCCACGTTATGGGTTCCGATCACCGCCCGCATGAATTTTTGAAAGACATAGTTTTCCTCATTGGTACATTTGGCGGAACTCAAGCCGGCCAGAGCCTGGGGACCATATCTCTCCTTGAATTCCAAAAACTTCCGTGAAACCAGGGAAAGGGCCTCGTCCCACCCGGTTTCAACGAAATACTCGCCTTTTCGCACAAGGGGCGTCCGGAGGCGCCTTGGATGATGGACAAAATCGTACCCGAAACGGCCCTTGACGCAGGTGTCGCCAAAATTCGGGGGATGCCTCGGATCAGACGTCACCTCCACCAGGGACCTGTCCTTTACGTTGAATGTCAGGTTGCACCCACAGCCGCAATAGGCGCATACGGTGCGCACCTGTCTCAGCTCATCCGAACCAACGGGCAGCGTCACGTACTTTTTTACCAGGGCGCCCGTCGGGCAACTGTCTACGCACTTTCCGCACGAGGTGCATCTTTCGTTTATCCTGATCTCCAGGTCCAGAGGCAGATCGTTCTCATCGAATTCCATGGCACGGACCTCCATGGCCTGGTATTCACAATGGGTCTTGCAACGCAGACAAAAGATGCATTTGTTCGAATCGATCATGATCAAGGGATGGCTGTTGTCTGTCTCATATCGGGGGGCTTTGGGCGTTTCTAAGACAGAAAGATCCACATCATAGGCGGCGGCAAGCCTGCGGAGTTCGCACTTGGACAAGGCCTTACAGCCGCAGCCCAGACATCGTCGTGCCTCTTGACGGGTCATATCTTCTGAAAAGTCCAGGGTATATTCGCAAAAGTCTCTTACCCGCCTGTCAGGCGGACGTTCCGGAATCTCCTCGGCTGGCTGGATCTGAATGTCGTCGAAATTCTTGAGGGCCACGTCATGAAGATTCTTCCCTTTGATGACATGGACCTCCTTTTTTCGGGGCGTGACCGGTTTTCCTGAAAGGTAAGCGTGAATGGAATCAGCCGCCTTCCGGCCGGCCGCAATGGCCTGAATGACCGTCTTTGGGCCGCTCACGGCATCGCCGGCGGCAAAAATACCCGTTGTGTTCGTTTCAAAGGTGTCCGGGTCAACGACCAGGGTGTTCCTGGATACAGCCAGTTCACGGATCCTGCTTCCTGAAAACATAAATGACAGGTCCGGGCCCTGGCCGATGGCTGCAATGACATTGTCGACTTCAATCACGAATTCAGTGCCTGGAAGGGGGATAGGACGCCGTCGTCCACTCTCGTCCGGTTCGCCCAGCCAGGTTCGAAGCACCTCAAGCTTCAGGTGCCCGGCCTTTTTCGTGATCCTGGAAGGAACGGCGACAAGAAACAGTTTCACCCCCTCGGCCTCTGTTTCCCGAACCTCCTGCTCCCTGGCCGGCATCTCCAGACGACTGCGCCGATAAACAATCGTCACGTCTTCGGCCCCCAGCCTGAGACAGGTCCGGGCCACATCCAGGGCCGAGTTTCCCCCTCCGATCACAGCCACCCTTTTACCCAGATGAACCTCTGTGGCGGTGCGTACATGCTTTAGGAATTCCAGTCCATGAAGGACCCCTTCCAGATTTTCCCCTTCTATCCCGATGTCCTTGGTCTGCCAGGCACCGGTGGCGATAAAAAAGGCCTCAAAGCCTTCTTTGGTCAAGTCTTCCACGGTAAAATCCCTGCCCAGTCGCCGGCCGGTTCTGACCTGTATGCCACTGCCCGTTTCCACGATGTTTCTTATCTCCTGATCCAGGATCTTTTTCGGCAGTCGATACTCAGGGATGGCATAGCGCAGCATGCCGCCCAATTCCGGCATTCCCTCAAAAATGGTTATTCCATGACCCTTTCTGGCCAGATAGTAGGCCGCTGACAGCCCTGCGGGTCCCCCACCGATGACCGCCACGTGACGCCCCGTGTCTGGACAAGGCTCGCAGATGTCGGTTTCTTGAGCCTCCAGAAAATGATCTGCAACAAATCGCTTCAGGTGGTTGATAGGCACCCGCTCTTCAACCAGAATCCGCCGGCACATGGCCTCACAAGGATGCGGGCAGACCCTTCCCACGGACAACGGCAGGGGGTTCTTCTCCTTGATGAGCCTGAGCGCCTCAAGATACCTGCCCCGGGCGATGAGACCGACGTATCCCTGGACATTGATATGGGCCGGACAGGTCAATGAACACGGCGAGATGCAGTCTCCATAGTGACGGGAAAGCTGGAGTTCCAGGATGTGTCTGCGGTGTGCCCGAACACGATCACTCTGGGTGGACACCACCATGCCCTCTTCTGCCGGTGTGGCACAGGCCCGCAGCAGATCCTTTCTGTCGGCAATCTCAACCACGCACATCCGGCAGGGATGTTCACCATGCTGACACAGACTCGGAATAGGGATGCCCGCGCGCGACGACGCATCGAGCAGACTCGTACCCGGTTCAACCTGGGTGATTTGATGATCGATTTTCAGTTGTATCTTGTTTGACACTTCGATTTTCCCCCGCTTGCCGGCTCCTGACTGAGCCGCGCAACGAGCAGTTGGAGCAACTATTGTGCCAACAATCCAGCCGTGTCGGCTCGTAGTTCCTTTCTACGTAACATTGAGGCCTTTGAAAATATGGTTCTTCTCCCGATTAATTGATGCAAAGGGTTCGAGGGGTCAAGGATTCAAGGGGTCGAGTGCTTTTCTTTCTAACGATTTCACACCTCCCTATTTGTGATCTTGGCCCGCGTCTTTCATTACGGGATCGTCTTGTTATTCTGTAAATTTCTAAATATAGGTGATAGGACCTTTCTCAAACCTTTACCAATTGTTTATAATTGTTAAGCAGTTTACTCGAACCCTTGAACCCTCGAATCCTTGAATCCTTGAATCCTGATAATCCCACCAACTCTTTTAGAGAAGAACCGAAAATATTTTCTCTATAATGGCACTCATCACCCCGTTGGAAATGAAACCCAACCTTGCCTTTGCCTCTGCGTGCGATATATACTTCCCTCAGCCGGGAGTCCTGACACTGGCTGAACCGAAGGCAACGCGTCCTCCAGCCGCCGGACTCTCCGTTGGGCTGCCTGCGTAACCAGCCAATTTGGACACCACCTGGAAAATTCGTACGGCATGGGGTATCGTTTGATGTTTAAACGTTACCAATCGTTTGACTCAACAAGCTCATTCTATTTTCTAGTCGGGAGAGGGTGCACATGTTTTACTTGAAAGTCCGTGAGTATTCGTTGGCCCTTATGGCGTCATTGATGATAGCGATGGCCGGTTGCGCGTCCGTCGGGCCCATGGCTTTGCCACACCCCAAGCCTTTAAAGGAGAAAGTGGAGAGTTCTGAAAATGGTTGGTGGCACGCCCGCTTTAGCATAAAATGGCCGGAAGATAAGGAGCCGTCCTGGCACATGGGGTTGTTTATTGCCCGCGAGATTGTGTCGCCTGTGTTGTCTCAACACAAAGATAATATTCGCCTGTGGCGATTTCACCGAAGGGCCGTGCGAGACGAAACAGGGCATCAATTCAGTTTCATTTTCTATGCTTCTCCGGAGACGGCACGCGAAATCTATCATGCTATCCAGTCAGATACACGCTTGGAAGCCATGAAAAGGGCTGGTTTGATCATCAGGGATTCTTACGATGACACAACTCGGATCAGACAGCCAGATATTGGGGACACGAGTGACCTCAACTGGTCATCGCCGATCCGAAAATCGTGGCCCTATTTTATGATGGGTGCCAGTCAAATGTGGCTTAATCTAATCAACGAGATTGCCGGGGATATGTCTAAAGGGACGAAGCCTTCATCCGTTCGGGATATCGAGGCCTTTTATCAACAAGTCAACACATCTCTTCAAGCGTCCTGGCAGGAGGAGGGGGGCCATGCCTTATTCCACCACTTGAATGCCCTCTTTGAGTATGACGGAGTTGTCATCTATGAAAAGCGTCTAATGACATTCTGAGCGACCGTGCTATGAACGATTTTTTGTGGAAGCCAGTCCACATTGATGCAACATGGGAATCAAGAACCAGGTTTTCAGCAAAGCTCGATGGGATTTGCGTTAGGAACAACGATTCAGAAAGGAGTAATGGCCCATGAGTGGTAACAAAGAGGGTGGACAACACATGGATGAAACGAAGTGCCCCAAATGCGGACAGCCCAGGGATGTGTCATCTCACGAGTGTGTGAGATGTGGCATCGTCTTTGCCAAGTACGATTCAGTTGAGGAGAAAACAGGCAGGCGACAGACCATGCAATGCCATGAAGTTGATTACAAGGTCATCGGGGATGATATTCAAATCGTGGAAATAGAGCTCGACCCCGGTGAGACGGTCATTGCCGAGGCCGGCGCCATGAATTACATGGACGATGGTATCACCTTCGAGGCCAAAATGGGCGATGGCTCCAAACCAGACGAGGGAGTCTTCGGCAAGCTCATGAGTGTGGGTAAGCGAGTCCTCACAGGGGAATCTATCTTCATGACCCACTTTACAAACAGGGGACATGGAAAGAAGCATGTCGCATTCGCAGCACCCTATCCGGGAAAGATCATCCCCATCGACATGTCCAAGGTCACGGGAGAACTCCTTTGCCAGAAAGATGCCTTCCTGTGCGCGGCTTACGGCACGGAAGTAGGTATTGCCTTTACAAAACGCCTGGGCACGGGTTTCTTCGGTGGAGAGGGATTCATCCTCCAGCGTCTCCGAGGCGATGGCATGGCTTTTGTCCATGCGGGTGGTACGGTTATTAAAAAAGAGCTCAACAACGAATTCTTTCGCGTCGACACGGGTTGCATCGTAGCCTTCACACCGGGCATCGATTACGACATTGAACGCGCGGGCAGTCTCAAGTCCATGTTTTTCGGCGGGGAGGGACTGTTTCTTGCAACCTTGCGTGGCACCGGGACCGTGCTTCTTCAGAGCCTTCCGTTTTCTCGCATGGCAGACCGTATTCTGCAACATGCCCCTTCAGCCGGTGGCGGGCGGAAGGGCGAAGGGTCTATCCTGGGCGGCCTCGGCGCCCTCATCAACGGCGACAATGATTAAGAGTCCTGATCCTAAAAAGCCGTCTGCATAGGAGATCAGAATGATACGATTCAAGGTCAAGCATTACGTTGGGGTACTGGGGGTATGTCTGATCATCGTCGGATGGGTGCTCGGCAATGCGGATCGTCATCCATGGGTTTACCGGATTGTTGCCCCAAAGTACGCAACGGCAGTGTCCGCACTCAAACGCATACAGGAAAAAAACGCTGTTCTAAAACAAAAGGATGACGGGTTCCGGGAGATTTCCGAGATACTCAAGGGGTACTTTGAGGCGACGATAAGTCGCGAAATCACAGGCATCAAGACCTTGAGTCAGGGAGTGGACGTGGTAGAGACGCCCGAAGGTGCGCAGTGGGATCCATATCTTGAGTTAGAGGTGTCTTTGTCCAATGAGCCCCCCCTGAGCGCGAAGTTCTTCGGGTTGAAGTCAAAGATCGAAAAAGCCTATCTGACCAGCAAATTCCTGGCCTGGAAAGACGGCATTTTTTGGTCTGGTATAGCCCTGAGTCTGATAGCCTTGTTCCTGTGATTTCCTGGCGTGGACAAACGCATCGACGGTCCGTCTGTCATGCCGAGCATGGCGTCCATCCGGTCTCAAGAGCGGTGCCCCCCATCAACTATTTGTCTTCCCGTCAAAATTTCATATCGTGTCTTGACAGAACCCGGCTGATGGTGTTAAAGGCCCCCAAACATTTCCTGTATTTTCTGCAACCAGCGGTTTCGTCCAGCCAAACTTTTGGTTCGATCTTGCGCCGCAGAAGCAGGGAGTGCGTTCGTCTACAAGGGTGTAAAGGATGGGTCACAGCTCAATCTAAACAGGGAGGGTCAGCCCTGATAGCTCTGAGCTCATAATAGCTTATAGCGCGCTGCTATGAGCTAAAATATTTGACTTATCATTTAACTAAGAGGAGGGGATTGTATGAAAAAGTTTATCAGCGTAGCATTCATCAGTTTAGGTCTGGTGGGAGTCGTGTTTGGGGTTGCTTTTGGTGAATCCTATCCGAATGGTGCTGAAGGACTTAAATGTGCAACTTTGCCACCACCCGGTTTTTATTACAAGATGTATAATGCTTATGTTACCGCCGATGAAGTCATGGACCCGGACGGAGATGAAGTACCCGTTGATTTTGATGCCAAGATGTTCGTAAACGCGCATAGATTCCTTTGGATATCTAAGGACATCAAATTGTTTGGGGCCAATTATGGTGCCGACCTTTTTATTCCGATTTGGTATAAAGACATTAAAGTAGGAGCATTAAATTATGACGATAGCCAGTGGAATCTTGGAGATATTATAGTCGAGCCCTTTGTTTTGGCCTGGCACGGCTCACGTTATGACGCATCAACAGCCGTTGCCCTTTTTCTGCCGACGGGCGATGATGACGAGCCTGCTGATCCCGGTGAAAATATGTACACGACGATGTTCACTTTGGGCGGAACCTATTATTTTGATGAAGCAAAAACATGGTCGGCATCAATACTTGGCCGGTATGAAATTCACCACAGTGACTATGATGATACGAATATAGAGCCTGGTGACGACTTCCATTTTGAGTGGGGAGTCGCCAAGACACTTGCACAGGTTTGGGATGTTGGTGTGGTCGGGTATTGCCAATGGCAGGTCACTGAAGACAGTGGAAGCGGATCGAGTTCTGATAAAGACCGCGGTTACGCAATTGGGCCAGAAGTATCCGTGTTTATTCCACCTATGAAGCTTTTTGTTTCTCTCAGGTCCGAGTTTGAGTTCTCGACTGAAGGCGGAGGCGTTACACCGCTCCCGCTAGGTCGCCCAGAAGGGAACAGAACATGGCTGATTCTCACAAAGATCTTCTGATTCGTTTGAGGGTAAACTCACTGCTGCCGTCTCCCTTTGATGCTAATAATCACGGGTAAACCACCACCTCTGCCGGGGGACTGCTAAAGATAGATAACTTCCGCCTTAATTGAGCGAGAAATTGAGCGTACGCATTAAGCTGAGAATCGACCGGAAGGGTACCGGTTGAATCTGCGGTGGGTGCATCATTTCTAGAAGGGATTCTTGCCCTCAGCTTCATGATGCCCCTCAAACCCATTGGTTCGTAGATGGGTTAAGGGGTTCACAGGAATAAGTAAGAAGGGATTTCAAAGGCCAAAGAGCGAGACGAGGTTATGCAAAGGGCTCGTCTGGAGGGCAGTCGTCTCGACCATCTTCTATTTGCTGATCTCCTGTTCTATGATCTTGCCGGCTTCCGGAGGGGGCGAGGTGCCCGTGGTTCCTGCCACAGGTGGTTCGTCCGGTTTGGGGCTTGGGGTTTCAAGAGTTTCACCCATTTTCCCAGTCATTTTAAGTCGATTTTCCAACCACAAGACCTCTTCCACAAGAGTCTTTATTCTCTTCTCTAATAGGGCCATTCTCACCCGGTCGTTCTCAAGGAAACTCTGCAATGCTTCTTTGTCCACCTTGCCCTCTGACAGACGCCTGATCGCTGATTCTTGCTCTTGGGCTTTATTCTGTATATTCTTGGTGACTTGAACAGCCTTGGCTATTTCCTTTTTCTGCGCTTTGAGATCGGTGCGCAGAGCCGTGAGCGTATCATCCAGTCTTTGGTTCAGATCTTTTACTAACGCATCAAGAGAGGCCTTCTGCTGAGCCACATCTTCTTGCAACGCTGCAAAAGTCTTGGCAACCTCTGCAGAACGTTTCTTGTCGGCCATTTCTGAGGCCTTCTTATCTGCTTTTGATGTGTTTAACTTCTTGACGTTCCCTTCCACCTTTTCCACGCGATCCTGGATCGCAGCCGACGTCTTTTCAAGCTTCACATACTGGTCTGATAGAGACGCCGCCTTATTGAGAATATCTTTAGACAGCGTTTGCACCTCCCTAGATCCCGCAGTCTGCAGCTGGCTCAACCTTTTCCGAACTTGCAGATAGCCAAATACAAAAATGGCGCATAGCAGGCACGGAATCAATACGAACAGGATCGTGACTCGACGACTCAATCTGTGAATGTCCGAATCCCGCCGCAAATCCCGCACTTCGTCTTCATACAAGGAATCAGGATGTTCTCCGTTGATCTGGATATCCCTGTCCAAAGAAATGTCATCCTCTCCATTCTTATCAGTTGGGGACTGACTCACGATACCTCCTTTTCCGCCCTTTCTCGGTGACCTCCTCTTGGTCCGTGTGCGTTATGGTGATGTCCCGTTTAGGATATGGGATTTCGATCCCCTCCCTGTCAAAGGCCTCTTTGACCTTGTCCGTGACGTAGGATATGGTGTGTATCCGCCGTCTGGCGTTCTTGATCCACACCCTCAGCTCGAGATCCACTGAGGACTCCCCGAATGCCTTGACCACTATGACGGGCGGTGGATCTTTTACCACCCACTCCGGGGTCTTGGCAACCTCCAGTATAACAGCCTTGGCCTTGCTGATGTCCGTATCATAAGACACACCGATGGCAATTCGGACACGGATATCCTCTGAGATCGTCGTATAGTTGACGATATCGCGCATCATAATCTCATTGTTGGGAATGATAATGACAATGTTGTCTGTGGTCTTGATTTTCGTGGCCCGCAGGCCGATATCGATCACGTCCCCCCAGGTCGCTGAATTCTTCGGAGCAGACCATACCTCGATCCGGTCTCCTACTTCAAAGGGCCGGTCCATGATAAGCAGGACGCCCGCTATGAGATTCGACAAGGTGTCCTTGGCTGCAAAGCCCACGGCAATACCGACCACGCCGGCCCCGGCAACAAAGGGGACCACATTAATGCCCAGCACGTCGAGGGCAAGCAAGATGGCAACGGCAAAGATGATAATGCCCGAAAATTTGTTCAGAAGGTCAAAGACGACGTCGTCCACCTTGCTTTGGGTCTTCTTGACCAGGTTGTCCTCGGCATATCCGAGGACGAGCAACGTAAAATCCTTTACCGGCAAGGCCAAAAGGATGATGAGGGCGGCATAAAAGACCTTTTCCAAAATGGGTATCTTGAACAGATTGACCATATAGATGCCGCTGACAAAGACCAGTGCGTAGGAAACGGCCTTTTGGATCAAGCTGAAGATCTCATCGTGCGCACGGACAAATTCATACTTCCAGGCTCTTTTTCGAACCCTTTTCATGACCCGTTTAAAAAAAACCCAAACCACGACTGCGGCTAACACCACAAGAACCGCTTTGATGAGAACCGGGTAGAAGGCCCGCCAATCGGAGAGGATACCAGCACCGAATTGTTGATAAGCACGCCTCAGATAATCCAGCATTTCCTAAACCTCCCCTGCCCACAGAGACAACGACAGTCCATTTTGCAGCCTATGCAGACCAACCAGCTCGTCAAGCCCCTGGTTTCCATGCCCTGTGGTGCGGCGTTCCTGCTTCAGTCTATGGATAGCAACCTATCTTTTCTTATCTTTCGACCGCATCGATTCTCGAAGCCTACGCCACTTCTCAAGCCTTTCCTTGATGGTCTTCTCGTATCCCCTTTCCGTGGGCACATAGAAGACCTGTCCCCTGAGTGCTTCCGGTAGATACGCCTGGGGCACATAGGCGTCTTGAAAATCGTGGGCATACTTGTAACCCTTGCCGTAGCCAAGATCCTTCATCATCTTTGTGGGTGCGTTGCGTATGGGCAGCGGCACCGCAAGTGACCCTGTCTCGTGAATCGCTCGCGTCACTTTGCCGTAACCCGCATAAAGGGCATTGCTCTTTGGGGCCGTGGCCAGATAGACAGCGGCCTGGGCCAGGGCCAGGTTTCCTTCCGGAAGTCCCACAAATTGAAAGGCCTGCATGGCAGAGACCGCCACAGACAAGGCCCCTGGATCGGCATTGCCCACGTCTTCAGAGGCGAACCTGACCATGCGGCGAGCCACATAAAGCGGGTCCTCACCCGCAACAAGCATGCGACCCAACCAGTAGAGGGCGGCGTCCGGGTCACTTCCACGCAGACTCTTATGAAAAGCAGATATGAGATTGTAATGCTCCTCGCCGGTCTTGTCGTAGCGCAGGGCCTTCTTCTGAAGAGCGGCTTCCACCACGGCCCGGGTCATCTTTCTTTCTCGCACACTCTTGTTCCGGACAAGAGCGGCCGCCGCCTCCAGATTGTTCAGGGCTGCACGAGCGTCGCCATCGGCTGCCCAGACAACGTGTTCAAGGGCTTCGGGTTCAGCCTTGAACGACAATCCACCCAGACCATTATCCTTGTCATCGAGGGCCCGGTTCAAAATAGTTAATAACGCCTCTCGTGACAACGGTTTCAGCACCATGACCCGGACCCTGGACAGCAGTGGCGCAATTACCTCAAAAGACGGGTTTTCCGTGGTGGCCCCGATCAGTGTAATCAATCCGCTTTCCACATGCGGCAGAAAGCCATCCTGCTGGGCCTTGTTAAATCGATGGATCTCATCCACAAAGAGGACGGTTCTCTTTTGATGATGCCGCTGGGCTATGGTCGCCCTGTCAATGACCTGGCGGATCTCTTTCACGCCGGAAAGTACGGCCGAGAAGGCTTCGAAGTTTGACTTTGTCTCTTGGGCCATGATCCGGGCAAGGGTGGTCTTTCCGGACCCGGGAGGACCCCAGAAAATGACGGAAAACAGTTGATCTTCCTTGATGGCCTGACGCAGCAGGCTGTCTTTGCCAAAGAGATGGCTTTGCCCTACAAAGGTCTCAAGGGTTTGGGGCCGCATCCTCTCTGCCAGGGGACGTGCCGTCTTTGCCATTTTTTGTTCGACTTGATCAAAGAGGTCCATGGTTAAGAGCTAGCATCCGACGCCCGGTGCCGCATCCCTGACAAGAGTCAATTCTGAAAGATTCGTAAAAAGTATTTTGCGAACGATATTGAGCATTTTGGGAGAAAGGCACTTCAGGTGTTTAGCGTTAAAAAATGCTAACTGTTTGAGGGCGTTAGCCCGAGTCTTAGCATTTTAGCTGAACATCTTAAGGGCCCCCAAAATGTTCACGGAGTGAGTAAAATCGACTTTTTGCGAGTCCATCAATTCTGTCTCTGGCACCTTTTGGCTGGCATCATCTTTCCTATCATCTTTTCTTGTCTCGTTTTCGAAACAGGACGCGCAGCGGCGTCTGGTCCAGGACCAGCGCCTGTCGAAGCTGGTTGACCATGTATCGTTCATAAGAAAAATGAATACCCTCAGGATAATTGACAAAGCAAACAAACGTAGGGGGAGCCACGGACGTCTGGGTGCTGTAGTAAAATTTTACGCGCCTGCCTCGGTGCATGGCCGGTTCGTGTCGACCAATAATGCTTTCAAAGATCCTGTTGAGCCGCCCCGTGCTGACCCGCGTGGTATATTGCTCGTACACGGTCTTGACCGAGTCAAAAATCTTGAATGTCCGCTGGCCTGTCAACGCTGAAATGGTCCACACAGGGGCAAAGCTCAGGAATTTGAGCCGCTCTCTTACGGCGTTCACATGTCGCTGGGCCGTTGTAGCATCCTTTTCCACCAAATCCCATTTGTTCAAGACAATGATGCAAGCCCGCCCCCTTTCCCAGGCATATCCCGCAATGCGCACATCCTGATCGGTCACCCCTTGAACGGCATCCATCATCACCAACGCGATGTGGCATCGATTCAGGCTCTTGAGGGCTTTTATCACCGAGAACTTTTCCAGCTTCTCTCGCACGCGTTTCTTTCTTCGGATGCCGGCTGTATCAATCAGAATGTATTCCCTGCCATCCACGTTGCAAATCGTGTCAACAGCATCGCGTGTGGTGCCCGGCAGGTCACTCACCACAAGCCGCTCGTCTCCAAGGAGACGGTTGATGAAGGAGGATTTGCCCACATTGGGTCTGCCGATCACCGCCAGCCTGACTCGATCAGCGGTTGTCTCGGGCGTCGTTTGGGGCAAGACGGCGATCAAGGCGTCCATCAAATCGCCCAGGCCATATCGGTGTTCGGCAGAGAGGGGATAGAGGGGGTCCACGCCCAGGACGGAAAAGTCAGCGAGAAGGGATTCATGCCTCGGCCCATCAATCTTGTTGACACCGTAAAAGACCGGTTTGTCCGATTGACGAAGCCGTTGAACGAGGTCTGTGTCCACCGGGGTGACCCCTTCACGCCCATCAAAAAGCATGATCATGGCGTCCGCTTCCTCTATGGCCTGCATCACCTGGTGTCGGACAAGAGATACGAATTGCTCTGAATGAAACTCGGAAAAGCCGCCCGTGTCCACCACGGTAAAGGGAACTTCGTCCCACTGGGCATCTCCGTAGATCCGGTCTCTGGTGACACCAGGAAAATCATCCACAAGGGCGTTGCGGGAGCGCGTCATTCTGTTAAACAGCGTGGACTTGCCCACGTTGGGTCGGCCCACGATGGCAACGATCGGCTTCATGGTATCCGTGGTCGGCTGCAAGTTGCCAGCACGCTCAAAGCCGTGAGCCGAAAGCGTGGCAACGAGGCTTTCTATTTTCAGTTTTTAGCCATCGGAGGTTTGATGGTCTCGTAAAAAGTCGCTTTTGCTCGCTCCGTGAACATTTTGGGCGCACTTGAGGTGCTCAGCTAAAATGCTAAAACTCGGGCTAAGACCCTCAAACAGTTAGCATTTCTTAACGCTGAACACATCAAGTGCTTTCTCCCCAAAATGCTCAATTTCGCTCACAAAAGACTTTTTACGAGTTCATCAGATTTAGGTTCTCAGAATATCTGAATTCCGCTGGAAGGGCAAGCAATGCGGAGCAAGGGAGGAAAAAGCCGTCAGTCCGAAAGGCCTCTCCGTTTCTTGGCTGCCTCTATAAGCTCAACGAGGCTGGTCACTTTATGTTTAGGGGCTTGATTGAATAAGCGATCCCATTGGGCCGGGGTAAGTTTTTCCTTAAGATAGGCTTCCACAGGAAAATGGGGCTGCCAGCAGACAATGACCCGCGGGCAGGGGAGATCGCCTCCCTCCTCTTGACAGTATGAAAAACGAACCTCTCCCCCCAGCCTGGGACATCTAATCTCTAAATGATCATACCTTTTCGGGTCAGTGGACATTTCGGCTGTCATGTCTGCTGTGGCTCCTAGAAAACCGTCTTTTTGTGCCACTCTCTCATTACGGCTTCGGCAGCCCATCAATGGCTTGGAGGGCCCTGGCAATCTCTTCTTCCGGCATTTCGTACTGATGAAGCTTGCCCGAAAGATACGCATCATAGGCCGCAAGATCCACCAGCCCGTGGCCGCTCCAATTGAAGAGGATCACCTTCTCTTTTCCCTCCTCTTTGGCACGCTCGGCCTCTTGAACAACCGCAGCAATGGCGTGGTTGGTTTCCGGTGCGGAGATGAAGCCTTCCGTACGGGCCCATTGGACACCCGCCTTAAAGGTCTGGATCTGATCATACGCCCTGGCTTCCATGATCTGCTCTTTGACCAGGTGGCTGACAATGGGTGCCATGCCGTGGTATCTGAGGCCGCCTGCATGGATCGGGGCGGGCACAAAATCGTGGCCGAGGGTATGCATGGCCAGCAGTGGTGTGGTTTGGGCCGTGTCTCCAAAATCGTAGGCAAAAGGGCCCCGTGTCATGGTGGGGCATGATGTGGGCTCGGCAGCCACGATGGAAATCTCCTTTCCGTGGATTTTGTCCCTCACAAACGGAAGGCAAAGCCCGGCGAAGTTGCTCCCCCCGCCCGTGCAGCCTATGACCACATCAGGATAGACGCCGATTTTTTTCAGCTGTTTTTGAGTCTCTAATCCATTGACCGTCTGATGCAACAGGACATGATTCAGAACACTGCCCAAAGAATAACGGGCGTTCTCGTCGCCAACAGCGTCTTCAATCGCCTCGCTAATGGCGATGCCGAGGCTGCCGGGGGAATCAGGGTGCTCAGCCAGGATCTTTCTGCCCGCCTCGGTCTTGTCGCTCGGGCTCGGGAAGCAATTAGCACCCCATACATTCATCATCATCCCCCTGAAAGGCTTCTGGTCGTAACTCACCCTGACCATGAATACCCTGCACTCAAGGCCAAACATCTGACACGCCATGCTCAAAGCGCTGCCCCACTGGCCCGCGCCGGTTTCTGTGGAAAGCCGCTTAATGCCGAAGGCCTTATTGTAATAGGCCTGGGCAATGGCCGTGTTGGGCTTGTGGGACCCCGGTGGGCTCACGCCCTCGTTTTTATAATAAATCCGAACAGGAGCATCGAGCAATTTTTCAAAGTTCCGTGCCCGGTACAAGGGGGTGGGACGCCACAGGAGGTATTTCTCCAGGACCTCCTCAGGGATATCGATCCAGCGCTCCGTGCTCACCTCCTGTTCAATCAGGTTCATGGGAAAAACCGGTGCCAAATCGTCGGGGCCAACCGGTTGTCCTGTACCTGGATGGAGAGGTGGGCTCATGGGCGTGGGCATATCAGCCAATATATTGTACCATTGCTTGGGAATCTCACTCTCGTCCAAAAATACCTTCACTGGTTTCATCACCTTTCCTCCTTTTGTTATACACGTTTTTTGAACCGAAAAAGCGAGCGCATTCCCCGTAGCTTGCTGCGGGGTTAGCGAGCGTATCTATAAAGGTCAGCGTTCCTTACGGTCGAAGATTCCCTGTAGCTTGCTACAGGGAGCTTCAATAGGCTAAACTGATACCTTTTAACAATTTCAAAAAAAAAGCCATGGAAAAGACCCATGGCATTTTTCTCATCCCCAGGAGCCATGGGAAGATGCTCCATGCCCACGGCTCATCTTTCATCCCTCTTAGAATGGACTGCCTATGGGCAGGTTCACCACCTTCCCTGCCACCGCCAACAGGGGCCTGAATGTTCTGCGCCGGGAATCAAAAGCATTACGAATACCCACAAAAACTAAAACGCTCCATAACAAAGGGGTAATCCTCTGTCAAGGGCAAAATGGGGACCCTGCAACCATCAGGCTCCCCCACCATATGGCGGGGGGAAATCCCCCTAGGTCAGAAAATTGCTATTCAGACAACCCTGAAAACCGTATCGTTTTCACGGACCCGCTCTTTGACCTCAATGCCAACAAGGTCTCCTGGTTTTGCCTCCTCGATGGGCTGGTTTTCCACCTGCATGCTGCTGATGGTCTCTTCAAAATCGGTCGTGTGACCCTTGAAGTGGAGTCTGTCCCCGATCTTGAGGGTACCGGCCGTGACCTCGATAGCCGCCACACTCGGCTTGGCAAAAAACTTTTCTACCCTTCCCACCTTTTCTTCTTCCATGTTACATCTCCTGGAGGCAGGTTGCTGATGTTTGTCATATACACGTATCGGTTTTACAAAACAACCTTGTTTTGGTAGAAGACTTCATCGAAGCCTCCCCGCGGCAAGCCACGGGGGATTTTCACCGTAAGGAAGTTTTTCATTTTCAGATTCGCTCGCCAACCCCGCCGCAAGCAGCGGGGAATGCGCTCGCTTTCACGGCTCAACTTGCGGTTTTGTGGAGGAATCGCCATTGCGTTTCATACTGGACAACTTGAAGCTCGTCAAGATAGGGGCTTGGCCATGCCTTCTCATCTTGATCCTTTATCTTCCTTCGGGCTGCGCCCCGTCTCGTGTCTCCACGAGACAGGGCGTGCCGCTGTCTCCGGAGAACACCCTGGCCCTTATGCGCTTTGAAAAGGCCGAACACCTTTTTCAAGAACAAGCCTACGCAGAGGCACTCGATATCTATAAGGATTATCTTAGAGAGTTTCCAAAGGGACCTCTGGTGGACACGGCCCTGATGAAGATCGGCCTGCTTCACATGGCCATCGGAGACTTTCCGCGAGCCAGAGAGGCTTTTGAGTCTTTGCTTTCTCACTATCTGAACAGTCCCTTCGCAGAAGACGCCCGGTTCAACGTCATGCTTTCCTATGAAAGAGAAGGGGACTACAGCTCAGTTGTGGAGTATGCAAAACCCGCCTTGAGACTTGCAAAGACCCGTCCTCAAGCCTTTCGCATACACAAGCTCCTGGGCTACACTTACACGGCAAGCATGCAATTCAAAGAGGCCGTCGAGAGTTTCATGAAAGCTTATCAACTCACCTCAGGCCAAGAGCGAATGGAGATTCTGAGTAAGGTGAAGGAGGTCATCACTTACCTGAAGGAACAGGAATTAAGATCCCTTCTTGAGATCTATGGAGACACGATCCCGGGAGGCTATCTGCGTCTTCAATTGGCAAGAGAATATGCGTCGGAAGATCTCGTTGACATGGCCATGAAAGTTCTTTCGGATATGATCCATCTGTTCCCCGAACACGACGAGCTCGAAACGGCCAGGGCCCTCATGGTGGACTTAGAGTCAAGAGCTCGGGTCGATCCCTTGTTGATCGGTTGCGTCCTTCCCCTGTCAGGGCCTTACGGAGCCTTTGGAAAATGCGCCCTCACAGGCATAGAGCTTGCGCTTCAGCAATTCAATGCACAACCGTATGTGAACCCCGTTCAACTGCTCATCAGGGATTCAAAAGGAGATCCCGATGAAGCGGCCACGGTTCTTGAGACCCTGGCCCTCACCCATGGCGTAGGAGCCATCATCGGCCCGATGATCACTTCAGAGTCGGCTGCTATCAAGGCCCAAGCCCTCAAGGTTCCCATCATGACCCTCACCCAGAAGCCCAATATTACTGTAACGGGTGACTACGTCTTTCGAGACTTTCTAACCCTGTCGTTACAGGTAAAGGCCGTTGTTAATTATGCCGTCGAAGACCTCGGACTCAAGAAATTCGCCATCTTGTACCCTGAGGAACGCTACGGCATTTCGTTTATGAACCGCTTTTGGGATGAATTGATAAGCCATGGTGCTGAAGTTGTGGGCGTCGAGTCGTATGGAACAAAACAAACCGACTTCAGCGATGCTATCAAGAAACTGGTGGGACTTTATTACTCCAGGCCGGAAGAGCCTCCGGAAGAAGAAGCGCTGCACGAAGAGGTGTGGGACCAATCCTTGGAACCTGAAGGGGAAAAAACCGCTTGGCTGGACAGGAAAGTCGTCCCTGAAGCCGCTGAGGATACAGCCCCAGACCAGGAGGAGTCGTCCCAAGAGGACCAGGGCGCATCGCCGGAAGAGAAAGTGGAACCCGAGCCGATTATTGATTTTGACGCGATTTTCATACCGGATAGTTTCGAAAAGGTGGGACTCATCGCACCCCAGTTGTTGTTTCATGATGTGGCGAATGTCCTCCTGCTGGGAACCAACTTGTGGCATTCGGACAAACTTATCCAGATGGCTCGAGGTTACGTCCAAGGCGCTATTGTACCGGATGGTTTTTTCGCAGACAGCCCATCACCCAGGGTCAGGGATTTCGTTGAAGACTATGAAAAAGTCTTCGGAAGTCTTCCGGCATTCCAGGAGGCTCAAGCCTACGATGCGGCCTGGATTGTCTTTCAAGCAGCAAACGAACCCGGCGTCCGGTCCAGGCGGACATTGAAAGAGGCCATCATGGGAATCAAAGACTTTCCTGGTGTGACGGGTTTGACCTCCTTTGATAATACAGGGGATGTGGAAAAAGACCTCTATCTCCTTAAGGTTGAGGGAGGCCGTTTTGTCCAGATAAGGCCATGAAGCGCTTTCTTCACGGAGCATATACCCTCCTCACCGGTGGCCTGTTCATGTCCTGTCTTCCCCCTTTTTTGATCTATACCCGCCTCAGTGGCCGCTATCGCGAAAATCTGAAAGAACGCCTGGGCTATCTGCCTGCCGCCCTTTCCAAGGAGTTTCGAGGTTCGCCTCGCATCTGGATTCATGCGGTGTCCCTGGGAGAAGTCAAGGTGGCAGCGCCTATCATCAAGGCGCTCAGGCAGGTCCTCCCGGCTTGTTCCGTCCTTGTCTCAACGACCACCGAACACGGCCGCTCACTTGCCGGACAGATCTTGGGAGACGATGTCCCCGTCGTCTACGCGCCGATCGATTTTGTTGCTTCCGTACGCAAGGCCCTTTCCCGCGTCCGTCCGGACATACTAGTCTTCCTGGAAACTGAAATCTGGCCCGCCTGGCTTGCTGAAGCCCGCCGCATGGGCATCAAAACCGCCCTGATCAATGGCCGAATCTCTGCCAGATCCGTGAAGGGTTATCTCAAATTCCGCCCATTCTTTCGTGAGGTTCTAAGCAACGTTGACGCCTTCAGTATGATAATGGAGGGCGACGCGGCTCGGATCCGGGCCATGGGAGCCGATCCCGCAAAAATCGAGGCGAATGGTAACGCTAAATACGACTTCCTGGCGAGCCTTGCGG
>Ga0307444_1000312_pt1 | contig 24371 bp, 20 predicted proteins | sample SalMarSW160340MG_FD_202145 | JGI IMG/M metagenome (GOLD analysis project Ga0307444, IMG submission 202145) | Salt marsh sediment microbial communities from the Plum Island Ecosystem LTER, Massachusetts, United States - SW1603-40 | ecosystem: Environmental > Aquatic > Marine > Intertidal zone >...
CGAACCTCATAGTGGCACACCTCGATCAGCAATCTTCTCCACTCCCTTCGCTGATCCTCACTTTCCGGAGCATAGCCGTCAATGAGCCGGTCTATCTCCTTGAAAACAACGGCATCCCCCTGGGGCACCCAGAAACGGGCATCGGGAAACAGGTAATTGTACATTATGTGATCCTCATGGCCATGGCTGACGATGAGGATCTCAATTGGCCTTTCCGCGTTTATAGCCCTGAGCGTTTCCTCCTTGCTCGCCGCATCTATGAAAGCCCTGTGTTCATCATCGACAAAAACGGTGTTACAGTGAGGGTAGCGACCACCACGGATCAGTTTTACCCTTCCTTTTTCGAAATCGAACATCACGCTCCTTTGTCAACGCATAAGCACGAGGATTTCCTGCATCCATTTGACCTTGAGCTTGGGTAAATAACAGAGCATACAGCATGAAAGAAACCTGAATTTCCAGATTCGATTATTCCATTAGCTCCGTAATTAGGCTGTCCAGAGGGATATGCTGATCGTTGTGAAAAAAGGCAAGGGAATCCATTCATGCCACCTATTGCGATTCTAAGGCCCGACAATATTGACCGAAATCGTACAGCCCCCCGGGGTACCTCCCAGATTATGGGCTAGGCCCAGCCCGGGGTTCTCTATCTGACGCGGTCCCGCCTTCCCCTGGATTTGCTTGTAGAGCTCGTAGACCATGCGGAGCCCTGAAGCCCCTATGGGGTGGCCAAAACACTTCAGACCACCGTCCATATTAACTGGGAGTTCGCCGGTCAATTCAAAGGTCCCGGCCTCTATATCTTCTTTGCACCGTCCTCTTGGGGAGAATTGCAGATCCTCATAAATAACCGCTTCGGTAATGGAAAAACAATCGTGGACCTCGGCCATACTGATTTCCTTTCGCGGATCCTTTACGCCGGCCTCTTGATACGCAGCCTGACCGGCTCGATAGGTCTCCTTTACCATGGTCCAGTCGTTTTTTGGGTTCATGTATCCTTCTGACGGCCCAACAGCGATCTGCGATGCCTTGATGAACACTGGGTCGGCCCTGAAATTCTTTACCATATCCCTCCTGACCACAATAGCCGCTGCAGCACCGTCACTTACACCGCAACAGTCCAGTAACCCCAAGGGCCACGCTATTATGGGTGCATTCAGGACCTGCTCAACCGTGATTTCTCTCCGAAAATGTGCCTTAGGGGACATGGTTCCGTTATGGTGGTTTTTTACCATGATCTTGGCAAGCATGGTCCTCCCCTGTTCAGGATCCAACCCGTATTTGTTGAAATAGCTGGTTGCCATCATGGCAAAATGTCCTGGTGCCGTAAAATTTCTACTCCTGAATGTATTAGGGGCAGTTGATACGAGGCCCATGGCAATATCATCCGTAGGCAGGCCGCTATAGCCTGAATCCTTAAGTTTTTCAACCCCGATCGCCAGGGCAATGTCACAGACCCCTGAAGCCACTGCGTAGGCAGCATTTCGCAGTGCGTCAGACGCAGTGGCGCACATATTCTCTAAGCGGGTGATGGGTTTATAGTCCAGCTTCAGGAGCGTGGCAAGGGGCTGGCTTGGCGCCGGAAGATTGGACCAGTATGAACCAATCCATAGTGCCTGTACGTCCTGTGGAGTGATAGTGGCATCCTCACATGCCTCGTACACGGCCTCGATGATCATGTCATCGGAGCTCTTATCCCAATTCTCTCCGAACTTGGTGCACCCCATGCCCACAATGGCAACTCTATCTTTTATGCTTTCCATTTTTGCTTGACCTCCCACTGTTTATGGTAACCAGAATCTAGATGAGTCCTCAATCGGTTCATCGGATTGGTCGAGATTTCCACCAATAAACCTGGACGCCTTCTGTTCTGCGAAACTTCCTAAACGTCATTTCCAAAGGCATACCTACCGTGATTTGAGACGGATCTCGATCGGTAATATCCATCATAATCCTCCCACCTTCCTCAAAATCCACGGCTGCAAGGGTAGACGGTGGGTCAGGGGAAACCGCCAAGTTGTCGTGGGAAAAGGTTACGATCTTGCCTTGCTTGTCTGCGAAAGGATAGTAATCAAAATCATCTTTAGTTCGGCATTCCATACATATTCGCTGAACCGGATACTGTATCGTTCCGCAGTTTCTACACTTTGAACCATACAACGCCAGGCCGCACTTTCTATCCCGGTAAAGGGCAACGGCAGAAGCAGGCTCTGTCCGCGGTCTCATGGGTGGCTCGGTTGCGATAATATCGCGCCAGCGGAGATATTTTTGATAGGTGGTGTGGGCCTTGGAGTCTACCAACCGCTTGACGATTTGCCTCTTCTGTATTTTTGCGATCTCATCGGTAACGGTCAGGGTCAAGACATCGCACCCGTCTCCATAGTTCACCCAGAGGAGTTTATCTCCCGGTTTTGCCTCATCCAGGGCGGCACATAACAATATAAGGGAGTGAGCAGAACCCGTATTTCCAATCATTCCCCAGAGGGGGTCAACTGCCTGGGCCTTCGGGTCAAAACCGGCTGCCTTGGCGGCCCCACTTAAATAAACCGGGTTGGGGGAACCGAACACTACTTTAGCAAAATCACCAGGCTCCATATCGAACGCCTGTAACGCAGCGCGCACTGCCTCGGAAACCACCTTTATGTAGCCCACCTCCCTCACAAACCGATCTTCCCAGGATCGGACAAAACGCTCTTGGGCCGGCCTGAACACATCAAATATTTCATGGTTCACCGTGTACATGTTGTCTATGGTGGCCACCACATCCGCACTACCGATGAGAAAAGCTGCGGCTCCGTCGCCGAACTCAAGCTCTTTGGCCCCATTGGGGAGCCCCAGTCGAAGATCGGATGCACACACAAGGGCATTATCCGCGCTTCCCGCTTTGATAGCGTCCATGGCAATCCTTACCGCGCTGCTTCCGCACCTGAGGGTTCCGGAGATGTCAACGGTGGCAACGCTCTGATCTAAGTCGAGCACCCCCGCCACCAACGCTGAAGATTGTTTCTCGGCATAAGGAAATGTCGTTGACGCAAGATACAGAGAGTCGATATCGCCGTTGTCAAATCCCTTCAGACATGCTCTGCATGCCTCTACCCCCATGGTTACCGTGTCTTCGTCGAAATTCGCCACAGCCTTTTCGCCGGGTAACTGAAATCCTCCCCAAGACTTTGCGACCTCCACGCGATTCAATCGGTAAAAGGGGATATATACTCCGTATGATGTAATACCGACCATAGCTACCTCCACTATATTTTTTATCTTTCGTGGTTTCTTCGGTTATCTTTCGATACCTCGGAAAAAAACCCAATCATCTGGACAATTGTGGATGTCCTTAATTATTTGCAAAACGAATGCCGATTCATGAAAAACAATTTTTGCTTGTGAATACCGTTAGTTATTGATGGAGCCAACCATATCGCACTCCGGATATGCGCAAAAACCGCCTTGGATGACCAATATGCCGAATGATGGGCACAATATGTTGCACATTTGAAAAGTCTAGCGGGTTGTGTGATCTTGAAACCGACCCCATCCCACGGCATGAACCGGATTGCTATCCGAGATCCCGTACCAAGGACTCGAAGTCGGTCCGGTGGGTTGCCGATATTCTTCCATCTTCCACGAAGATCACGTCTTTACTAATCTCCAGCAATTCGCAATGGCTGAGCACCTCATTGAGGGCCATGGTAATTCCAAACCCTTTGAGTAATCTTTCCTCGAAACAAGCGCTTGCAATCTCCTCCGGTCGTTTTGGTCCGTCTCTCAGTGATTTCAAGATATCCCCGCATCTCTGCACGTGATGCTCTATGATTTCTGTGATCCTTATCTTAAGATCTATCCGGTTCCACATGTCTTGAAAGAACAGTCTGTGCCCCGGCAAAATAGTAAGGCCGGGCATTTCCTCTCCGATGCCCTTCAGCAGTTTCAATGAACGGATGTAGGCCCTGAGCCCGTATATCTCATCAGCTTCTCTGTAATTCCATTGTAATATGCCTTTCGTCATTTTGAACGTATGCTCGCAGGTCGGGTGAGGGGTGATATCGGGCAGTACTGTATCTCCGACCAGCATGATTTCTTTATCTATGAGCAGGGCGATGGAATCGGGCGAATGACCTGGTATATGAAATACCGATATCCCATCTGATATTTTTTGACCTAAATTGTCCAGACTGACTATCTCCAATCTCATTTTCTCTTTGTGATACTCCAGACAGTTATTTTTCCAAAAGGTTTCAGGCATAGGGCAGTCCCAACAAGAAGCAGGGAAGTTTCTTTTTTCTGGTGACGGCGCTTTTCGAGGGTAGACTCGGGAAAGAATTTTATAAATTCTATGGGCCATAACTTTTGTGCCAGTTGCTCTTGTTACCTCAAAGAGGCCCCCATCATGATCCTCATGCCCGTGGCTCAAGAGGATAAAGTCAAGATCATTTGGATCTATTCCAGAGTACCGCATCATTTCTAGAAGCTTAAGGCCATTCCCTCTCCTGCCTGCATCTACTAGGAAAGGTTTTTCTGAGGTAATCACGTAGTTCCATGTGGGACCGAGATCCCATCCCCCGCCGTATGTGTTCTCCGTTGCAAAACCGAAGATCTCCCTGCCTGAGGAAAGCCGCATCCTGATAATCATATTGTTGCCGCTCTCATCACCTTTACGAAGAATGTTAAATATCTCTTTTGTCACCGCCTGTTCCTTCTTGTAGGCCCGCCGTGTCGCGATCTATCTGGGAGTTAAGTATACAAAGCAAGATTCCTGATATACAGGAGATTTACAACCTACAGAACCCCTCATACTTTGAGGGACTCTGCAGGCCCTTCATCAAGACTTGATAAGCCATTAGAATGTGTACAGTTACGTTACTTCTTTACGATCTTGCCCAGCACGCCACCTATCCAGTCCTTAAGCCTGTCTAGAATGGAAGGGCCTTTCAAAACGAGCTGACATTCCGCTTTTTTGTCAGACTCCATGCTCACGGCACTGGTCGTGTACACACCTTCAGCGATTGGGGGTTGTGTGACGATGATGATTGTATCCATCTTTTCGTTTTGCCCAAGTTCAACCCTCAAAAACTCACTTATCTTGGCCAGCTTGCCGACCCTTGCATTGAAATATCCATCACGATCAACCTCTCCGTCGGCAACGGGGATATCGACAACCTCTTCTCCCTTTTTCACACCTAACAGGCTCACGAATACCGAATCACCGGGCTGAAATCCCTTCCCCTTGAAAACGATATCCATCCCCATTACCTTGGCAACGCCAAGTCTGATCATATCGGGTTCGACAATCACCTGAGGACCATTTATGTTCGGATCAAATTCCTTTTGGGCAGTTGCACAGCCCACGATTAACAGAATCAAGAAGCACGAAACCATTCCGCCGGCGAACGTTCCCCAAGCCAGTAACCTTTCTGCCTTCTTCATCATGTTATGCCCTCCTTTATTAAGCGTTCATCTGCTTTTCGGAAAAACCCTCAAAATGCCGTGATTTGCCCTCCGACAAGTGGTTCTCATAGTTTTGGAGGGGCAGACGATTAAGAGATCGCGTGTTACTTGCTGATTCGCTTGATCACCTCATACACATCGATATCAGAGGTCATCCAGTCTGAGATACGATCGTCCTTTCCCCCTTCGACACATTTGGCGAGAAATGAAGACCGAGATCCCTGTCTCTCGTTTGGGCCATAGCTGATTTTGGGACCGATCCCTTTGAAATCCTTAATGGTCTCCATGGCCCGCACGAAATTCTCTACCGTCAGATCCCGGCCACATCTTCTCAAGCCCTCCACCATGGGTTCGACAAAACCGAATCCAGCATAGAAAAAGGGGCTAAACCGTTCTTTGGGGGTAAATCGCTCCTGAGCTCGCTTATACTTTTCCAAGAGTGGGTATTGAGAATCAGGAAGTTCCGCGATGGTAGCATGTATTACGCCTTGGTAAAGCCCTCTGCTGACTTTATACATTGCCGGTGTATCACTGAGACTGCTAGAGGCCATCCACTGGGGGTTGAAATCCATTTTTGCCCCTGTCATAAGCATGATTGCGCCATGCTTTGGAGCCACCCAGAGGAGCACACAGTCACATTCTGCGGCCTTGAGCTTTATGCAGTGCGAACTCAGGTCGGTGTCCATGGTCTCCACGGGAACTCGAGCCACCATCTCCAGCCCCAGTCTCTCTAGTGCAACCTCCGCCCCGTAGAGCCCTGCTTTACCGTAGTCGTCATTCTGGTAGAAGAAGCCTATCCGTTTTTTACCCAAGGTCTTGACCGCGTAGTTAACGAGGATGGCCGCCTCATCACAATAGAGGGGATACACTCCGAAAAGATATCGTGTGGGGGGGTAGGCCCAGTGGGTAGAGCCAGCTGCAGGGCCTACCCAGGGGACCTTTTTAGTATGGAGGTACTTTTTGACCGCCATTCCCGTTGCAGTTCCCAGGCCACAGGCTATTCCGAAGACCTTTTTATCCTCAACCAGTTCTTTCACGATGGCCTTGGTCTTAGGGGGCATGTACCCATCATCCCTCAGAAAGTAGGTAATTCTACGCCCATGGATACCGCCCTCTGCATTGATCATCTGGAAGTAGCAACCGGTTCCCCGCGCAACATTACCCCACAGTGCGGCAGGACCTGTTTGGGGGCCCCACTGCCCGATTCGAATCTCGGTGTCAGTGATCCCTCTTTCTGCCCACACAACAGGCACAAACGCCATCACCATGAACACGGCGAAAATCAAAACAGAAATATTCTTACCTTTTTTCATGTTTTCCCTCCTTTATCTGTGTTATCAATGAAGACGGCTCTGTAATCCATCACTACCGAACCTGCCCGTAACCATCACATATGAGCGGCTGGATTTACATTGCGCAACTCGCAAGGGCCTGAGAGACTGGAATGCCTTAGTCTTTGCAGTCAGCAGCTATTCAAGGGCCCTTTTTACCGTACCAGCTATTAAAAACCCTTTCTTCGTATTCTTCGAGGCTTTGCTATATAGATCAATCAAACGCACACTATGGTGTAGTCACGCTAGTGAGTCTCATCCGAAAAACGGTTGAAAAGGGAAGGGGGGAGCCCTAGAAGTATGCATGGGAAACAAGACATCTAGGTTGCTGCTGATTACAGCAGGATAGCAAGTAGAGTTCTCAAAGCCAAATCTCCCCTGTCAAGAAGGCTTATCAAAACTGGACCTGAGAAACCCCTTCCTTTTCTTTTAGGAACTCTGTGATTTCCCGCTTTACATGCTCCTCGGCAATAGCCTCAACTGTTGATATGGAAATACCCTCTTCATTCTTCGTGTGCTTCCATTTCACGACATATCCGAGAACGAGGGCGTAGCAGCACCCCCAGAACCCACAGCAGGATGAGTCAGCGAGGGCATTTCCAACCACATACAGAACCTCCTTGTTGCCAATAGTAATCCTCTCTTCCTTCTCCAGAGTGTATCCTCCGGAAATGGACCGAACCTCTCGGTGTAACTCGTGGGTGTATTCTTTAGACACCGGTCCTCAGTCATGCCTCACGGCATTTCCCTAAATCACTGAGCTCATGAAACCCTTCGTTTCTGCTCCTTCCAGTATCGTTCCCGCATCATCTTCTTGTCTACCTTCCCCAGATTGGTGAGGGGGATCTCATCCCAAAACTCCACGGTCTTAGGGGTCATGAGGCTTCCCTTACGGTCCTTGACAAACTGGATCAATTCCTCATCCGTTGCCGATTTCCCCTCATGGAGAACAACAACAGCCTTTACCTCTTCCCCCCACTTCACATGGGGAACGCCGATGATTGCAGCCCCCTTTACCGAGGGGTGTTCAAAAAGAACATCCTCGATCTCCCGCGGGAATATATTGAAGCCGCCGCTCACAATCATATCCTTCTTCCTGTCCACGATATACAGGAACCCCTCTTCATCAATTGTGGCGATATCTCCTGTATGGAGCCAGCCGTCCTTGATGGTTTCAGCGGTCGCCTCGGGGTTCTTGAAATAGCCGTGCATCATGTTGGCACAGCGCACGACGACTTCTCCGGACTCGCCCCGCTTAACCTCATTTCCATCATCATCTTCCAGTCTGATCTCGCAGTGAAATGTTGGCCGACCGGCGGAGCTCAGAACCATTTTCTCCCTCTCTGGATCCTCTACCACGTGTTCCTCTCGAGACAGGGCGCTCAACATCATAGGTGCTTCCGTTTGCCCGAAGAGCTGTGTAAAGATCGGACCGAAGGTGTTGAGGGCCTGCTTTAAGCGTTCAGGCGCGATAGCAGATGCGCCGTAGATAACATTCTTCAGGCTGCTGACATCATACTTCTTGAGGTCGGGATAGTCTAATAGGACGTAAATCATAGTTGGAACGAGAAACGTGGCGGTCACCTTTTCCTTTTCCACAGTCTCGAGGAACACCTTAGGGTCGAAGTGGTCGATGATGACGCATCTTCCCTTTCTTAAGAATACGGGGAGCATAAGGCATCCACCTGCGTGGGTGAGCGGCGTTGGGAACAGGAAGACCTCCTCCCATCCGAACCCGAGGTCTAGCATTTCAATAAGGATAGTGTATACCCATGCCCGATGTGAAAGCATAACCCCTTTCGGTTTGCCCGTTGTTCCCCCCGTATAGTAAATGCCGACGAGATCTTCGGGGTCAATTTCCACCTTGTTCGTGTCCGGTGAGTGGTTTTCTATAAGGGTTTGCAGGTGCAGGTGTCCGTCCATGGTGGAGACGGGATCTTCGCTGATACAGATGAAGTTCTTCACCGTGTCCAAGTGCGGTATCATCTCTTTGACCCTCGACGCCATTCGTTCGTGATAGATGAGGGTAGTGCACTCGGCTTGATTCATCATGTAGATGTGATCATTGGAACTCAAGAGTACGGCAAGGGGTACTCGAATACACCCGCTTTTTGCCACCGCATATTCGCAGAAAACGTATTCGGAACAGTTTGCCATCAAAAAGGCGACCGTATCGCCTTTTTTGAGGCCGATGCTTTGTAAGGCATTTAAGAGACAGTTTGCCTTGTACCCGATTTCATTGTACGTATAGGATTGATCACCGAATGTTATGGCTGTCCTTTCTCCAAAAAAATCGACGCAGCGGTCATAGTAATCGCCAATCGTTAAGGTTATCATTATTTCTCCCTCCTTTCTAAAATAAGAACTCTTCGCTTTAGCTGAGAAACGCTTCCCTCTCGGCAAAACACACACAAAGTCTCACATCTTGGTTCGCAGCTGCACCTAAGCAATGTCTCCCTTATCGCCTAACTCTTCTGTAATATTGTAACGCAGCATGAGAACTCTTCGGTGGAAATAACACCTCCGCCGTTTTCCGTTAGCCCAATCCGTGCATTAGGCACCTGTCGCGGTCCAGCCTCCCCTCTCAACTGCGTGATGATCTCATAGATCATAGAAAGCCCGGTAGAGCCAACAGGATGGCCTTTAGAGACAAGCCCGCCCGAGGTATTGATCGGAATTGAACCATCGAGTTTAGTGGCACCAGATTCTATAAACTTTCCCCCCTCGCCCATAGGACAAAACCCCAGCATCTCTACCTGGTAGATTTCGCAGAAAGAGGTGGCATCGTGGACCTCAGCAACGTCGATATCTTGAGGCCCTATTCCAGCCATCTGATACGCTCTATCAGCTGCGTATTTGCTGAGGCTTGGCTCTGCAATGTTTCGGTGTTTGCCCGATGACATCGCACTGGCGATAACCTTAACCGCCCGCTTTTGGACCTCAGGAGGCTGACTTTTGAGGTAGTCTTCGGAGCACAGAATAGCTCCTGCCCCGCCATCTCCTATAGGGGCACACATCGAGCGTGTCAGAGGGTAGCTAACCAAATAGTCTTTCAGAACCTTTTCCACTGGGACCTCAAACTGATACTGTGCCTTGGGGTTAAGGGATCCGTAATAGTGATTCTTTGATGCACCTATGGCTATCTGCTCCTGGGTAGTACCCCACTTCCACATGTGCCAGCAGGCCTGCATAGCGTAGGTATCCATGAAGATGGTGTGTCCGGGGCCTAGCATAAACTCCCGCCCGCACTCTTGTGCAACAGACTCATATTCCGTAACCAGTCGGTCCTTATCTTCAAGATCAATCCCCTGTTGGTAAGCAGCTAAAACCTTTTCCATGTCGGGATGGTAGAATTTGTCAACACCGATGGCCAGAGAGACATCACACTGTCCGCTTAAGATATCCTTCCACGCACCATGAAACGCCATAGAGGCAGTTGCACACGCACCTTCTACATTCATGACCGGTATCCGCTCGGGGAACAGGCCCTCCTCAACGAGAGGCGACATGCACACATGTCCTCGTATAATATCCTGCCCCCATAGGGTTCCCATGGCGCAATTACCAAACCATGCAAATTCAATATCACTACCGTCTTTCATTCCAGCATCTTCAAGAACGCCCAGATAGGTATCTCGCGTCAGATCCTTCATCGATCTATCAAGCCATTTCTTGAACCTGGTACTATATGATCCTATTACATATACATCTCTTACATTTTTCATGCATCGGCCTCCGTTCCTCTTTACCTTACAAAACAGGTACTGTCTGTCGGTCATTGTCCGACGTCCGTTGCCTTAAGATAAACTATTAAATCTTGTGCAGTCCGTAGCCCTTTCCAGCTGACCATGGACAACTGACAACCGACGATCACCTTCATTTCTTAGAACTGAAAAGTTCCGATCGTAAACGTTCAACGTATAGAAGAAGAAAATAATTAAACGCGCATGTGAAACATCATCTTATAGTCAAAAACCATGACCGATTCATCTCTTTGGTTTTTGACGGTATACCGCCAGGTTTGGATCCCTTTATCTGGCTTACTCGTCTTTTTCTTGTCTATAACCTCAACCACTACCGTGATTGTATCTCCCATCTTAACGGGAGCCAGCATTCTCAAATTATCTACGCCGAGCCATGCCACAGCAGAGTCTCCTGCAAATCCTGCGATGCTCACCAGGCCCACGCCCAGGGCAAATACGAGAGGGCCATGCACAAGCCGCTCACCGAATTCGGTTTTGGCCGCGTACTCTTTGTCCACATGGAGTGGATAAAAATCAAGAGTGAGTCCCGCCCAATTCACCACGTGGGTCTCAGTTACCGTTATGGCAGGTGTGGTATACACATCACCAACATTAAAATCATCGCCGTATTTACTATGTTCCATAATCTCACCTCACAATTTTATACTTTAGTGTACGTCTCATCGAGATGCAAAATCTCCTTATTGAGCCCCTTTTTGTTCTTCAAACGGCCTAAGGATCCCTCTTCAGGAGGGTATCGTCAAGGCATGTGAACCGTCCCTTCAAACAGTGCTGCTTGTCCTCACGGCATATGAAAAAAATCCGTAAACCCTAGGCCTTCACAGGCTTGAACTTAGGGAGCGTGAATTCATCGTTCATCTTTTCAAAAGTGACCTCCACGGACTGATCACATTGAAGGTCGTCCGGATTGCAATCCACGATGTTGCTGAGCATCCTGACCCCCTCCTCCAATATGATCACCGCGATCACATAGGGCATATCCTCAAGGAACGGGGAGGGCGCATTGCTTTCCACCACGGTGAACGCATAGATGGTTCCCTTTCCGGAAGCTTCCACCCATTCGATGTTTTCCGAGAAGCAATGGGGGCAAGCCATCCGGGGATAAAAAATATACTGCTCGCAATCCGAGCATTTCTGAATTAACAGTTTCTCTTCACGGGTCCCATCCCAGAAGGGCCTGGCCCAATTGTTCACCAGGGGATCCGGTTTAGCTGGTATGTTCATAATTCCTCCTTTGAATTTACGGAATTTCATTCCCTAATATGGTTGCATGAGCGTCCACGTATGTTCCGCCGGTTCCGGTTTCAGCTGCGAACCTGGCACCTGGAACCTGCCGCTCACCGGCTTCTCCCCTGAGTTGGCGAACGGATTCCACCAGCAGGGAATACGAGCCACCGGCTCCGATATGCCCCTTGGACAGCATGCCGCCGTCGGTGGTGCAGGGAATCTTCCCGCCGGGCCAGGTGTCTCCGCGCAGGAACATTTCACCGGCTTCTCCCCGTTTACAGAACCCCAGTTCTTCAAACCCGATCACCTGATAGATTGGATACGAGTCATAGATCTCAGCGACGTCGATGTCAGCGGGAGTCAGGCCCGCTTGCTCAAACGCCTGCCGGCCCGCCTTCGCAAATCCGAACCGCGTTATGTCCGGCTCCTGGGAATAGACAAAATGGGTGTTGGATCCGCCTTCCCCAAGGACATACACAGGCTTTTCCACCACGTCTGGGGCCCGTTCGGCAGACGTCACAATCATGGCCGATCCGCCGTCGAACAGCATATTGGACATCTTGGCCCGCAGCGGCCGGGCAAGCATTTTGGAGGACATCACCTCTTCAATGGTCAAGGGCTTTCTGAAAAAGGCATGGGGATTCATCTCCGCCCATTTCCGGTTGGACACACAAACGGCCGCCATCTGCTCGTCTGTGGTCCCTGTTTCATACTGATAGCGCATGGTGGCCAGGGCGGTTAACGAAGAGAAGTTCTGCCCGAAGGGCACTTCCCACTCGTTCGACATTCCGGCAAAGGCAAACAGGTCGATTCCTGCCTGTCCAGACGGCATACCGGTTGCCAGCTTTTCAGTCTGCACCATCAGCACATTTTTAGCGTCCCCCTGGGCTAACAGGGCACAGGCCAGCTTCAGGGAAATGGAACTGCTGGATCCTCCAGACCAGATATTGCTGTTGCTCTTGACGTTTTTGAGCCCCAGTTCCTCCACAATCCGACCCGTGGCCATTTCATTGGTGAAAACACCGCTGAACATGGCCGCCGTGGGCATGATGCAATCGATCTCCTCTTTATCGATCCCCGCGTCCTCGATGGCCAGTTTCGCTGATTTCACGGCAAACTGAATCGCCTCAATTTCAGGGAATCGGCCGGTCGGCACTTCACCGATACCAATGATCGCCCCTTTTCCCTTTAAGTTACTCATAATTACCTCCTATTTGTGAATACCATTGTTTTTGTTGCATCTTTAAGCGATACTGTAAAAGCCAGCCAATCAATCTCACAAACCCAGTTGGGAACCGATAATGTTTTTTTGGATCTGCGTTGTCCCGCCACCTATGGGAAGCACCAACACATCTCTCAGATATCTCTGGGCATCATATTCCATGGTATACCCATACCCCCCCAATATCTGGACACCCTGAAGGCATACCTTTTTTGCTACCTCTGCGCAATAGTACTTTGACATAGAGGTCTCTTTCACGGCTTCCATACCCTGAGTGTCTCTCCAGGCAGCATAATAGGCCAGTTGCCTTGCTGCCTCGAGTTCGGTGGCCATCTCCACCAGCATATGTTGGATAACCTGAAATCGTCCGATTGGCTTACCAAACTGTTCCCGCTCCTTTGAATAATTGAGGGCATATTCGAAGGCTCCCTGACCTATACCCAGGGCACAGGCCGAAAGAAGAAGCCTTTCCGAGTTGAGCAGCCTCATCATCTGGGTCCACCCCCTGTTCAGGTTCTCCGGGCCGCCCAGGATATTCTCGGGCGGAACCTTTACCTCATCATAGTAGACCTCACAGGTATTTGAACCCCTGTAACCTAAGTCCTTAATAGGCCTTGTGCTGAACCCTTCTGATTTGGTCTCAACCAAGAAGTCGGTGATGCCCTTGAATTTCGATTCAGCTGTGCGCGCATTGGTGACGGTTATATCGGCCACACCCGCACCAGAGATGAACATCTTGGTTCCGTTGATCACATACTGTCCATCCTTGAAAACGGCCTTAGTCTGAATACTTGCCGCATCGGATCCGGCATTGGGCTCTGTAAGGGCATAGGCAAATTTAAGCTCACCCTTGGCCAGGCGGGGAAGATAGGCCTTTTTTTGTTCCTCGTTCCCATTCACCCCAATAATGGTATTTCCGTATAGGATAATGTTCCCGGCTGCCCAGGCCAATACCGGAAGTTTTTTTGAGATTTCTTCAAAAAAGATCATCTCATCGATTATATTTCCGCCTTGTCCACCATATTCTTCTTGAACGTTAATCCCCATAAACCCCAGATCACAGAGCTTTTGCAAGAGTTCATGAGGAAACTCATCTTTTTCGTCGATCTCTACAGCGACCTCTCGAGGAATCTCAGTTTCCACAAATCGGCAAATAGTATCCCTCAGCATTTTTTGCTCTTCAGTAAAATTAAAATCCATTATGAATACCTCCTTATTCGGGTTTGTTCTTTCCGTGCTCTATGGGCAGTTATGAAAAGGCTTTGGTGTTTGTTCGTATTACTGTCATACCAAGCATCTTTCAAAACCTTCGTATATGTGATCTGTGTTGTATGATACGCGATTACCTTGTCCATATCTTATATCACACATCCCACATCCGATTTTCTGACGAGCTCCGATATCCCGCTTCAGTCTCGACACCTTTTTAGGCTTTTGAGATGCTTTGTCCCAGTTGCTTGCATACTGAAATACATTCTGCAACCATTTCATGTATCACTTCACCTGCAGGCTTTATTTCCTCCACTTGGGCGACGCTTTTGCCGGCACTCCACAGCTCCAACCACCTTTTCGATCCCAACTCCGGACGCTTATCGAAATCCTTTATGCTTTCAGCAAGCCAATTGGCAGGATTCTCCGTGATCCGGTCCGTACACACGATGTCCTCAGGGCCACTTGTCACCACGGCCTCTTTGTAAGTCGAAATTGCCCTAGACTCGCTCGTTGCGATCAAGCGCGTTCCCACTATTACGGCACAGGCACCAAGGGCTAACGCTGCCGCCATCTGCGCACCGGTGCTGATCCCACCGGCGGCTATGACCGGTAGTTCCACCTTGGACTTAAGGTATGGCACCAATACGATCGTAGGAACCGTACCCGAGTGCCCCCCGGCATCGGAAGCCACCGCAATCAAACCATCAACCTTTCTGTCGCGGGCTTTTAATCCCTGGTTCAGGGAAATAACGTCTGCAAAAACCCGTCCCCCATTTGCGTGCACATCATCAAGGATGAGTCGAGGATCTCCGAGTGACGTAATAAAAAACTTCACACCGGCATCCAAACAGACCGTCAGCTGTTTTTTCCACTCGAACCTCCCGGACAGGTGGATATTGACCCCAATCGGCTTGTCTGTTCCTCGCCTGATATTCGTTAGCGTCCTCTCAAGATCTTCGATCGTCCGAAAATTGGGCAACGGAATCGCTCCAAGGCCTCCGGCTTTCGAAACCGCGACGGCGAGCTCCTCATAGGATATTAGAAACATGGGGGCTCCGATGATAGGGTGGTCAACACCCAACATCCGGGTAAAGGCTGTCTCTATTCTTTCCATGGGCAGGTTTGCCTTTGAGATTTTGGGTTACATCTACGTCCGTATTGTAATGTCCTTCACTACCGCCAGCGCACTCGCCGCTACTGAAGGAAGTCCTGTGGTTCCAGCGGGCTTCGCCCCATCTCCCACATTATAGAGATTCTCTATAGGTGTCTTTTGAGGAAGATCGCTGCCCGGCCAACAATGCATTCCCGGCCACCTGCCGTGATAAAAACCTGCTGTGAGAATCCGTGCCCGCCTTTCAAAATCCGGGATGAGATCTTTGAGGTCTTGCACGCAGAGCTCCACCTCCCTTTTCTTATCAAAGGGGGGGAGAGAGGATCCGGGTCCACCCCCGGCCATGAGCAGCTGCTTTCCAGTGGGAGCCAGCTCAGGACACACGGTGGTCGGTTGGTAGAGGGCATTTATTCTTCGTGCACCCGTGACCATAAGAGAGGGGTAATCAATGAGCGGCTCCTCTGCCGCTATCTGCACTGCGATGACCGGTGCAGGCTTGGCCTTTTGTTCTAGCTCCATCAAATAGCCCCTGTCAAAATGTTCTTTGCCTGAAAGCTCCACTGTCTTTCTCGGACCGGTATTGCTAATGACGATCTTTGCCCGCACTTCGATTTCGCCCTCCTTGGTTGAAACCAGAGCGCCTCGTACAACCCCCCCGTGTGACAGGATTCTCTTGACTGAAGAGCCTGTCCATATCGCCCCGCCCAACTCCCGTATTCTTTGAGCTAGGGCATCTGGGAGCGCTCCACTCCCTTCCGCACAGAACCCGAAACTGCTGATACCGCCCAGCCGCTTGATGAAACGGAAATACTCGCTTGCCGGAAGCTCATCGGCATTAATCAGCAGGGTTGCACAAACCATGGTCTGAAATATGTCGAGAATAGTCTCGTTTTCGGTGTACTGAAGTAACCATTCCCTCAGGCTCAGGCCGCTCGTCGGCTCGAGCCACTCGAGTGCCTGTGAAAAGGCATCAAGAAGCCTTTCGACCTCACCAGCATCCTCAGATGCCACCGATAAGAGCCTTTTTAGGGCGCCCTTAGGTGGGATCTCATATGGTTTGCCCTGTATCAGGATATGGGCGGGGCCTGCAGGTCTGACCTGAAAGTCCGCATGTACTTGGCTGAAAACCTCTTCAACAACACCTCCTAGCTCCACACCGATTACCCCGGTGGTACATATGAATCCCTGGGATTCGAAACTTGAGCACCGGCCCCCGATCCGATGCAGTCTCTCAGCCACGAGGCCTTTGTAGCCTTCATTGGCGAGAAGAGCGGCGGCGCACATGCCGCCCATTCCCGAGCCGATAATCAACACATCACATGAAAAACTCATAATAACCAACCGCTTTCAGTCTGGTTTTCCGCGCAACAAAACCGAAAAAGCACATACCCCGTAGCAGCTAAGAGATCCCCTGCAGAGCCCTGGTCAAACGATCATTGCTCTTCCATTGATCGCTCTGTCTTCGCCCCGTAATCCTGCCTCTCCGACCTCCTCTGCCTCCAGAAACAAAAGTGGAGGCAGAGGTCATGATCAAGAGAGATCACCCAGACGTTTTCATTGTTAATACTGAGGCGTCCTGGCTTCCCGAATAGGATCGGCGATGAAGAACCTCATCTTTTTACCGTCGGCCCTGAGGACATAGCTCGAAAAACTGCTCACATGCTGCTTTGGCCCAAAGGTAAGATTGGGGCACATACCTCCCATATCGAAGTTCTTTATGGATTCCAATCCCTTAACAAAGGAGTCGGGTGTGAGGTTTCGTCCTGCATTGCGCAGCCCTTGATCCACGGCATAAGCATAACCCCATGCCGCCAGATACAAATAGTCCGGGTACATGGGGTTACCAAGGGTTTTTTCATAGTTACCGTATTTCTTGGTGATTTCCTTTACCCGCTTAATGCCCAGAGTGTCCATATGGCCTGGTGCGAAAGGAGTTACCAGCATGTAGCCATCGGCATGTTGTTTAGCCAGCGCAAAGAGCGGCGGAACGCCTGTGGTGTTGTTGGATATGAGATTAACGTCCCATCCCATCTTGACCTTTTCCTTGATTACGGCCGCCGACTGGGGCAGATAGGTCCACAAAACGATCCAGTCGACGTTTGCCTCCTTCATGGCACCCATATGGGGAGTAAAGTCGATCGTACCCATTTTGTATGGTGCTACCTTGAGGATTTTTGACTTCATCCATTTGGCTGCAGCTCGAGCACCCTCTAATCCTTCTCTTCCAAACCCGTCGTCCTGATAGATCATCCCGATCCTTGCCCTGGGATTCTTTTCCAAAATGTACTCCACTGCCCTACAGGCCATGCTGAATTGAACGGTATGAGGCACGAACACCCATTTGTTACCTGGAGAAAAGAACTTCTTGTTCGCCCCATGAGGCATCAAGACAACCTCATTCTCCTCACAGAGCGGAAGGATCGCACTTGAGCCACCGCTTCCCAGATTGAAGCCGATCATGAAAATTTCATCCTTGAAAATGACCTTCCTCGCCGCCTTCATGGTAGTGTTGGGCATGATCCCGTTATCTTCGACGATGAGGTCAATCTTCCTGCCATGTATACCGCCCGTATCGTTGACCCATGCGGCGTAGTCCCGGAAGGCCTGCGCTATGGGAGGTCCGCCATACTTACCCGGTCCGGAAAGATCAACCAGACAGCCTATTTTTACGGAGGTATCTGTGACACCCCGCACTCCTTTCGCCCATGCACCGCTCACTACAAAGCACAAGGCAACTGCCAAAAAAACGCTGATGATTATGGTTCTGATTTTCATGGTACTTCCTCCTTTCTATTAATAAGGTAATTAACCAATCCGCTCCCATAGCGAATTGAACCTACCCTTATTGCCCGTTAACCCTCCGGAACAAAAAATCCAAAACTTTGTTCTGTTCATAGGTAGTAGCTCCAAGCTCCAAAGTCTGAGAAGGGTTTTTATCCTATTATCAACTGTGAGCTAAGAGCCAAGAGCTAATATTTAAATGGCCATGTTTTCCAATAAACCTTGGCCCTCCGGTAAATGCCGAACAACCCCTGTGGTTCGAATAAGAGGGTGACAACGATAATCAAGCCGAAAATCCCCAACTTGAAGTCTACGATGACCCCGCTGAGAGCCGGATAGCTCTCCTTAAAGAAATCCGTTAGATAGATAATGAAGTGGGGAATGCCCGTAATTAGAATGGCCCCCATTATTGACCCGAGAATTGACCCAAGCCCTCCCAAGATAATCATAGCGATATAGGCGATAGAGAGGGATATATCAAAGCTGCCCGGCACGATCCACTTCTGATAATGAGCCATAAGGCAGCCCGCAACCCCTGCGTAAAACGAGCTCACTGCAAAGGCCATCACCTTGTATTTGGCAAGGCGAATACCCATGGCCTCAGCTGCGGTATCTCTGTCCCGTATGGCTATGAAATTCCTGCCAATCTTAGTACGAACGAGGTTTTTTGCACAGATAGTAGCGATGGCCGCAAAGCTCATGATCAGGTAGAAATAGTGCTGTTGTGTCTTTATCGTGAAACCACCTATCCCAATCCTTTTTACTGCCATGCCCATATCACCCTGAGTCAGATCCCAATGGAAGATAATATACTCTACGATAAAACCAAAGGCGAGCGTACCCAGGGCAAGGTAGAGACCCTTGAGCCTTAAAGATGGTATGCCGACGATCATCCCAAGTGTTGCTGCCATGAGTCCGGAAAGAGGAAGGGAGAGCAAGAAAGGGATACCCAGTTTTCCGGTCAAAAGACCCGTCGTATAGGCACCGATGGCCAAGAATGCACCGTGCCCAAGGGATATCTGACCCGTATAGCCCGTCAGCAGATTAAGACCCAGGGCCCCAATAGTGGCTATCCCCATTTCATTGAGAATACTCAGTTGATATCGGGTCATGAAAAACGGGGCAACAATCATGCAACAAACAAATACTCCCAGCCACACCTTGGCCCAGAGGGTCTGAAAGAGGGCCATATCCTTGCGGTAGCTTATCTTGAATTTACCACTCATGGTACTGTTTCTAAACCCTTTCCACCTTTTGTTTGCCAAAGATACCGTGCGGTCTGATCATCAACACGATGATCATTATGGCAAAGGCAGCAACGTCCTTTATGTCCCCAAAATGGAAACCCCCTATCTCCATACCGCTCAGGTAATTAGCCGCAAAACCTTCAACGAGGCCTACGATGACACCACCTAAAATAGCTCCTCCTATGCTCTCCATCCCGCCCAGTATAGCCGCCGCCATAGCCTTTATGCCCGTGTGACTCATAACGAGGCGAACAAAGCTCTGTTCCGCCAGGAAAATTCCTGCTACGGCTGCCACAAGTGCCCCTATGGCCCACGCCACCATGTGAATCCTTTTTACGTTTATCCCCATAAGGCCCGAGGTATCCGAATCCTCCGCCGTACCCTTCATAGCAATACCCAAGAGGGATCGATTAAAGAACAACGCGAACAGCACCAGAAGAACAATAGAGATACCAATGGTGTAGAGTGATCCTTGGGACAGGACAATCCCCCCAATCGTTGCCGTCTTGTTCGTAAACGGGGAGTGGATGGCATAGACATCGTGACCCCAGATCAACCCTGCGATACAGGTAAGGATACTGGCCAGACCCACAGTCACCATTATAGTAGAAAACATCTGCTCTCCAACCATCCTTCTGAAAAATACGACATTCACGATTCCGCCAAGAATTGCTGCCAAAATGAGGGTGATGAAGAAGGCCACCAGATACGGAACGCCCATCAAAGTCGCAAAGTTATAACAGATAAACGCTCCGACCATAGCCAATTCACCCTGCGCAAAGTTTATGATGCCCGTGGACTTAAAAATCAAAACGAATCCGAGGGCGAGCAAGGCATAGATGGCCCCCATTGATAACCCATTGAACACTATTTCCAGAATTTTTACCATCTGGCTGTTATTAAGCCTCCAAGGCTGATGTTTATTCCTTATTTGGCGCTATAGAGCTCTTCAATCTCCTCTGCGAAGCGCTCGGCGATGACCTTTCTCTTCACCTTTTGTGTTGCCGTTAGTTCCTCGTCATCCTGATCGAGCTCTTTTTCAAGCATCTTGAATCTCTTGATGGTCTCAACCTGGGCAACGGTTTCATTAACCTTTTCGATCTCATCTCTTATGAGCTCATAGACAGAAGTATTTTGGGCAAGGCTCTTATAGGTTGTATAAGGTATTTTGTTGTTCTGTGCCCAGTTTCCCACATTATCGTATTCGAGCTGTATCAGGGCCGTGAGATACTTTCTCTTGTCGCCAATTACGACAGCCTCCTTGATATAGGGGCTGCACTTCATCTTGTTTTCGATCTCTGAGGGGGAAATATTTTTTCCTCCGGATGTGATAATAATATCTTTCTTCCGATCGACAATATAGAGATGCCCGTCTTCATCAAGTTCGCCGACATCCCCGGTATGCAACCATCCGTCTTTGAGCATTTCCCCTGTTGCTTGAGGATCGCGATAATACCCTTCAAACACAGAGCCGCCTCTTAGGAGGATCTCGCCGTCTTCAGCCAGCATGAATTCCAACGCTTTGACCGGTTCTCCAACAGAACCATCCTTTATCTTGTCCTGTGGACCTGAAACCGTGCCGCACTCTGTTAGTGCGTACATCTCAATTGTGCTGATACCGAGAGATCGAAAAAAAGCCAGCACCTCCGGAGCGATGGGCGCGCCACCACTCATGATGCAGCGGACCCCCAACAGGCCAATTTTGTCCCTCACAGCCCTGAAGCTGCAAAGGTATCCCAGCCCGTAAGCCATCAATAATGGGATGGGTACGCGCTCCCTGTTCATCCGGCGCTTGGAAACCGCTTTCCCTGTGGGCTCCCAGAAACGATACATAAACTGCTTAAACCGCGTTGTATCCTCGAGCTTTATCTGCACAGCCGAATGAAGCTTTTCCAGAATCCTCGGAACGCCTGCAAAGAAGGTGGGCGATATCTCCTGAATATTTTGCTGCACGGTATCTATAGATTCCGCAAAGTTGATCGTGTAACCTAAAATGAGCGGCATGACCATGGAAAGGCTTCGCTCAAGGATATGGCACAGTGGCAGGTACGATACCAGAGAGTCTTTATCGGTAAAATTAATTACAGGCTGCACCCCATGTATGATCTGGTACATGATGTTACGGTGGGTCAGCATGGCACCCTTTGGATGACCCGTAGTCCCGGAGGTATAGATGATGAGGGCAACATCTTCGGGTTTTGTCTGTTCGACGAGCTGTTGGAACATGTGAGGGACTCGTTGATGCGCCAGTCGGCCCAATTCCTCTACCTCTCGATAGCTGATGATCAAGGGGTCCTCATAGTGGCGAAGACCCTTCATATCAATCACTACCATTTTCTTGAGCAACGGGAGTTCTTCCTTTAGTGCCAAGACCTTGTCAGCCTGTTCCTGATCGCTCACCACCACTATTCGAGACCTGGAATGATCCAGAATATACTGAACCTGTTCCTCCGAATTCGTGGGGTAGATACCCACGGAAACCCCGCCAAGGCACTGGATCGCCAGATCGCAGAAAATCCACTCAGGCGAATTCTCGCCGAGTATGGATGCATGGTCGCCTCGCTCCATACCAATCTCGAGGAGACCCAGGCAGAAAAGCTTTACCTTCTCCAGATATTTTCTCCAAGAGATCTCTCGCCAAATGCCCTTGTATTTTTCCCTCATGGCCACACGGTCCTGATATAATGCGGCCTTTTCCAACAAAAGCTTGGGCAGCGTAGTGTTCATGTCATTCATAACTGATTTCCCAATTCGGCTTCATGACTTCGCAAGGAAGCGTTATGCAAGTTCTTGAGACCCACACCTATTCTTCTGATACTCCGTGGGTGCCACCGTGCTGATGAAGATGACAGTCTTCTGTTCTATCAGGCCTGTTCCTCCCCCAGATAGGCACTTATGACCTCCTGGTTTTTGACAATCTCTCTTGGAGTTCCTTCTGCGATCTTGATCCCGAAGTTTAAGACGGTCACTCTATCCGAAAGGTCCATTACCACACCCATGTCATGTTCGATGAGCACAATGGTGATTCTCATATCCTCATTGATATCAAGTATATAGCGGGCCATGTCCTCGGTTTCTTCGAGATTCATCCCGCTTACCGGCTCATCGATCAAAACCAGTTTCGGTTCCATTGCCAGGGCTCGACCTAGTTCTAGCCGTTTTTGCAGCCCGTAGGAAAGACCTCCAACAGGTGTGTTTCTCACCCGTTGCAGATCGAGAAATTCGATAATCTCCTCCACCTTGCCCCGGCTTTCAACCTCCTCTCGCAAGCATCTTCCGAGATACAGAGCGGCCCTGAACAGGCCATATTTTATGCGATATCCTTGGGCCGACATCAGATTATCCAGCACCGTCATACCCCTGAAGAGCTCGATATTCTGAAAAGCCCGTGCAATTCCCATATGGGCGATCTCGTGGGGTTTCCGACCCAGAATTTTGCTGCCCTCAAACACAATGCTTCCCGCCTGGGCTTGGTAGATACCGCTGATACAATTAAAGATGGTGGTCTTCCCCGCCCCATTGGGGCCAATTATGGAATAGATCTCCTCCGGATGCACGGCAAACGACACCCCTTGTACCGCCTTAATACCACCGAAACTCATGGAGAGATCCGAAACCTCCAGTTGATACGATGCATCATTCACGACAGCCACCGTTTTCTTCTTCTGTAGTGCTTAACATCTCGAAAGCTCTTCTTCGTGCCTACTTCGGTGAGACCAAGATAGAATTCCCTGATATCCTTGTTCTCCCGGAGGGTTTCACTATCTCCTTCCATAACGACCCTGCCGTTCTCCACTATGTACCCGTAGTGGGCTATGGATAATGCCACGTTTGCATTCTGCTCAATAAGTAGAATAGACACGTGTTCTTGAGTATTAATCCGGGCGATAATCTCAAATATCTCTTTAACTGTTAGAGGAGCCAGTCCAAGTGAAGGCTCATCCAACATCACCAGTTTGGGATCGGCCACGAGTGCCCTCGCTATGGCCAACATCTGCTGCTCTCCACCGCTCAGATATCCTGCCAATTGCCTGCTCCGCTCCCTAAGGATAGGGAAATACGTGAAAACGAGCTCCCTTTTGGTTGAGAACGTACTCCTGTTTTCTAGACTGTAAGAGCCAATAATGATGTTCTCTTCAACCGTTAGCTCTGAAAATATCCTTCTTCCCTCCGGAACCTGCAAGATACCCATCGATACTATCTCATAGGGCTCTTTATCGTTAATGATCTCTCCCTCAAATTGAATGGCCCCGTCTTCAATGGTCAGGTTGAGCGCCTTTCTGATGCCGGAGATCGTGTTTATAGTAGTGGTTTTACCTGCACCATTTGCACCCAGTAGAGTAATGATTTTTGCGGGAGGAACCTGCAACGAAATCCCTTTCAGGGCAAGGATAATATCGTTGTAGGTAGTTTCGAGGTTTATTATTTTAAGCATAGGTACTTGTTTTAGCTATCCGGGTCAGCTCTCGGAATCACCTTCAGAAATAAGGTCTGATCAGTCACTGATTTGGATTATCCTTCTACGCCGATACCTTTCCAGCAAAAGTTTCACTAAAGGCTTGTTTCTATCCTACTAGATCCCTGGATGGAGACGAGATATTTGTGCCCATGGAGTATTGAGAGCATCTCCTTTTCTGGTTGTGAATGTTCGCCTTTCTCCAGCCCCATGTGCTATGTTAAAGGAGAATCACTCAGCATGCGAGAAGTAAACTCATATGGATTCTTAGGATAAGAAAATAACCGAAACAAAAGTACCCATCTTTAATATGGTATCATATGGTCTTCCATTTATCTTTTCAATGGCCTTTTAAAAAAAAGCACCCCCATTCATCACGAGGACATGTCCGGTCATATAATTGGTAGCACTTGAAGCCAAATAGAGGGCTGTCTGAGCTATTTCCTCAGGCGTTGCTACGCATTTCAGCGGCGTAAACTGGTATTCGTTTTTCATCAACTTCTCATTGCTCCACAGCGCCTCGCTGAACTTGGTTTTTACGATACGGGGGGCAATTGCATTAACGCGGACATTGT
>Ga0307444_1000314_pt1 | contig 24196 bp, 13 predicted proteins | sample SalMarSW160340MG_FD_202145 | JGI IMG/M metagenome (GOLD analysis project Ga0307444, IMG submission 202145) | Salt marsh sediment microbial communities from the Plum Island Ecosystem LTER, Massachusetts, United States - SW1603-40 | ecosystem: Environmental > Aquatic > Marine > Intertidal zone >...
CGAGCGGACCATTTTCAGAAAGCCTTAAGCCAGACCTGCAAATTATTTGTTTACAAATTTTCTAAATCTTTGGGCCAGGAAAACGCCGAAGATTAGCCCTGAACAATCAGTTCCTTAAAGTGGGCTCTCAAACAGAATGTGCAGCTCAATTACTAACCCACATTACACTTCTGGCCTTTAAAAACGGATAAAAAATTAATTTTTTATAATTTTAGACAAAAGAATATCAAAACTGGCAACATTGAAGTTGACTTAATAGAAGAAAATTGGTGTATTTGAGTAAATTTATTTGTAGATTAAAATTAACTACACAGGTTCAAAGTTCCCCGATAAATCGGGGTTCAATGGTTATTTGCTGAACCATTAATCTTTAAATGCGGGTTTTTCATGAGCCGGTTGAGGAGGCTTGGCATAGACAATGGGCCATGGCACCAGGTCGAACCTCCCTCGACAGGCTCGGGACCCTGAGCGAAGTCGAAGGGCTGAACTGTGAACCCCTGGCCCAGACCTGATTTCAAGAAGTTGGATTTAATAGTGATACTTTTAAGCAGTCAGGAGTTGCTTGCCGTGATAACGGCCATCGCGCCAGGGCGAGCTTGAACCTGGGAACCTGGGTAGTTACGAAGACCTTATATTTTTTCACTTATAGCGTCTGGGAAAAAGTGTTAATGTTAAAATTATATTTATTGCCTTTTGGTGGACATTAACAAGGGACAAGACATAAAAGGCGAAAGGAAGGTACAAAATGTATATTGATCCACAAAAAACCATCTATCAAGTTTCCAGGGACATAGGGAAAAATAAAAAACCTGCTTTAAAAAATTTAAACTGGCTTCTCGAGCATATGCATCCGTATTTTTTCATCACCTTTGGGCCTGAAAAAGATGCCCTCTTGCATCTAAGCATGAACCTGCAAACCCTGGGGGAAAACCATCAGGTTGTTTTAAGAGATACTGATGAAAAGCTTATTATAGCCACCATAAATAAACCAGGCACCTTATTTAAGACCCTCGATTCTATAAAGGGCAAAGAAATTATCTATTCAGAAATGATCCATTCCAACACTTTTCTGCCTGGCCAGGAAGGCGAGCTTGAGCTGCAGAAATTCCATTTTCGAACTGATAAAGAAAAACTGGGGCCAACGCCAATTTTTCGAGGTAAAGGCCTCATCCGAAAAAATATTCAGGAACATTACCCGGAATTTAAGTTTAAGGAATTCGACACTATTCTCCAATGCTTAATGACTAATAATAGAGATTATGTGTTACTTTCACCTGCACTGAGGGTTGCCAGGGCAATGTGGCTCTATCAATCTGCAATTCGTCATGGCGGGATATTTTTAGATATTGAGCCAACCAAAGACGAGAAAGGCAGGGATGAGGCAAGGCTTGTTTTTTCGGTTATCAATCCCCTGGCTGCGGGATACCTCAAGGAACTCGCAGAAATCTTTTACCGGCTAAACGTTGCCACCCAGAGAAATTATGTAGTAGAGGTGGAAGATGAAGGGCAGTTAGTGACTATTCTATCGGCATATATCACCACAAGGGACGGTAAGCCTATACAAAAAGATATGCCCATATTTTCATCTTTAGAATCCGAACTTTATAATACGAAGGTCATTAATATACATGACAGGACATATTATGAACTGGTGACCGGTAAAGTATTAACAGGTCCAGAGGGCAGCCTTTTAAGCGCAATCATTACCTTCGTTCACACCAACATGGCGCATAGCTCCCCCTATCGATTTGATTGGGATGAAACCCAGGATGCATTTTTTAGTCATTTACAGCTTACACGGGAAATGCTGCAGTTGTTTGAAACAAAATTCAAGACGGATTCTGGAAAGCCTGTGGATAAGGAAATGTTGGAGAGGGAATACGAGAAACTCCAATCCATGATTGATGATTATAATACCGGCCACGTATTGCTGGATGAAACAAGAAAAAATATGTTTAGAGTGGCCCTGCTTTTTATACAATACACGTTGAAGACAAACTTTTTTGTTACATACAAAAAAGCCCTTTCCTTCCGGTTGGATCCCGGTTATATGGAACAATTACCTCAAGAAATAAGGTCAAATTTGCCCCCTGATTTGCCATTCAGGATTACCTTTTTCTACCATCGCCATGGGTCCGGCTATCATTTTGGTTTTTCCGATATTGCAAGGGGTGGTTTTAGAACCGTCATTACAGGGACAAAAGATGATTTTGAGTCAGCTATGAATACCATATTTAAGGAGGCAATGGTCCTGGCCCATACCCAGCATCTGAAAAATAAGGATATATACCAGGGAGGATCAAAGCTGGCCATTGTTATGAGGGCATTTGATCTTAAAGACAGCAATAGTACATTAAGACGCCTTTATAATCTTCAGAGGGGAATAATAAATGCATTTCTGGATTTATATGTTACCCGTGATGGCAGGCCTTTAGATACAAACGTAGTTGACTATTATGGAGAAGATGAGCCGATTGAGATAGGGCCTGATGAAAATATGCACGATTCCATGATTGAATACATGGCGGAACGGGCCAAGGAGCGTGCGTATATTTTAGGTGGTGGCATAATTTCGAGTAAAAAAATAGGAATCAACCATAAGGAATACGGCGTGACATCTCTCGGCGTTTGGAAGTTTGTTGAACGGGCATTGAAGGAACTTGGAATTGATGCAAAATCAGATCCCTTCAGTGTCAAAATTACAGGTGGAACCAACGGGGATGTTGCAGGAAATGAGTTAAAGTTACTCCTGGCGCATTGTCCTAAGGTTCAGATTACGTCTATTACGGCTGGCTCCGGCGCTATATTTGATCCAAAGGGTATTAATAGGGAGGAGCTCAAACGCCTTGCCTTGAAGAAAAATATTGATGAATTTTCGCCGGATAAGCTTAATGAGGGCGCATTTATCCTCTATTCGAGGGAGCGAAAAAAAGAGGGCCTCGTAGACCAATTTAAAAAGGTTATTAAGACTAAGCAAGAGGTTAAGGAAGAGTGGGTGTCCTCGGATGAGTTTCACGGGGAGTTTGAAGGGCTTATATTCTCTCATGTTACTGATGTGTTCATACCATGCGGAGGTCGTCCGGAGACTATCCACGATGGCAACTGGGAAAAACTCTTTGACAGTAACCAGAATCCAACTGCCCGGGTAATAGTAGAAGGAGCTAATTCATTTATTTCCCCAAGCGCCCGGGAAAAGATACAAAAAAAAGGCATTCCAATACTGAAGGATTCCTCAGCAAACAAATGTGGCGTTATTTGTTCCTCGTACGAGATTCTTGGAGGGCTCCTAATGAAAGATAGCGAATTTCTGCACTATAAGGACGAGTATGTGAGGGATGTGCTTACAATCCTCGAGAAACGGGCAGTAGATGAGGTGGAAACAATTTTTAATCGGCATAAAGAATCTCGTGGAAATTTACTATATACAGAAATCAGCAACGAAATAAGTTATAAGATTAATGAGTTAACAGATAAAATTTATGACTATCTTATTGAACACCCTGATAAGATAGAGAAACCATATTACTCCAAAATTCTTCTCTTGCACCTTCCTAATTTTATTCAGAAGAGGAAAAAATTTAGAGATAGGATAAAACGCTTACCTTTAAAATACAGAGTTGCTATTATTTCTACAGAGATTGCTACTCGAAGTATTTACCAGGGTGGGTTTGAGGCTCCCTTCGAAGAAAAGCTAGAGCAATTCGCAAGGTATTGCTGCAGGTAATAAAAAAATTGGCTTACAGCGGCCGAATAATTAAACAAGGTATTTTGGAAAAGTGGATGAGTAGATGATATTAATAATCGATTTCGGTTCCCAATACAACCAGCTCATTGCCAGGAGGGTGAGAGAGCAACACGTTTACTGCCAGATAGAGCCTCCAGACATTGAATTGTCCAAAATCAGCTCCTTAGCACCTGAAGGCATAATCCTCTCGGGAGGGCCGGCTAGTATATATGAAAAAAACAGTCCCAAAGTAGATCCACAGATCTTCAATCGCAACATTCCCATACTTGGTATATGTTATGGCATGCAGCATATGGTAGGTAGCTTGGGTGGTAAGGTCAATAGTGCTCGAAAAAGAGAATATGGCCTTGCTGAGCTACATATATGTGACCAAAATGGTATTTTTTATGGAACTAATACAATAACACCTTGCTGGATGAGTCACGGGGATTCTATTTCTTGTCTGCCAGAAGGATTTAAGGTAACGGCATCCACAGAAAATACCGAAATGGCTGCCGTTGAAAATAATCAATGCAAACTTTATGGCCTGCAATTCCACCCGGAAGTCATTCATACACCTGAAGGAAAGAAGATGCTAAAAAACTTTATCTTCAGGATATGTAGCTGTAAAAAGACATGGACGATGAAATCCTTTATCAAAAAAACGACAGATGAGATAAAAGGAGAAGTTGGAGAAAAAAAGGTCATTCTGGGATTAAGCGGTGGGGTAGATTCCTCAGTTGCAGCTGCTCTTCTCAACAGGGCTATTGGTAAACAGCTGACCTGCATCTTTGTAGACAACGGCCTTTTAAGAAACAACGAAAGAGAAAGGGTGAAAGGTTTATTTAAAGACCATTTTAGGATTAATCTTAGGCTTATCAACGCCGGAAAAAGGTTCCTGGAACCACTCAGAGGTGTTGTGGACCCTGAAAGGAAAAGGCGAATAATAGGCAGAACCTTTATTAGGGTATTTGAAGGCGAGGCCCTAAAGATTAAAGATGTTGGCTTCCTCGCGCAGGGAACCCTCTATCCAGACCTGATTGAATCCAGGTCTACTTTTGGAGGGCCATCAGCAGTGATCAAATCTCATCATAATGTCGGAGGACTTCCTAAAAAGATGCGCCTTACCCTTATTGAACCTCTCAAACATCTTTTTAAGGACGAGGTCAGGCTTTTAGGTAAAGAATTCGGGCTGCCTGATGATATGATACTTCGCCATCCCTTTCCAGGTCCCGGGCTCGCAGTAAGAATTATTGGAGAGGTAACGCCACGGCGTCTGTCTATTGTGCGGCAGGCAGATGATATTTTGATAACAGAAATTAAAAAAAGCAATCATTACAAAAAACTGTGGCAATCATTTGCCATACTTTTACCTCTAAAAAGTGTTGGGATTATGGGTGATAAACGGACCTATGAACATAGTGTTGTTATACGGGCTGTCACAAGTCTTGATGCTATGACTGCAGATTGGGCCAGGCTTCCCCATGCACTGCTGGGCAGGATTTCAAACCGGATTATCAATGAGGTCAGGGGTGTTAATAGGGTAACCTATGATATCAGCTCAAAGCCACCAAGCACTATAGAGTGGGAGTAAGGCTTATGATTGCAATTATTGATTATAAGGCCGGAAATCTTACAAGTGTTGCCCGGGCCATACGCCATCTCGGATTTGAATGTCGAATTACCCACAAGGTAAAGGAAATAGTAGATGCTGATAGGGTTATCTTCCCTGGTGTTGGCTCTGCAGGTCAGGCAATGCAGGATTTAAAAAGAACAGGGCTTGATCGAACACTCTATACTATCTTTAAATCTGGAAAACCATTTTTAGGGATTTGTCTGGGAACCCAGATAATTCTGGAAGAGAGCGAAGAAAATCAGACAACTTGTCTCGGATTGCTCCCAGGTACGGTAAAACGTTTTCCCACGCCGCTCCTCTCAGATGATGGCAATAAACTCAAGGTGCCCCATATGGGTTGGAATCAAATAAAAATTAAAAGGCTCCACCCACTCTTTAAAGGTGTTGGCCCAGAAAGTGAGTTTTATTTTGTTCACAGCTATTTTCCAGCCCCCAGAGACCTAGAGACAATCATTGGCACAACTAATTATGGGATTTCCTTTGCCAGTGTAATAAGCAAAAGAAACCTGCTTGCAGTGCAGTTTCATCTAGAAAAGAGCGGACCTCCAGGTTTGACCATCCTTAAAAATTTCTGCTTGTGGAATGGAGAAGAGGATAAGGGGAATGTGGCCCTTTAAATGAAAGATATGCTCTTATCGAGGGTTAGCAACAGCGAGTTCTCTTGCTGCTGCATACATCCTCTCCCTGTTTACAGGCTGCACATGTTTTACAATCCACTCACGAACTTTCTCTCCTGCAGGCAATGACTGTTTATAGCTCATAAAGTCAAGTTTTACATCGAGTGCATCTGCAACCATAGTTGACATTAGGGGCCATATCTCACCAATGTCTCCTACAATGGGGAGGCTACCGGGAATTCTTGCAAATCCTGACATTTCCATACGAAAAGGGATACGCATAAGCTTTGTCTTGGGAAGACCTTTGTGAACAGCATCGGTGACCATCTTAGATTTACGTTCCTGCATCCATGCCTTCTCCAGATTAGGGTCAAGATCGATTCGCACAATTTTCTTATCAGCAAGGGAATACGTCCATCCCCCTTCCCAGTCCGCCCAGACGCCATGTCCGGTAAATCGTTCAAAGGGACCATCATGGACCTCCTGAGACAGGGCAAGTGCAGATTCAATAATCACATCTGCGCTGTCAAGAAGGTGTGCAATGCGATAACAGCGCTCTGAAAGAGATAAAGAATCCCCTACAGCAAGCCCCACCTCCCCGCCTCCTATCAACTGGGGTACAGTTACCAGCACCGGGATATTGTGCTCAGCTCCGGCGCCAATCATGGTGAGGCGGTCAGCGCCATAACCAACCATCTGTTCAAAAGGAACGCCGCAACGCTTTGCCATGGCAAGTACATCACGGGCCAGCCTCTCTGTACGCAGGCCTGTGGGGTAGGCCATATTTCCAGCGACCTTGATTATAGTATCTCCTTTGGCCCGGCGCATCTTCTGATAAAGAGCTATGTCCATGGGAATCTCACGTTGAAATTCCTCAAGTTCTTTGTTGGAAAGGATGCTGACCTCAAAAAAGCCGTCCGATGGAAGCTTTTTCTGTTCAAAGCCAAAGGCTACACCATCAAATCGCTTTACCTTTTCTAACGTGCCTGCCATCTCATGATTAATCACCGCAGAACTCGTTGAAACACCATCAATTATTCCCTTGTGTATAAGTTCCGCTAAAAGAGTGGTCACACCCTCATGCAAATTCGGGCCGCTACCAACAACAACCACTACTTTGCCTCCTTTTTCCTTGACATTAACAATCAACTTGATAGCACGCTTCAACCTAACTTTAGCTTTTGATGGAAGACTATTAAACATATTTTCAATTGCTTTTCGATCAATCGACATGCATTAACCTCCTTTTATATATATTTACAGATTATCCCGGAACATACATTTCATGTTAATCCCGCTATCACCTTGGCATGTTTATCCGCAGCGTTTTGGTTCCGTACAACAGCTTCCCTTGCCAAGCCACTATAAAACTTCAAGGTCTCAGGCTGCCTGAGGAACCATATCACCTTTTCGGCCAACATCTCAGGACTTGAAACAGGTATGCCAGCTCCAACCTCCTCTAACATAGCCTTTGCATCCATGAAGTCTTCCATGGAGGGACCGTAAAAGACGACTTTTCCCCACACTGCTGCTTCCAGAGGGTTTTGTCCACCCAATGGAACAAGGCTTGCTCCACAAAATATGACAGTTCCAATGCTATACAGCTTAAAGAGTTCTCCAAATGTGTTAATGATTACGACCTGCTCTGTGCGCTTTGCTGCACCACCATCGATTTCGCTCCGGAGCTGATACCGAAAGCCCAGTCTTTCAAGCAGAGACCTAATCTCGGCTGTTCGCTCTATATGCCTGGGTGCAATGATCAGAACGGTGTCAGGAAATTCTTTCACAATCCTTTCGTAGGCATCGAGCACCATGGCCTCCTCGCCCCCTCGTGTGCTTCCTGCAACAAAGACTCGGGATGAGGGTTCAAGATTTAAGGTTTTCTGCATTTGTTTCGCCATAGCAGGGTCTGCAAGACTTGCAAGAAGATCATATTTGGCGTTGCCATGTATCTCGATTTTGCTTGGATCAGCCCCCATTGCCCTGATCCGAGCACTGTCTTCGTCTGAAATCATGCTGAAGGCATCTACATTTCTTAAGACCTCGCGGAAAAAGGGCCGAAACTTGAGATACCCCCCAATTGATCTCACAGAGATTCGGCCATTGATCAGGGCGGTTTTGATCCCCATCCGATGCGCTTCAGTAATCCACGAAGGCCAGATTTCAGTCTCCAAAAAAACCAGAATATCAGGATGCACACGGAAAAGTGCTTTGCGTACTGAGCCAATAAATTCGATTGGCGCATATACGACAGGAATATTGTCTCTGAAGGTCTCTTGTGCAAATTCGCGGCCGTGTTGTGTGGTTGTTGAAACAATGACTGAACAGGCTGGCAGGATCTGTCTGAGAGCATTAATAATAGGGACCGCCACCTTAACTTCCCCAAGGGAAACGGCATGAATCCAGATACGGGGTGATCCCGAAAGGGGTTGCAAAAGTTTTAGGGATATATTCCCTAAGCGTTCTTTTAAGTGTTCGCCATGGCGTCCTCTCAGGCGTGTATAGATCCAAAAAGGAGGAAGACAAGACAGAAACAGGCTGCTGGTAAGAAAAGTGTATGCTCCATAAAGAATGTTCATGACTCTATCCGTACAAAAAGCCTCCAATCAAATTTGTAGAGGACTGTTTAAAAAAGTCAAGGGAAAAAGACAATAGCCTCCTAATAACCGTGGAACTGTTTCAGGGCATTTATGTAACCTCATTGAAACTTGACAAAAGAAGGAAGCTTACATAAAATAATGTCTCTTGCCAAGGCAAACTGATAATTTCCTGCCTTTGCTTGAAAACCCATGAGACCTAAAGTAATAATATCACATCCTAACAAGAAATAAGATTTTAAAAAAGAGAACTAATGGAAAAGTTGTTTGGTACCGATGGTGTAAGGGGTTTGGCCAATGAATATCCAATGACCGCAGAGATGGCCTTAAATATTGGCAGGGCAACCGCTCATCTGTTTAAACGGAAAGGTCATACACCCAAAATCATTATCGGTAAAGACACCCGTCTGTCCGGATACATGCTTGAAAATGCCCTGATTTCAGGGGTCTGCTCTATGGGCGCCGATGCATATCTCCTGAATGTTCTCCCCACACCTGGGATTGCCTTTATGACACGGGGTCAAAGGGCTGATGCAGGTGTTGTCATCTCAGCATCTCACAACCCATTTAAAGATAATGGGATAAAGATCTTCTCTGGAAATGGATTTAAGCTTTCTCTTGAACAGGAAAAGCAGATTGAGGACCTAGTTCTAAATAGCAATCATGCCATAGATGATTGTTTCCCTGAGCCTAAGGACTTGGGGAAGGCATTCCACCTCAATGATGCAGAGGATCTTTACACTCTCTTTTTAAGGGGTACTTTTCCCAAAGAACTATCCATGAGAGGAATGAAGATTGCTCTTGATTGCGCCAATGGCGCCACATATAGGGTCGCTCCCAAAGTTTTTAGGGAATTGGGTGCAGAGGTCTTTTCAATTCATACTAACCCTGATGGGATGAACATCAACTCAAACTGTGGTTCTCAACATCCTGAGGATCTGGCCAATGCAGTAATAAAATATGGGGCAGAGATAGGGATGGCTTTTGATGGGGATGGAGACAGAGTAATTGCTGTGGATGAAAAAGGAAATACAATCACCGGGAATCAAATTCTTTTAATTTATTCTAACACCTTAAAAAAAGAAGGAAAATTAAAAAATAATACTGTAGTGACCACCATAATGTCCAATTTAGGGTTAGACATTGCCCTCAAAGAAAGAGGGATCAATCATGTAAAAGCAGATGTTGGTGATCGCTCTGTGCTCAAAGATATGCTCGCCAGAGATTCAGTTATTGGTGGTGAGGACTCCGGCCATCTGATCTTTCTAGATTATCATACCACGGGTGATGGTATTCTCTCAGGACTGCAATTAATATCGAGCATGCTTAAAGAGAAAAAACCACTTTCAGAATTAGCAGCAATGATGACAATTTATCCACAGGTGTTGATAAATGTGGATGTAAGAAGTAAGCCAGATATCTCAAATCTCCCAGAGGTTGCAAGTGTTATTGCTGAAGTTGAAAAGGAGCTTGGAGAAAAAGGGAGGGTTCTCGTTCGCTATTCCGGAACCCAACAGATGTGTAGAGTTATGGTAGAAGGTCCTACAAAAAAGGCTACAGAAGCCTATTGTAAAAACATAGCGGATGTGGTCAAAAAGACTATTGGTTAAAGGAGTTGGGTATGACATCTATAATAAGGCTTCAAGCGGCTCGAAAAATTCTGTTTGGGGATGGGTCTTTAAAACTGCTCCCAGATGAAATAAAACTTTTATTGGGGGAAAAAATCTTTCTCGTGATGGATGATGGCTTTTCTCGTACAACTATGGCAGAAAAGATTGTCACCATCCTTAAAGAAAGGGGATTGCCCTCTATCCTTTTCAACAAAGTAACTCCTGAACCTGAACCGGCCTGGGCAGATGAAGGGGCAGAGCTGGCCAGAAAAGAGAAGTGTAATCTGGTTGTTGGAGTAGGTGGCGGAAGCAGCATGGATGTTGCAAAGGCGGTGGCTATCCTGGTCACCAACAAAGGAAAGGCGGTCGATTATGTTGGGCTGGAAAAAGTAACCAGACCAGGACTTCCGACCATAATGATCCCGACTACTGCAGGAACAGGGAGTGAGGTCACATTTACCGCTGTCTTTACTATGAGGAAGACCCGGAGTAAGGGTGGAATTAACAGCCGCTTTCTATACCCAGACCTGGCCCTCTTGGACCCAGAGCTTACTTTAACCCTACCTCCTGATATCACTGCTGCAACTGGTATGGATGCCTTTATCCATGCACTTGAAGGCTTTACCTCGGTTCAGGCAAACCCTTTAAGTGATACTCTTGCCAGAGAGGCGATGGCAACTATTGGGAATACTGTAAGGTTAGCCGTGGCGAACGGAAACAATCGCTCGGCAAGACGTAACATGCTTATGGGAAGCCTTTTAGCAGGCATGACGTTAGCTAGTGCGGGGGTTGGTGCTTGCCATGCGTTGGCCTATCCTCTTGGTGCCTTTTTTAATATTCCACATGGCCTCGCTAATGCTATCCTTCTTCCGTATGTCATGAAATACAACATTATTGGCGCTCTCGAGAGGTATGCAAAAGTGGCCGAAATACTTGGAGCTGATACCTCTGGGCTTACATTGAGGGAAGCTGCAGATGTGGCCATAGATGAGGTCTCTATTCTCTTAGAAGATGTGGGCATGCTAAAAACATTAGGAGAACTTGATATTCCTGAATCATCTATTGAAGAAATGGCTGAGGCAGCCATGAGGGTTGAAAGACCGATAGCCAATAATCCAAGGATGATGACCAAAGAGTCAGCAATAAATATTTACAGGGAAGCATTGTAACTATCTATGATAATAACAAAAAATCTTAAAATTGTTACTATATTAACCCATAACTAAGGAGTATGATATGCCCGGTTTCGAGGTCTTTGGTAAGGAGGAAAAAAAGGAGATATCCGATGTTTTGGAAACAGGGATTCTTTTTCGGTATGGATTTGATAAGGAGAGAAATGGCAACTATAAAGTCGCTGAATTTGAAAAACGATTCGCCGATATGTGTGGCACTTCTTATGCCCTTGCGGTTTCATCTGGATCGGCTGCACTCAGAGTAGCAATGGCTGCACTGGGAGTGAGTCCGGGTGATGAGGTAATAACCCAAGGATTTACCTTTATAGCAACCTGGGAGGCAATTATCGAATCAGGTGCTACGCCGGTATTTACAGAGGTTGATGACACGCTCTGCATGGAGCCAGCTGACTTAGAAAGGAAAATAACAGAGCGCACTAAGGCCATCATACCTGTCCACATGATTGGGGCTCAGGCCAATATAAAGGAGATTATGACCATTGCCAACAGGCATAACATTCCTGTTATGGAGGATACAGCACAGGCATCAGGTGGCAAACTTGGCGGGCAGCATTTAGGAACCTTTGGGGCACTGGGAATATTCTCCTTTGATCCGGTAAAGACAATGACCACTGGCGAGGGCGGCATGATTATAACAAATGATAAAAATATTTACCTTAATTGTTCCGCATTCCATGATCACGGGCATGAACATTTACCGAATGTAGAAAGAGGGTTAGACAATAGAAGATTTATGGGATTTAACTTCAGGATGATGGAACTTCAAGGTGCTATCGGGCTGGCCCAGCTGGCCAAGCTTCCATCTATTATTCAAGAGCAGAAAAAGAATAAGAAAATAATCAAACAGGTCCTGGAAAAGATAGGTGGGATCAACTTCAGAAGGATACTTGACCAAGATGGAGATACAGCAACTTTTCTGGCCTTTTTCCTTCCTGATGGAGAAAAGGCGAGAAGATTCAATCAGATACTCAAGAAAAATAACGTCGGCGCTATCTATTATAAAGATAATACTTGGCATTTCTACCCGAATTGGGATGAACTTTTTACAGGCACTACTTTATTCAAAAGCGGCTGGCCTTTTAAGAATACTGTTTCGGGTGCTGATTTAATGTACGAAAAAGACGCCCTTTCCGGAACAGAGGCCATCTTTGAAAGACTCTTAGTGTATCCAATTTCGATTAAGATGCCAGGAGATCATCTTGCTGCTATGATCAAGACAATAGAAAGTGCAGGAAAAGAGGTTTGTTAAATAAATGTCGTTTTTAGAAAAAATAGAGATCTTTGTTAAAGATACTTTGAGCTATCCCAGATTTTTTCTTGGAAAGAACTTGGAGAGCGTCCCGTCTGGTTCCTTTATTCTCTTTCCGGCTCAAAGCTGTCAGCTTAACTGTGGGCTTACCGGTATCGTAGCATTTAAGAGAAAGGAGATTGCCACACCAAAAATCCCTTTAAAAGAAATAGAATCCATGATTCTTCACCTAAAGGGACATACCTATAAAAAGATACACAAAGAAAAGGCAGACATTGCAGACACTTATCTTGGGGGAGAGGCATTTATTAAAGAGTTGCAAGACTATATCGGGAATCTTAAACTTACATCCTCTCTTTACACAATCTTTAAAGAGATCTCCACAAGGGAAAAATTGAAGAAAGTATCCCTTGCTCTGGAAAAGGTAATTAACGGAGAAGAAAATGAGTACCATCAAAGATTGAACATTCTTTCCTTTGAAGAAAATGAGATCATCATCAAAAGAATAAGCCTGCTAAAGGATATATGCTGGTCTCTAAAAGAAGAGATATTGCAGAACATAGAAAAGATAGAAGAGCTATCCACCTTTACTAATAGAAATCTACCTTTCCTGGCCTTTACACAACTTAAATCAATAAATACCCTCTTTAATAATTTAGACCGATTAGAGGTGAGGGGCAGAGACTCGGCAGGCATTTCTATTATTGCTATAGTAGAGAATAAGGACTATCTCGAATTCGAAAAAGAATTAACAAAAAAATCATTCCTGGATGAGCTTTCAACCCGGCGAAAAGAGAGAATCCTTTTAAACAGGGGTATTACTGTTAACAGGAGCAGAAGCAACATCACACTCATTTTTACTTATAAAATTGCCGCCCAGATTGGGCATTTAGGCGATAATGTAACATTCTTAAGGAAACAGATTCGGGATGACAGTATTTTTCAATTACTTATTACCCTTCCCATGAGGTATCAAACTATTGTTGCTCACACCCGCTGGGCCTCTGTTGGGGAGATCAGCGAACCTAACTGTCACCCGGTTGACAATATCATCCACAATAATAAAAACCATGAATCGAGCAATAGCCCTGGGATTATTCACGCATGCCTGAACGGTGATATTGATAACTATTTCATCTTAAAAGAAAAATATGAAAAGGATACGAAACGATCCATCCCTGATGAGATCAATACAGACACCAAGATCATACCGCTCCAGATACAAAAATATTATGACAGGGGCCTCTCTATTGAGGAATCATTCCGATTAGCTGTTAATGATTTTACAGGCTCCCATGCCATCGCTATGCATACTGATATTGCCCCGGGCAAGATTTTTTTGGCTCAGAAGGGAAGCGGACAGACGATTTTTGTCGGTTTGTGTAAAGAATGTTATCTCACTGCCTCAGAGGTCTATGGCCTTGTGGAAGAGACTTCCCGCTATATTAAAATGGAAGGTGAAAAAAGTGTGAATGAATTAGGAGGCAAAAAGCAGGGGCAGATATTTATCCTCGATCAAGAATCATCTGGTGAGCTTACCGGTATTAAGGCGCTCTATTATAACGGGGAGCCCATTCAGCTTTCTGAAGACACAATAAAACAGACCGAGATCACCTCAAGGGATATTGATCGCCAGGATTTTCCCCATTATTTCTTCAAAGAAATCTCTGAATCTCCTGGGTCAGTAGAAAAAACAATTCAGAACAGATGGAGTATATCACGAAAAAACGGAAAAAGGCATCCACTAATAATCCTAGATCATACGGCTATGCCCCCTGTTTTAGCAGAGGCCTTCACACAAAATAGAATAAAGAAAATCTTATTTATAGGTCAAGGGACCGCAGGGATTGCTGCCCATGGTTGTGCTGAACTGCTCAGATATTATCTTGCCAACAGCAGCATCGATATTGCCCCTCTCAAGGCTTCAGAGTTTAGCGGAAGCCTGTTGAAAAAGAATCTTAAAGATACCTTGATTATCGCAATAACCCAGTCCGGTACGACCACAGATACAAATATGGCCATAGATATGGCAAGGCAACATGGGGCCCATACCATGGCTATTGTCAATAGACGGGACTCAGATATCACCTTTAAGGTAGATGGCGTTTTGTATACCAGCACCGGTAGAGATGTTGAGATGTCTGTGGCCTCCACCAAGGCCTACTATTCTCAGATTGCAGCCGGGGGTATCCTCGGTCTAAAACTGGCACAATTAATGAACACGACGGATGACGATTTTATCCTCGGAGAACTGCAAAGGCTGATGCGCATCCCTTCATTAATGAAAGAGGTTCTCGCGAGGAAAGAGGAAATCGCCAGATCAGCCGATGCGTTTGCATCTACAAAAAAATACTGGGCGGTTGTTGGGAGTGGCTACAACAAAATAGCTGCAGATGAAATCAGGATAAAATTGAGTGAACTGTGCTATAAGACCATCTCTTCGGATGTGGTCGAAGATAAAAAACATATTGACCTATCATCAGAACCTCTCATTGTTATCTGTGCAGCAGGCAATAGGGGTGATGTTATAAATGATATTATCAAGGATACCGCCATATTTAAGGCCCATCAGGCCACAACCGTCGTGATAGCCACCGAGGGTGAGGAAGGGTTTAAACCCTATGCAGACTCATTAATTTATGTGCCAGAGATAGAGGAGCGGTTCTCTCCTATCATAACAACACTGGTAGGTCATCTCTGGGGTTATTATGCAGCAAGGGCAATAAATGAAGAATCTCGTTTCCTTTTCGATTTCCGGGAGGAGATCAATAATTATATTTCGGCCTCACTTGAAAAAGGCATTGATATTTACCAAATAATACTTGACACGATCTTTCAAGAAAAAACTGCCAGATTTTCTTCTCATTTCAAAAAAAGACTGGAGGATGGACGATATACCACAGCTATGGAATTAAAAGCCGCTTCTGATCTTACCCTTCTGTTAAAATATCTCTCCGGGCGTCTTCCCATGTCTGATTTTGAGATGGATTTTGGCGTTAGTGGTACTGCTCCCAATATGTTTGATATTTTCTTTCGCTGTATAGGAGAGACCATAGATAAGATGGCCAGACCGATAGATGCAATAAAGCACCAGGCCAAAACAGTGACAGTGGGGACAAGCAGGATATGGAAACCAATCGAGGGGCTTCTATTTGAAACACTGAAGAAAAATGGATTTGACGTAAGCAACCTTATTAACAAGAATGTTCTTGTGTTGAAAAACCTTCAGGAAATTATTGCCGAAATAAAAGGTGAGACCCTTTATAAAATAAGGAATCTTACGTTTACCGGGGAACCGGTTGAAGATTCAAAGATTAGCTTAATAACAAAGAAAGGAACTGCCTCGACATTACAATCCAGGGTAGCGATAGATAACAGACTTAAGGGAACAAAAAGGATCATTGTTAAGGCCGGAAACATCTTTATTGGAAAAGGAAAGATTGATAAAAGAAGTATTCTTGTCATCCCCATAATAAAAAAAGGGCCTCACATTGATCGCCTGCTGCTTCTCAATATAGGCTTTAAGAGAAAAATAGATCTGTCAAAAAAGATAACGGCCCTGGGTGAAAAATTTCATCACATTAAAAATATTGTTGAAGAAACAGACCTTCCCTGGGATGACAATTATCTCAACATGCTTGAAATGGAAGCCCTTTTTGGCAATAGCGCAGAAAAGACAGCTGAATTCATCATATCTTCCTCTTCTGCCGGCAAATCTTAAGCCCACCTTTTTAGCCCACTTTTTATTCTCGAAACGACATTTTCCTTTTTTATATTGATACCGAACCCCCTCGATTGCTCATATTGTCTGCATAGAGGTAAAAATGGCTGAAAAATGGGACAGGAGATGGGAATACTGCAAGTTTCGCTCAGAAGCCTTTTCAGAGGAAAGTGCTTGACAAAATCCTATTTGTACGATAGTATCGTTAAAAAATAGCTATTATTAAACGATGAGGTCGTTAAATGGAACAAATTCTGTATAAACTTAATCCCTGGTGGGAAGTAGATTTTCACACAAAATCTGTCCCCAGGCCCAAGTATCAGAATAAGTTAAGCAAACTTCTCCCAATGCGGGATATCGTTTTGCTTACAGGGCTCAGGCGTGTGGGCAAAACTACTATTATAAAACAGATCGTCGAAGAGCTGTTGCGGAAAGTAAAACCGGAATTGATATTTTACGTCAGCCTTGATGCTTATGGATTGGAAAAATATTCAATTCATGAAATCGTCACCCGGTATCGAACTATTCATCGTCTTGGACTTGACCAAAAAATATATGTTTTTCTAGATGAAATTGCCTTTAAGGAAGATTTTCAAAAAGAATTAAAAGATTTTTATGACAATGAAAATATAAAAATCTATGCTTCAGCATCATCAGCCTCCATTTTAAGGGATAAAAAAGCGTATCTTACAGGCAGAACAAGAACAATTGAAATCCTCCCTCTGGATTTTGAAGAGTTCCTTGTTTTTAGAAATCCAAAAATTAAAACCGCTGATGCCTACCTTCTTGAAAATTATTTCATGGAATATATGCAGACCGGCGGTCTTCCGGAATACGTGCTAACTGGTGATATCGTTTATCTTTCCGAACTGGTAGATAGCATACTTTATAAAGATATCATTGCCTTCCACAATATAAAAGATTCCGCAATCGTAAAAGATTTTTTTCGTCTGCTCATGGAACGTGCCGGCAAGATGTTAACTCTAAATAAAATGGCTAAAATTCTTGGAATAAGTTTGGATACTGTGCGTCGATATATGGAATATTTCAAGGAAACATACATTGTCTATACAGTGGAAAGATGCGGCAAACTAAATCAAAGGCTGCGCACAGGCAAAAAACTCTATGCCGGAGATGTTGGTTTAAAAAATATGGCAACAGGGTTCAGGGATAGGGGCGCTGTTTTTGAGAATATGGTGTACTTAAAAATCAAACAAAATGATCCATGTTATATTTATGAAGATGGTAACGAAATCGATTTTTTCTTTAAAGACACGCTTATGGAAATAAAATTCGGGAAAGAGCTTAAAGGCAAGCAATTGCGGTTATTCGAAAAAATTCCTGCAAAAAAGAAAATTATTGTGTCCGAATGGCAGGAATATATGAAATTGAAATAAGCACCATGCCCAACAAACAAATACTTTATCTGATGCGATGCCGACATATAATTCAGGAGTAGCACGAATATTTCATTGCTTCTACACAACCAAACCTCTGATAAAATATTACTATTATTATTTCGCGTTAATACGTATTAACGTGATCTTTTAAAAAGAAGTATATCCATGAATAGACAGAATGTAACGTTATCCTTGCCCAAGTCATTATTGAAGAAGGCTAAGGTAATTGCCGCAGGCAGAGAGAAATCTCTGAGTGAACTCTTAAGAGAATCACTTGAGGAGAAAGTCAGAGAAGCCAATGGTTATAAGAAGGCGAGACAGAGACAATTGAAGCTTCTCAAAGAAGGCCTTGATCTTGGAACAAAAGGAGAAATTGCAACCACAAGGGATGAAATTCATGTCAGGCGATACAATACTGAAAAGATAATAAACAACATATGATATTGTGAACTAAATTTTCATAGATCTAATATCACCATCTTACCTGGCCCTTGGAAAAATAAATTGAGCTTTACGATTAAATTGATGCCACGTGCTTTATCAGGAAAAGTGTGGGGGAAAAGGCAATATTCAATCTTGTGTGCGTTCTGCACGAACGGCTGACGTCCCGCTTTATAAGCTATGAAAACATTTCTTCTTAGAGCCCTTTGAGCATGACCCGTAGGCCCAATATAGCTTCCCTCATTTTTTAGATTAATCTGTTAGATAGAACATTCTCCGAAAACGTTATAGAATTCTTGATTTTCATACTACTTTAATACATAATTTTTTGAAGGCTTAATTATTCAACAGGGAGGCGTCGTTTATGCCTTTTGATATAGAAGATATCCACCAATCTATCCTTTCCCAAATCAAGGCATTAAAGACTTATTCCCTGGACTTTCTATTCATTCCGAATAATCATCCCTATCTGGACACCGGCTCAATTTATGCCTGCTTTGACAAAGAATGGAAAATAGCGAAGTCATTGCTGGAAAATAAAGACCACAAGCAGAACCTCGTAGATATCATCTTTCCAGCTACACCATATGACCTAACTGTCATTCAAACATTACATGACCTTTTTTTCAGCTCCTCTCTTCCTCACCCCTTTATCTTTTTGGATATGTGTATCGTAAAAATTTTGACAGAAACGTCAGGAAAATACAGAAAGCACGTTTCTCCACAATTACTCCTTGAATTGCTCAACTTTCACAAACTCAGGACACCGGAATTTTTGATCATAATCAAACCGATCATTCAGATCATTCTGGATCGAGAAAAAAATATCAATCATGTAATTAAATCTCATGCCTGTGAAGTTCTGATCAATAACTATGAAATTGAAGCAATCTTTATCTTTATCTCACATAACACACATCTAAAAGAAAAGGAGAAGCAGGTCCTTTTTCAAAGCCTAACCGCCTTTCAAAAGATCTATCGAAAATTTCTTGAGCTGCGTGTGGGAATCCGTGAAAAAGACCTGATCAGCCTGAATTGGTTTGGCGTTTCATACAACCAGCTGAGGCAAAAGGGGGAATGGAGAGACAGTTTTTCGAATCTGGTCAAGCGCTTTATTGCGTATCTAAAAAAAAGAAACAAAAAGGAAGCACTCCAGATCGGGCGTTTTCTTGTCCTTCGCTTTAACAATGAAGATATCCTTAGGATTATTCATTATGAAATTAGCAGAGATCCCGATCTTTCCTTTGAGGGACCTTTAGCACAGTTTATCTATCATCAAACATTTAAGGTTATGCAAGAATTTCGCAAAAACTATATATCTCAAAAAGTGGATACGGAACTCACCCGGGCCATTTCCGAAACCGAATCCCGGACAATTGATGCCATGCGCATGGTTACTGTTGGTAAGGTGCCTGCATCTGTTGTTGTAAAGAGATTACGTAAAGGTGCTCACTCCCTAAAAAACTATCCCATCCTCCCTGAATTCATGGAAAAATTGGATGAATTTAACCTGAAGGCCCTGTTTGAGCTTTATCCTATTCCTCCTGTTTCTCAGCAGGTTTTTAATCTCCTTGCAAACATTGCAGATAACATGGAATTGGATCACGATGAATTTTTCCATTTTATAGCGTATATGGAAAAGTTGCTTATCTTTTTACAGAGATTTACGGAAATGGACATCACAGTAGAGAAAGGCTCTTTCTATGGCCTTATTAAAAACCCCTACCAGCTTAATTCCCTAAATCTGATTAAAGAAGATGCTTACTTTGCTTCAACTGGATTATGGTATCAAAACACAATTCCCCCAAGCATCATCCGGTGCATTAGCCCAAATGCCATCCCCAACTGTATAGGGGTGAGGGATCGCCACATTTTTTCTCGAATATCTTTGTTGACTGGAGGTTTTAGGGGAAGCCCTTTCGATTTGGACAGCACCAATAGGTACGATTGGGATGAAGAGGATGAAACCTGTTTATTTCGACCTGGATATACTCAAATTTCCATTCCTCAGCCCATTCTGGAGCGATGGGAAGAGACTCAAAATATTCAAAAAAGCTTTCTTAAAGAGTTGATCCAAGAAAAGCAATGGAATTAAACGTCTTGTCATTATCTGGATCTCCATTAAATTTTTTAATTGAAGAGTTTCTCTTTAGCCTTCTGGTTACGGGTAGTAATCCATTGGTTAATCTATATGGAGGAAAACCTATACTCTTTCAGAGGCTTTTCATTATCAAAAGGCTACCTTCTTGTCAAACACATCTTAGATTAAAACAAAATCCGTGCCGAAAAATGCATAAATAATCTGGACCTAAGCTGACTAATTCACTTATTGAAGCCTCGCTCTCATATGACAGAGCCTGCTTCTTAATCTGGGTAGTTTAGATATCAATGTAATCTCTAATTCTCGACTATATAATAAATATAAATATCTCTATCATGATCAAGCCCTGCACCATTAAATACACCCTATAAGGAGCATGCTCAGAGTTAAATACATTTTTGTAATAATTTGAAATGGTGCCTACAATAATGTAGCAACCCCCTTTGCCTCGATTTATCCTTTCTCTCGTCTAAGTAACTGAAAATGCATATTTTTTGAAATTAAAATAATACAAAAAACAGTGGCATATATTATGCATTTAATAGTACGATTTAGTGCGGACATCGAAACAATATGACATATCCAGCTTCCTGCTTGCAAAAAGATTACCGGGAATAAAAAATCTTATGAGAAAGGGTTTTACTCGGGCAAGGCTTCAAACTATATCTTTCCAGGCGATTAATTATGAAGGTCACATGTTCCTATGCTCTATTATGGAGATCCCTTAATAAAATAGGGGCTGGATCTTTATCTTGTAACAAATGTTGGCCACATGTTTGTAAAAATACCTGAAATAAAAAAATGAGCCGATAACGAGGAATAAATTATATGTGTGGCATCGCAGGAGTGCTTAATTTAAAAAACCCGGGCTCTATTTCATTGGATCTTATAAAGAGGATGATAGCCGCTCTTTATCATCGAGGGCCAGACGAATCAGGAATATATCTAGATGACCGGATAGGGTTAGGCCACGCACGGCTGAGCATCATCGATCTTTCAGGTGGTTCTCAACCCATCCATAATGAAGATGAAACGTTGTGGATCGTCTACAATGGGGAAGTTTTCAACTATCCTGAATTAAGGGATGATCTCCTGAAAAAAGGACACCTTTTTTATACATCCACCGACACCGAGGTCATCCTTCATCTATATGAAGAAGAAGGGACTTCATGTCTCGATCATTTAAATGGTCAATTCGCCTTGGCAATTTGGGATGTGCGAGAAAAAGAGCTTTTCCTTGCTCGAGATCGAATCGGTATCCGGCCGCTTTATTATACAGTCCAGGACAATTTAATACTATTCGCTTCTGAAATCAAATCCATTTTTACGGCGGAGCAAGTCCCGCGCGAGATTGATCCTACTGCAATGGATCAGATATTTACATTCTGGACAACTCTACCTGGTAGAACCATATTTAAAGGGATAAATGAACTTCCTCCAGGACATTTTTTAAAGATATCTCACAATCAGTCTATAGTAACAAAATATTGGGATATTCCCTTTTATCCATCAGAAGAACAATTGAATTGGACGTCGGATGAAATTTCCATAACAATTCAGGAACTACTAAAAGATGCCGTTCGCATTCGTTTACGGGCTGACGTACCCGTGGGTTGCTATTTAAGCGGTGGTCTTGATTCCTCAGGAATCACAGCGCTTGTTGTAAAGAATTTCAATAACGAAGTTAGTACTTTTGGAATCCGCTTTGAGGAAGGGGCTTTTGATGAAGGTGAACACCAGGAGCTTATGGTATCTTTGCTTAATGCTAATCATAGAGCTATAACGGCTACCAATGAAAAAATTGGGTCCTCTTTCCCGCGCGTTATATGGCACTGTGAAAAGCCAATACTGCGAACTGCTCCTGTGCCATTATTCTTGCTTTCTCAACTGGTACATCAAAACGGCTTAAAGGTGGTTATCACGGGTGAGGGCGCAGATGAAGTTTTTGCTGGTTACAATATTTTTCGGGAAACAAAGGTGAGGAGGTTTTGGGCGAAACGGCCGGAGTCAAGACTACGCCCTTTACTCATCGGCAAACTGTACCCTTATATCTTTGACAATCCCAGATCAAAACGCATGCTCAAGACCTTTTTTGCCCAAGGACTTACTATGGCAGACAATCCTTTTTTCTCACATCTTATAAGGTGGAATAATACAAGTAAAATTAAGACATTCTTCTCGAGTGATCTCAGAGCGGCTATAGATCCGGACTGCAGTTATGAGGAATTAAAACAAATCCTTCCCGAATTATATGGAAAATGGGACTATCTTTGCAAAGCACAGTATCTGGAGATGGTAACCTTTTTAAGTAATTATCTGCTTTCTTCGCAAGGTGATCGGGTTGCCATGGCTCATTCTCTGGAGATTAGACTGCCATACCTTGATTATCGAATAATAGATTTCATGGGTCGCGTTCCTTCCAAATTAAAGATAATGGGCTTAAATGAGAAGCATATCCTGAAAAAGTCATTTTGTGGGACATTACCTAAGGATATTATCAAACGCCCAAAACATCCTTACCGTGCACCAATTAAGCAAAGTCTGCTAAATGAAAAAACATCAGAATATGTTAAAGATATGTTCTCAGATGCAAGCTTAAAAGATGCAGGGTTATTTGACATTCCAAGGGTTAGAATGCTTGTTAAAAAGCTTCAGTCTGTGGACAGCCCAGGGGAAGTTGACAACATGGCTTTAGTGGGAATCCTTTCCACCCAACTTGTTGTAGAACAATTCATCAAGAATTTTAGAGAGATGGCTGCGAATGAAACTCATCGGTCAAAAAGTATGACAATTTATAACCGAAAAAGGCTTCAATCTTGAGAGCTTATCTTTTGAGTATTATAAAATTTATAGAGAAACATCATTAGTTTTCGGCCATTTTCTCCTGCTTTCTAAAAGCGAGCTGATCAAGCCCGACAAGTCTATTTTTTATCCTTACAACCCTTATATCTCACCTTATTATCACCATATTGAAGATCATTTTTAAGCATTTGAACAGATCTATGAAAAAAGGTTGAGGAGTCAATATGACTTTTTCCGATATCAGCCCCATGTACATGCTATCCTTTTGTACGTCATGACACCAAAAGAAAGTTGTGAAATTAGGTTGTGGTGTATTAAAAATTTAATAATTTTAAAAATATTTTAACTTGACCGCCAAAGTAATTACCTATAGATTTTACTTAAAAAAATAACATGTCTACTACCAAATATATCATCGTAACAGGTGGAGTCCTCTCCGGGTTAGGGAAAGGAATTGCTGCTGCCTCCATAGGGCATCTTCTTTCTTCGAGGCTGAACATTATCCCTATAAAATGTGACGGCTATCTTAATGTTGATCCAGGAACAATGAATCCATTTGAGCATGGGGAGGTGTTTGTTCTGGATGATGGAGGAGAAGTGGATATGGATTTTGGGCACTATGAGCGATTCCTGGGTATTAGTTGCAAATCTAAATGGAACCTTACCATGGGTAAGATATTTCACATGGTAAGAGAAAAAGAGAGAAGAGGGGATTACTTAGGACATACCGTTCAATACATTCCCCATGTTACAGATATTATTAAAGGTCATGTCTATGAAGTTGCTAAAGAAGAGCTGGCTGATCTCATTATCGTGGAAATAGGGGGAACGGTAGGGGATATTGAAAACGAACTCTTTCTCGAGGCAATGAGGCAGATGAAGGAGGATGTTGGCAGGGAAAATATTGTGTACATACATTTGACATATGTCCCTATCCCCTATGGCGTGAGCGAGCAGAAGTCAAAGCCGACACAGCAAAGCGTCAATCTTTTAAAACAAAGGGGGATCTTCCCGGATATTATCATAGGCAGATGCTCGGAATTTTTAAGCAAAGAGGTAAAATTAAAGATCTCTAATTTTTGTGATGTGAGCCCCGAGGCAGTAA
>Ga0307444_1000315_pt1 | contig 24177 bp, 17 predicted proteins | sample SalMarSW160340MG_FD_202145 | JGI IMG/M metagenome (GOLD analysis project Ga0307444, IMG submission 202145) | Salt marsh sediment microbial communities from the Plum Island Ecosystem LTER, Massachusetts, United States - SW1603-40 | ecosystem: Environmental > Aquatic > Marine > Intertidal zone >...
CAGTCAGTGACCCGTCGGCGTTCACCCAGCTCGTCGAGGCGGCCTCCGCTGCTCGTTCGCTCGACGCATAACCCCCGGATCGTCGCAGCGGCGAAGCTCCACAGGACGAAGGAACGCCGTCGTACCAATCTGACGCTTCTCGAGGGTCCGAACCTGATCAGGGCGGCCGCCGCCGCAGGGTATCCGGTGGAGTCGATCTTCGCACTGGAGGATGACGTCGCCGTCGAGGGTGCGGTTCGGGTCAATGCCGACGTGATGCGGTTTCTCGCACCCACCCTGCACCCCCGTGGCCCGGTGGCGGTGATGCGAATCCCACCGTCGGGTCGTGCGACCAGACCATGCCTGGTCGCCTACGACCTCTCGGATCCCGGCAACCTCGGAACTCTCATCCGGACGGCTGCGGCGTTTGACATGGACGTCGGAGTAACGACCGCGTCGGCCGATGCGTGGGCACCGAAGACACTTCGCTCGGGTGCAGGGGGGCACTTCGCAACGACGATCGAGCGAGAGGTCCAGGTCGATGATCTGCGGAACCGCGGGTTCTCAGTCGTGGCGGCCGTGCCCAGGGGAGGCACCGATCCCGGCACTCTCCGGGCCGTCCCCCTTCCTGCGATCCTCATAGGAAGTGAGGCGCACGGATTGCCGGAGCAGCTCGAAGTCGACTTGAAGGTGACGATTCCGATCGGCGTGGAGAGCCTCAATGCAGCCGTAGCTGCAGGCATCCTCGCCTACGCGTATGGTCGCGGTCGAGGTTAGGAGGGATCGGGCCCCGAGTCAGGGGCGCGCTAACCTGCCGGAACGATGGATCGGATCACTAGAGAAGAAGCAGCAGTGCGCATCGCTGCCATCGACGATCTCGATCAACTCGACGAGTTGGAACGCGAGCTGATAGGCAAGACGTCGATCATTGCGCAGCGTCGACGAGAATTGGGGAAGCTTCCCCCTGAGGAGCGTCCCGCAGTGGGCGCGATGCTCAATGAGGCATTCCAGGACTTCAAGTCCCGGCTCGATGCCAGGCGGGAGGAGCTGGAGACAGCCGCGGAAGATCGGCTTCTCGAGGTCGAGCGAGTCGACCCAACCCTCCCGGCTCTACAGCTTCCGAGGGGCTACCACCACCTCCTGACGGAGACGGCCGAAGAAGTGGTGGATATCTTCACCGCGCTCGGGTATGCGGTCGCGTCCGGCCCCGAAGTCGAGACGGCAGCGTACAACTTCGATGCACTCAACACGCCGGCGACACACCCTTCTCGTCTGGAGTCGGATACGATCTACGTCGACTGGGGTGACCCCGCCGACGAGGTGTTGCTACGCACGCAGACGTCGCCGATGCAGGTTCGCTACATGGAGTCGCACGAGCCACCGGTCTACGTCATCGTTCCCGGCCGTGTGTATCGGTCGGACACGCTCGACGCGACCCACTCACCCGTGTTCACGCAGATTGAGGGCCTAGCCGTCGATGAGGGTTTGTCGATGGCCGACCTGAAAGGGACACTGCAGTACTTCATGGAGCGTTTCTTCGGCGAGGGGCGTCGTATTCGCATGTACCCGCACTTCTTCCCGTTCACTGAACCGTCTGCCGAGATGGCCGTGTCCTGCTTCAACTGTGATGGAACGGGGTGCCGAGTGTGTGGCCAAACCGGTTGGATCGAACTGCTCGGCTGCGGTGTCGTGGACCCGAATGTCTTCGAGGGTGTTGGCTATGACCCGACGGGCGTTTCAGGGTTCGCGTTCGGTGTCGGCGTCGAACGCCTGGCACTGGTACGCCACGGCATTCACCACATCCGACACTTCTTCGAAAACGACCTGCGAGTACTGGAGCAGTTTCGATGAACGTGTCGCTGCGTTGGCTGAGGGAGTTCGTGGACATTCCCGAGGAGGACCCGGAGCACATTGCAGAGGTTTTCGCGTCGCTCGGGCATGAAGTCGAGGGATACGAAATCCGGGAGGCGCCGTTCTCCGGTGTGGTCGTAGGGCGCGTCGAGAAGATCGACTCCCATCCCCGGGCAGACCGACTCAGATTCTGCAAGGTGGACGTCGGTGGCCGAGTCGAGGACATCGTCTGTGGCGCGCACAACTTCGAAGAGGGCGCCGTCGTTGCCGTGTCCCTCCCGGGGGCGGTACTGGCAGGGGGCCTGGAAGTCGGTGTTCGGACCATCAGGGGTATCGAGTCCCACGGCATGATCTGTTCAGAGTCCGAACTCGGGCTCGGCGACGACCGAGAAGGGATCCTCGTCCTCGGTCCCGATGAAGTGATCGGCACCGACTTCTCCCAGTCGCTGCCCTACCCGGACGTGATCTTCGATCTGTCGATCACACCGAACCGCGGCGACGCCATGTCGATTCTCGGTCTCGCCCGTGACCTCGCCGCCTACTACGACGTCCCAGTGAGGATGCCGACCGTCGAGCTGGAGGAGGCAGGGGAGCCGAGCGATGCTCGCATCGTCCTGGAAGACCCGGAGGGCTGCCCCCGTTATGTCGCCCGGGAGGTGCGGGGAGTCGCGGCGGTCCGCTCACCTCTGTGGATGCGCCTCCGCCTGCGAGATGCAGGCGTGAGAGCGATCAGCGCGATCGTCGACATCACCAACTACGTCCTCCTCGAGTTGGGTCAACCGTTGCATGCTTTCGATCTCGACACGATCCCATCGGAGACGATCATCGTTCGGAAGGGCCGTCGAGGCGAGCACCTGCGAACCTTGGATGGGGAGAACCACGACATCACCCCCGAGGACCTCCTGATCACGGATCCCGATCGGGTCATCGCGTTTGCGGGCGTCATGGGTGGCGAAGAGACCGAGGTTGGGTCCGAAACCGCCCGCGTCCTGATCGAAGCAGCCCATTTCGACGCACCAACGGTCATGCATACGGCCAGACGACACGGGCTTCGCACCGAGGCATCCATCCGCTTCGAGCGGGGCGTCGATCCACACCTTCCGAGCCTGGCTGCCGAGCGGGCTGCGGCACTCATCGCCACACTCGCAGGTGGGACGCCTGCACCGGGAGCGAAGGACGCGTACCCGAAGCCGATCCAGCCATGGCAGGTGAATCTGCCGGCAGGGGAGCCAGCGCGGCTCCTCGGGGTTCCGGTCGGGGTTCAGGAGACTTCAAACCTGCTCAATCGACTCGGATTCGAGGTCTCCGGCGCCGACCCCCTCATCGTCACGGTTCCCACCTACCGTCCAGACGTCACCCGTCCGGCCGATCTCGTGGAGGAAGTGGGCCGGCTCTACGGCCTCAACAGGATTCCCGGTCGATTGCCCCACGGGCCCGGGACTGGCCTCGAAGAACGCGATCGAAGGCTTCGGACACTGCGATCGGTGCTCGTGGGTGCCGGACTCTCGGAGGCATCGACATGGACCTTCATGGCGCCATCGGACCTGTCGGCCTTGCATCGAGATCCCGCAGATGCCATCCGGCTTCGCAACCCTGTGAGCGAAGAGCAATCGATGCTACGGAACACGCTGTTGCCTGGCCTCCTGAATGCGGTTCGCTTCAACACGAGCAGAGGGATGCCGTCGGTTGCGCTCTTTGAAACCGGGAGGGTGTTCCTCGACGAACCCGATCCGGTCGATCCGCACATCCCACACCAACCCGAGACGCTCGGGTTCGTCCTGGCGGGAGAATTCGGACCAGCGATACTCGGCGTTCGGCGCCACGAGGTCGACTTTTCGACCGCACAAGCCGTCTCGATGATGATCGTGCAAGCGATGGATCTGGATGTGGAGATCGAATCGGCAGAGGTTCCGGGGTTTCACCCGACGAGATGTGCCGTCGTGAAGACAGGCGAGATCGACCTAGGCGTCTTTGGCGAGCTCCACCCGGCCGTCGCACGCAGCTTCGATTTGGATGGTCGAGTGGCCGCTGGGGAGTTCCGCCTGGGCACGATCGTGGGCCCACACGGGTACTGGGAGTTCCGCGAGCCGAGCAACTATCCCCCGATCGTCTTCGACCTCGCGTTCGACGTCGCCGACGAAGTGAATGCGTCGGAGCTGCTTGGCACGGTGCGACGGGCGGCTGGATCCGACCTCGAGCGGGTCGAGCTGTTCGACCTCTTCAAGGGGCGAATCCTCGGCCCCGGCCGAAAGAGTCTGGCGATGCAGCTGACATTCCGCTCGCCGACGTCCACCCTCACCAACGAGGATGTACGCGTGGATAGAGGACGAATCATTGCTTCGGTTGCCGAGGAACTCGGCGGCCGTCTCCGAGGAGGAACCTGACGATGGACTTCCTTCATGTCGACGACCTGAGCTCTGAAGAGCTCCGTTCCGTGGTCGCCAGCGCCGAGGCTGTGCGAACCGACCCGGCGTCGGTCGCGGGTGCCCTCCGTGGGCGCAGCGTCGGGCTGTTCTTTCAGAAACCTTCGACCAGGACGAGAGTGTCCACTGAGTTGGCGTCGGCGCAGGTAGGGGCGATCCCCGTCGTGCTCGGGCAACAGGAGGTCGGTCTCGGCACCCGCGAGGCCGTCAAGGACTTCGCCGGCGTGCTCGACAGATACCTCGACGTGATCGCAATGCGGGTCTTCGACCACTCCGACCTCGTCGAGGTGGCACGATACGCGCGGTCGCCGGTCGTGAACCTCCTCTCGGATCTGGAGCATCCCTGCCAGGCGCTGGCCGACCTTCACACGATCACCCAACATCGGGCGCCAGAAGGAACGGTGGTTGCGTATGTCGGGGACGGCAACAACGTCGCGCATTCGCTGATGCTGGGCGGTACGATGATGGGCATGGAGATGCGCCTCGCCACGCCGCCTGGCTACGAACCCGCTCCCAGCTACGTCGCGAAGGCCCGTACCCGAGGGATGGTTGTCGTGACCAACGATCCCATCGAAGCGGTCTCCGGTGCAGATGTCGTGTACACAGACGTGTGGGCATCCATGGGTCAGGAGGCGGAAGCGGCGGAACGCAATCGGCTGTTTTCCAGCTACCGAGTTGATCTCGACCTCTTCGACCGCGCCAAGCCCGATGCGATCTTCCTGCACTGCCTTCCTGCACACAGGGGAAGCGAGGTCACCGACGAGGTGGTCGATCATCCGAGGTCTCGGGTCCTGGATCAGGCAGAGAACCGACTGCACACGTTCAAAGCCCTCCTGCTGCACCTCTCGGGATGATCCCGGACCTGCCGGTCGACCAGGTAGCACGTTCGCTGCTCGGCGCCCACGTTCGCACCGAGCTCGACGGGACACCGACAGAAGTGATGCTGACCGAAGTCGAGGCATACGACGCCGAGGATCCGGCCAGCCACGCGTTTCGCGGACCGCGGCACTCCAACCAGTCGATGTTCCAGGAGTCGGGCACCCTCTACGTGTACCGCTCCTACGGCGTGCACTGGTGTGCGAACGTCGTGACAGGCCCGGCTGGCAGGGGAGAGGCAGTGCTCCTGCGAGCGGGCACGCCTATCGCCGGGGAGGCGCTGATGAGAAGCCGTCGGGGCCGGGAAGATCACCTGTGCGACGGGCCAGGCAAACTGTGCCAGGCACTCGGCATCACGGGGGACCTGGATGGGACGAGCTTGTCGACCGGACCGGCAAGGCTGACCTTGGCCGACGAGATCCCCGGCAAGGTGATAGCCACTCCGAGGATAGGTATCACGAAAGCAACCGAGCGACTGTGGCGATTCGTCCTGGTGCAGTAGCGAGCTTCGCTCGCTGTTGTCGGTCTCGGGTTTTCGGTCATAGGTAGGACGCTCGCCGAGCGCCTCGCTCACGGTCTGTGAGTGCACTGTGTCGCGGTCTTGCCGAAAACTGAAGACTGAAGACTGAAGACTGAATACAGCCGAAGCCCCTCGGGCTTCGGCTCAGGGATTCGCCCAGAGTGTAACGGTGGTGCCGTCTGCGGCCGCTCCTGCCGCCGGGTCCTGCTTCCACACAACCCCGGCTCGGCGAGCGGCATCGTTCGGGTCCGCCTCGGCCTTGGTGATGACATTCACGGCGACGCCGATGTCTTCCAAGTCTTGAACCGCCTGCGCGAGAGGGAAGCCGACGAGGGAGGGAATGACAGAACCGGGTTCCGGCCCCGCGACGACCAGCGTCACTGAGCTTCCGGATTCGGCCGGGAAGCCCCCCGAAGGTGCCTGGTTGAACACTGTTCCTTGGGCAAGTGAGCCACCGTCCTTCCACTCGATCCGGTTCCCGAATCCAGCCGTGGTGAGAGCCTCCACAGCCGAGCCCAGGTCCATCCCGATCACATCAGGCACGGTCGAGGCACCGGCTTCGACCACCCCCGCCGGGTTGTGGACGGGGCAGACGACCGTTGGAACCTGGTCGGCGGGAACTCGAATCCTGGCGACGTGGGATCGTGGGCAGTACGGGCCGGCGAGGAAGCCGGTTGAGAGGTCGATTTCGACGGTGACCATCCCGTCGGTGTCGGCTTCGGCGAGCTGTCCGTAGGGTGTCCCGCCCAGAGCGACAGAGGCGAAACGTGACCAGATCTGGGCCGGCCAGGTCCCTCCGGTGATCGTGAATGGGGTGTTCGGGGGCTCCATGGGTATCTGCGCCTCCGCAAAGCCCACCCACACGGCCGCAGAGAGTTCGGGGGTGTACCCGACGAACCAGGCGTCTCGATGTTCCTGCGACGTGCCGGTCTTGCCGGCGATGGGCCGGCCGATCTTGGCCTGCTGGCCCGTGCCGCGACGGACGGTCTCGGTAAGCGCCGCCGTCACCTGCTGCGCAACATCGCCTGACACTGCTTGGGTGACGACCGGGACCGGCTCCCAGATGTTTACTCCTTCGTTGGTGTCGATAGCAGTAACGAAGATCGGGTCCACGTGAACTCCGTCATACGCGAAGGTTCCATACGCAGATGCCATGTCGAGGGGGGAGACTTCTTGCGCGCCGAGGACGATCGACGGGTACGGTTGGAGATCGCTGGTGATACCGGCCGCCTCTGCAACGTCGACGACATGCTGGGCCCCCACCGCCCGAGAGACCTGCGCATACACGACGTTGACGCTGAAGACGGTTCCCTCGAGGAGTGTGAGGTCGGGGAATGTGGCACCGTCGTAGTTCTCGACCGACCAGGGGCCGGAATCCGTTTGGACCGTGATAGATCGGCCACCCTTGAATACCGAGTCGAGGGTGAAGCCATCCTCGAGAGCAGCTGCCAGTGCAAACGGTTTGAATGAGGAACCGGCTTGTCTCCGGCCCTGGACAGCGAGGTTGAACTGAGCGTGAGTGTCCTCCGGGTCATAGAAATCCTTCCCACCGACGAGCGCCACCACATGGCCCGTCCGTGGGTCGACGGCAGCGAGCGCCGCGGCTGGCGTGGCATCTCCCAGGACGTCGTTGATCGCCGCGTGGGCGGCCTCCTGAGCGATGGGGTCCAGCGTCGTGTAGATGCGCAGTCCGCCTCTGAAGAGGGCGTTGTAGCGGTCCTGGGCCGTGGCGCCAAGCGCCGGGTCGTCGAGGAGGAGCTGCTTGACCTCTTCAGTGAAGTAGGGATACCGATCGTGGTTGTTCGTGTCCCGTGGTCGAAGCGTGAGCGGTTCCTGGTCGGCGGACTCTGCTTCGTCCTCGGTGAGCCAGCCCAACTCGACCATCTTGTTGAGGACCACCCGTCGCCTGGCGAGCGCCGCCTCAGGATGACGGTAGGGATCGGTATCCGAGGGAGATTGGATGAGTCCTGCGAGGAGTGCCGACTCTCCTACGGTGAGCTGGGAAGGCGCCTTGCCGAAGAAGTGGGCGGTCGCGGTACCGACGCCATAGGCGCCATCGCCGAAGTAGACCGTGTTGATGTACCGCTCGAGGATCTGTTTCTTGGTGAGCGTCTTCTCGAGGCGAAGAGCGAGAGCGGCTTCGGTGAGCTTGCGCTCAGCGGTCACCTCTGGCGTCAGGATGACGTTCTTGACATACTGCTGCGTGATCGTGGAGGCACCCGCGACGACGCCTCCGGAGTCCAGGTTGTCCACGATCGCCCTCGCGAGTGCGCGTAGATCAACACCGGCGTGTGACCAGAAGCGTTCGTCTTCGATGCCGACGACAGCATTGATCAGTGATGCGGGAAGCTCGTCGTAGGTGACGAGCGCCCGGTCTTCCTCAGCGTGCCATTGGGCGAGGACGCTGCCATCGGAGGCGTAGACGATCGTCGTGAGGCCCCGCGTTCCGAGCCCTGGGTCTTCTATGGGCTCGATGGCGCACGACGCGACAGCGAGAGAGAGTCCGATGAGGAGTGGCAGGCAACGTCTCATGAGTTCCGGGCTCGCCAGCGCGACGAGTGTCCGATCACCAGGGTACTGAGTGGGGCCCGCAACTCGGGCATTTGAGGGTGGTCCACTAACCTCCGCACATGCTCGATCAACTCCTCCGGGGAACCGAACGGGTCGTGACCGTGGGGGCCTTGAAGGAGCGCCTCGGCAAGGATCGACCCCTTCGAGTGAAGCTTGGTGTAGATCCCACGGCTCCCGCCATCACTCTTGGATGGGCGGTAGTGCTTCGCAAGCTCCGCCAGTTCCAGGAGTTCGGCCACACCGCGGTGCTGATCATCGGTGACTTCACCGCGCAAGTCGGCGATCCGTCAGGCAAGAGTGAGACTCGGCGCCGCCTCTCCGTGGAGGAAGTGGACGGCTACGCGGACCGCATCCTCGACGACTTCGCAACGATCCTCCTTCCTGAGCCGCTGGAGGTCAGGCGCAACTCGGAGTGGCTGGCTGATCTGGACATGGTGAAGATCCTCGAGCTCACGTCCCAGGTGACCGTGGCGCAGATGCTCGAACGGGGTGACTTCGCACAGCGGTATCAGAACCAGGCGCCGATCTCCCTGATGGAGTTCCTGTACCCCCTGCTCCAAGGCATGGACTCGGTCGCCGTGGAAGCGGACGTCGAATTGGGAGGTTCCGACCAGCTCTGGAACCTGATGATGGGCCGGGTCCTCCAGGAGCGCGCGGGGCAGGAGGCGCAGATCCCTTTCACGATGCCGCTGCTCATAGGGACGGACGGCGTCCACAAGATGTCGCAGTCCCTCGGTAACTACATCGCAATCGACGACGAGCCCGACGACATGTTCGGGAAGGTGATGAGCATTCCGGACGAGCAGATCGTGCCCTACTTCGAGCTCTGCACCGACCTCTCCTCGAGCGAGGTCGCGGAACTCGCAGCAGGCCTCTCCGCCGGAACGCTGCATCCGGCCAACACGAAGCGGCGCCTGGCGCGAGCAATCGTGGACATCTATCACGACCTGGGGAGCGGGGTAGCCGCAGAGCGGGCTTTCGACCAAGTGTTCAAGGAGCACCGGCCACCCGAAGTCCTGCCGGAGTTCAGACTGCCTGCAGGCGATCCCGTCTACCTTCCTGCGATGCTCAAGAGCGCAGGCCTCGTCGGTTCATCTTCGGACGCGAGGCGTCTGATCGACCAGGGTGGCGTGAAGCTCGATGGTGAAACCGTCAATGATCTCGAACTGAGGCGTGACGTGCTGCAGGGAGCAACGATCCAGGTCGGAAAGCGCCGGTTCGTCAAACTGCTCGGTTGAACCCGTCGACGATTGCCCGAACGAGGCGCTGACGCCCGATCGTTGCTAGCGACAAATGACCACCCGGTTCCCATCGAAGCTCCGAACCCGCCCAATGCCGGTGAATGGATTCGACCGCCGAGGCAGGGATGTAGCCGTCGCCGCGCGCGCCAACGATGATCGCGAGATCGGGCCGAACGGGGGGAGGGAGGGCGAGAACGCTGACGCGATCGAGAACGTCGGCCAACTCGGATCGTGAGCATGCAAGGGAGCTCCAGTTGACGAATGTCGAGAGGATGCCCTCGGTGAAGACGGCCGCAGGCGACGGGGAAGGAGCCAGCGGAATCGCAACGACAGGATCGGGATGGGTCGCAGCGACGAGTGCAGCGATGTTTCCACCCATGGAGTACCCCGACACACCGGGCATCAGATCCCCGAAACCGAGCAGAAGCCCACGCGCCTCCTGAACGGCGGCAGAACCCATCGTGAGAAGCTCGCCGACGGTTCGTACCGGCGGAGACGACTCGTGGACCCGACGTGCCCCGTAGTAGGGGTTCTCCAGGAGAAGGGATCCGATACCTTCGACGGCGAGGCGACGAGCGAGCGCTGACCGACGCCCGTACCCCTCTTCGTTGGAAGCAGCGAGCAGAACGCACACACCCCGCGCCTTCCTCGGTCGATACCACCGAACATGCCCGGTGGCGGCGCTGCGCGGGAGTGGAGCAGGGGACGGGAAGGTTCCGTCGAGCACTTCCAGCGATGAGCTCCCTCTGGTGTCGAGCCACTCGATGTCGATGGGATGCACCGACGAGGATGCGGCCGGGAGGTCGCCCCACCCGTCAGGGAAGATACGGGTGCGAGCCCTCGTCATGAACGATCTGGCGAGTCTGTCGAGCCAGTCCACGTGGTCGATACTATGTGTTTTGACTTGATGGGCGAATCGGTTACAGTTCCGGCCCCGGGCTTCGGCGCGGGGTCGCGTCCGCCGGACGCGACGCACTCTGGTACAATGAGCGGTCCAGGTCTCCATGCCTGGACGTTCCGGGCTCCTTGACAACTAAACAGCGTGTCATAGTAAGTCAGTAATCCATCCCGACGGCTCGCCGTCTGGGTGGACGTACTCCAGCATGTCTCGGGGTGTCAAGCCCGAGACACTTGGAGCAATCTCTCTGACAGGTCAAGGGAGCGCCTTTTGAGGCGAGCCCGCATCTGTACGATGGAGAGTTTGATCCTGGCTCAGGACGAACGCTGGCGGCGCGCCTAATGCATGCAAGTCGAGCGACGCATACCGGGAGGGTAACCAACTGGTATGACGGAGCGGCGAACGGGTGAGTAACACGTGAGCAACCTACCCCAAAGACTGGGATAGCCCGGGGAAACCCGGATTAATACCGGATACCCTCGTAGGGTCGCATGACCCAACGAGGAAACGGTCCGCTACTTTGGGAGGGGCTCGCGGCCTATCAGCTTGTTGGTGAGGTAACGGCTCACCAAGGCTACGACGGGTAGCTGGTCTGAGAGGACGATCAGCCACACTGGGACTGAGACACGGCCCAGACTCCTACGGGAGGCAGCAGCAGGGAATCTTGTCCAATGGGCGCAAGCCTGAGACAGCGACGCCGCGTGAGGGATGAAGGCTTTCGGGTTGTAAACCTCTTTCAGGAGGGACGAATAATGACGGTACCTCCAGAAGAAGCCCCGGCTAACTACGTGCCAGCAGCCGCGGTAATACGTAGGGGGCAAGCGTTGTCCGGATTTATTGGGCGTAAAGGGCTCGTAGGCGGCTCAGCAAGTCGATCGTGAAAACCCGGGGCTCAACCCCGGGACGCCGGTCGATACTGCTGTGGCTAGGGTCCGGTAGAGGAGAATGGAATTCCCGGTGTAGCGGTGAAATGCGCAGATATCGGGAGGAACACCAGTAGCGAAGGCGGTTCTCTGGGCCGGTACCGACGCTGAGGAGCGAAAGCGTGGGGAGCAAACAGGATTAGATACCCTGGTAGTCCACGCTGTAAACGTTGGGCACTGGGTGTGGCGGATTTATCAACGTCTGCTGTGCCGTAGCTAACGCGTTAAGTGCCCCGCCTGGGGAGTACGGCCGCAAGGCTAAAACTCAAAGGAATTGACGGGACCCCGCACAAGCGGCGGAGCATGCGGCTTAATTCGATGCAACCCGAAGAACCTTACCTGGACTTGACATCATGGGAAAAGCCATAGAGATATGGTGTGCGAAAGCGTCCATGACAGGTGGTGCATGGCTGTCGTCAGCTCGTGTCGTGAGATGTTGGGTTAAGTCCCGCAACGAGCGCAACCCCTGTCCTATGTTGCCAGCACGTAATGGTGGGGACTCATGGGAGACTGCCGGGGACAACTCGGAGGAAGGTGGGGACGACGTCAAGTCATCATGCCCCTTATGTCCAGGGCTGCACGCATGCTACAATGGTCGGTACAACGGGCTGCGATCCCGCGAGGGTGAGCGAATCCCTTAAAGCCGGCCTCAGTTCGGATTGGAGTCTGCAACTCGACTCCATGAAGTCGGAGTCGCTAGTAATCGTGGATCAGCAAAGCCGCGGTGAATGCGTTCTCGGGGTTTGTACACACCGCCCGTCACATCACGAAAGTCGGCAACACCCGAAGTCAGTGGCCCAACCCTTATGGGAGGGAGCTGCCGAAGGTGGGGTCGGTGATTGGGATGAAGTCGTAACAAGGTAGCCGTACGGGAACGTGCGGCTGGATCACCTCCTTTCTAAGGAGCAAACCGGAGGCTTACGCCTCCTAGCTCTTAGTTGATATGCTGACTTCCGTCTCCAGATGGTTCGCCATCGGGGGACAATGACACGCTGTTTAGTTGTGAGGGAGTTCGGTCGAAGACCGTCTCTTTCGACGGCACCTTGAGAACTGCATAGCGAGCATGTATAACGTTTTGGATTCAATCTGTCCAAGCTACTAAGGGTCTACGATGGATGCCTTGGCGCTAGGAGCCGATGAAGGACGCGGCAGGCTGCGAAAAGCCCCGGGGAGCTGTCAAGCGAGCTTCGATCCGGGGGTGTCCGAATGGGGAAACCCGGCTGGGGTAATGCCCAGTCACTCCGGTCCGAACACATAGGACCGGTAGAGGGAACCGGGGGAATTGAAACATCTCAGTACCCCGAGGAATGGAAAGCAACAGCGACTTCCCGAGTAGCGGCGAGCGAAAGGGAAAGAGCCTAAACCGGTGTGGTGCAATAGCCCGGCGGCGTTGCCACACCGAGGTCGTGGGACCTACCCGACAGATCGCCGGATCTGTCAAGGAGTTACAAAATCGAGCGCTAGCTGAACCTGTCTGGAACGACGGGCCGCAGTAGGTAACAGCCCTGTAGGCGAAGGCGCATCGATCTCCTGGTGGAGTTCCCAAGTAGCACGGGGGATATCCCGTGTGAATCTGCGAGGACCACCTCGTAAGGCTAAGTACTTCCTAGCGACCGATAGTGAACTAGTACCGTGAGGGAAAGGTGAAAAGCACCCCGGTGAGGGGAGTGAAAGAGAACCTGAAATCGTGGACCTACAAGCAGTGGGAGGGGATCTTTGATCCCTGACCGCCTGCCTTTTGAAGAATGAGCCGGCGAGTCAGCGATACGTGGCAAGGTTAAGGCGTGTGCCGAAGCCGCAGCGAAAGCGAGTCTGAATAGGGCGTCTAGTCGCGTGTCCTGGACCCGAATCCGAGTGATCTATCCATGGGCAGGGTGAAGCGAGGGTAAGACCTCGTGGAGGCCCGAACCCACCAAGGTTGAAAACTTGGGGGATGACCTGTGGATAGGGGTGAAAGGCCAAGCAAACTCGGTGATAGCTGGTTCTCCCCGAAATAGCTTTAGGGCTAGCGTTGTGCGTTTCGCCATGGGGGTAGAGCACTGATTGGGCTAGGGGGCCAACAAGCTTACTGACCCCAGTCAAACTCCGAATCTCATGGCTTTAGAGCACAGCAGTCAGACTGCGGGGGATGAGCTTCGTAGTCGAAAGGGAAACAGCCCAGACCGCCAGCTAAGGCCCCTAAATCCGAACTTAGTGGGAAACGATGTGGAGTTGCCCAAACAGCCAGGAGGTTGGCTTAGAAGCAGCCATCCTTGAAAGAGTGCGTAACAGCTCACTGGTCGAGTGATTCTGCGCGGAAAATGTAACGGGGCTCAAGTTCGGTGCCGAAGCTGCGGGATTCTGTCATCCGCTCGGTCCATTCCCTTCGGGGTGTGGATCCAGGCGACAGGATCGGTAGGGGAGCGTCGAGCAGCCCTCGAAGCGGCGGCGTGAGCCAGCCGTGGAGGCTGCTCGAGTGCGAATGCCGGCATGAGTAGCGAAAGAGGAGTGAGAATCTCCTCCGCCGAATGTCCAAGGTTTCCTGGGGAAGGTTCGTCCGCCCAGGGTTAGTCGGGACCTAAGGTGAGGCCGCAAGGCGTAATCGATGGACAACGGGTTGATATTCCCGTACCGCCTCGCGCGCGACCCGGCCAAACCCAGTGTGCTAAGGAAAGCCCTTCGGGGCCTACCGACCCCACTGGTAGTAGGCGAGCAAAGGGGTGACGCGGAAGGGTAAGCGGACCCGGGCGTTGGTTGACCCGGGGTAAGTGTGTAGGGAGAGGTCTAGGCAAATCCGGACCTCGCGATTCCCGAGGCACGATGCCGAGCCGCTCTAGGCGAAGCCGCTGAACGCCCAAGCCGCCGAGAAAAACCTCTAGCGAGTGCGCAGGCGCCCGTACCCCAAACCGACACAGGTGGACAGGTAGAGAATACCAAGGCGAGCGAGAGAACCCTGGTTAAGGAACTCGGCAAATTTGCCCCGTAACTTCGGGAGAAGGGGCGCCCCGGTAAGGTGAAGGACTTGCGTCCGGAGCCTGAGGGGGTCGCAGTGACCAGGCCCAAGCGACTGTTTACTAAAAACACAGGAGCGTGCTAAGTCGCAAGACGACGTATACGCTCTGACGCCTGCCCGGTGCCGGAAGGTCAAGCGGAGGGGTTAGCCGTAAGGCGAAGCTCTGAAGTCAAGCCCCGGTAAACGGCGGCCGTAACTATAACGGTCCTAAGGTAGCGAAATTCCTTGTCGGGTAAGTTCCGACCTGCACGAATGGCGTAACGACTTGGGCACTGTCTCAACCAGGGACTCGGCGAAATTGCACTGTGAGTAAAGATGCTCACTACCCGCGACAGGACGGAAAGACCCCGGAACCTTTACTGCAACTTGGCATTGGAGTCTGATATACGATGTGTAGGATAGGTGGGAGACTTGGAAGCGTTGGCGTCAGCTAGCGTGGAGTTACCCTTGAAATACCACCCTTCGTATAGCGGGCTTCTAACCTCGATCCGTTATCCGGATCAGGGACAGTGCCTGGTGGGCAGTTTCACTGGGGCGGTGGCCTCCTAAAGAGTAACGGAGGCGCCCAAAGGTTCCCTCAGCCTGGTCGGCAATCAGGCGTTGAGTGTAAAGGCACAAGGGAGCTTGACTGCGAGACCTACAAGTCGAGCAGGGACGAAAGTCGGGCTTAGTGATCCCATGGTGGCATGTGGAAGCGCCATGGCTCAACGGCTAAAAGGTACTCCGGGGATAACAGGCTTATCGCGCCCAAGAGTCCATATCGACGGCGCGGTTTGGCACCTCGATGTCGGCTCGTCGCATCCTGGGGCTGGAGCAGGTCCCAAGGGTCGGGCTGTTCGCCCGTTAAAGCGGCACGCGAGCTGGGTTTAGAACGTCGTGAGACAGTTCGGTCCCTATCCGTCGTGGGCGTAGGAGATTTGCGGGGATCTGTCCCTAGTACGAGAGGACCGGGATGGACGTACCTCTGGTGTGCCAGTTGTCCTGCCAAGGGCACGGCTGGTTAGCTACGTACGGACGGGATAAGCGCTGAAGGCATCTAAGTGCGAAGCCCACCTCAAGATGAGATCTCCCACCGTAAAAGGATAAGGCCCCTGGTAGACGACCAGGTTGATAGGCCGGATGTGTAAGCACAGCAATGTGTTGAGCTGACCGGTACTAATCGGCCGAGGGCTTGGACTGAATCCAATCCTGCATACATGCTCGCTATGGAGTGCTCGGGGTGCCGAGCGCTCACCGGGTTTCCGGTGGTGATAGCGGCGGGGAACCACCCGTTCCCATTCCGAACACGGAAGTTAAGCCCGCCAGCGCCGATGGTACTTGGGGCTCACGCCCCTGGGAGAGTAGGTCGCCGCCGGACACATACGTGACAGATGGGCCGCCGTTATGGCGGCCCATCTGTTTGGAGGACCATGCCGAGGAACGAGAAGCCGAGTGTCGATGGACGCTCACATAGCCGGCGCATTGTCACCGGCAAGGGCACGACGCTTCCGAAGTGGCTGCGTGAGGAGATCACGAGGGTCACTCGGAAGGAACGTCTCGAAGAGACCATCTATCTCTTGGACTCGGGTACCGACGCTTTCGCATCGGGACGCTACCGAAAGGCATACGCGTTGCTGCTGAAGACGAAGGCACTGTCTCCTCGTGCGGTAGCAGTCCGTGAGCTGCTCGGCTTGAGCGCCTATCGATCGGGGATGTGGAAAGAAGCGCTCACCGAGTTGCGCACCTACCGGCGCCTGACGGGCGATACGGTCCACATGCCGGTGGAGATGGACTCGCTGCGTGCCCTTCATCGGGACGCGGACGTCCCCAAGGTGTGGCACGAGCTCCAAGAACTCGGAGGTCGCCCGGCGACGCTGAAGGAGGCCCGCGTGGTGTATGCGTCCTACCTGATCGACAACGGCCGGCTTCGGGAGGCCTGGGATGTGATCAACCCGAAGAAGCTCGTTGGGGACCCGTTCGAAGAAGATCTACGCCAGTGGTTCGTCGCCGCGAAGGCTGCGGCCCTGTTGGGCGATGAGCAGACGGCATCCCGACTGCTCAAGGCAGTCGAACGCCATGATCCTTCGATGCCCGGCCTCGATGAACTGAAGGCCTCGATTCCCGGAGATCCGAAGTAGGCTCAACCCAGGGCATCGAGACGACGATGTCTACGAGTATGCCAGGGAAGCGGATGCCTCAGGGACGGGTTACACAGCGCCTCACGACGACGGTGGGGCTTACAATTGTGCTCGTCGTTTGCTGGGTCATTCCGGCGTTCGGTCTCTCGTTCGACGATCCGAATGTCTTCGGTATCGGGGAAGGGTGGGCCCCTCCGCCGGTTCTTGGACCGGGATCCAGCTCCTACGCGGTGTCCAAGCTCCAGGAGCGCCTCACGGATCTCGGGTTCCGTCCTGGTCCCATCGACGGCCACTACGGGGCCCCACTTCAAGCGGCGGTGATCGCGTTCCAGAAGGAGCACGACCTCGAGAGAGACGGCCTGTTCAGATCGTCGTACTGGGATCTGCTCGACGAGACGATCACACTGGACGCGTCGGCGGACGCCAACCGGGTGGAGGTCGATATCGGCCGCCAGGTGCTGTACCTCGTGGTGGACAACAGGGTCGCCACGGTTGTACCTGTCTCCTCGGGGAGTGGCGGAACCTACAGGAGCCTGTCAGGTGGCGCGTCTCGAGCCCGCACGCCTGAAGGGGCGTTCACGTTCTACCGGCACGTCCATGGGTGGAGGATCTCTTACCTCGGAGGTCTCTACGAGCCCTACTACTTCGAGGGTGGCTATGCGATCCACGGCTCGGCGAGCGTGCCACCCTACCCCGCTTCCCACGGATGTGTGCGGGTGCAGATCTCGGACATGAACTACCTGAAGAGCCAAATGGCGGTAGGGATGCCGGTGTTCGTGTACGGAAACACGAAGACGCGTGATCAGGTCGTGCCAACCATTGCAGCCGACATGACGCTCACCGGTGCGGTCGCTGCTCCTGCAGCCAGTTCCTGATCCCTGCGACCTGCATCGCCCAGTTCGTTCTCGACGCGTACCACTCGATGTTTTCGAGTGTGTGTCCTTCGCCCAGGTATCGCTCCCGCGTGAAGTGCCGTAGCGCCTCGGCTGCCTGGTCAATGTCCGCGGCGATGACCGATTCCGCGAATCGGACCCAGTCGTCCAGGCGCCGTTCTGCCTCTGCGAAGGTCTCTTCTACGTGGTACTCCGGCCCGAAGTGCGCGAACCCTATGAACGAGGGGTGACGTGCGGCCATTCTTCGGATCTGCTCGACCTGAAGGAGTGGATCGAAGTCGGGTGGCGGGGTGACCGGTTCGACGAAATGCCCGTGCGGATAGCAGAGCCCAACCGAGTCCCCCACGAACATCCCGCCACCGCCCGAGTCCTGAAAGACGACATGGTGCTTCGCGTGACCCGGGGTGTACATGACGTCGAGGTATCTGGCGCCCCCGAGTGACACGATGTCGCCCTCGTCGAGGACCCAGAGCCGGTCCTCATCCACCGGCTCCATGGTGCCCCAGTTGGCTGTCAGCCACTCCTCACCGAACACGGAGACCGCGGATGCCCAGAGGCGCTCGGGGTGGGCGAGGTGCCGGGCGCCACGTGCGTGTACGCCGACTCGCGCGCCTGGGAACTTGCGTGCCATCTGGCCGGCGCCGCCGGCATGATCGAGGTGAATGTGTGTTACGACGAACGCAGCGAGATCGTCTACACCGAGCGCTTCGAGGACGTCGGTGAGATGGCCGAGTGTCGCCGATGGTCCGACTTCGACCAGCACCCGTTCAGGTGTGTCGAAGAGGTAGCACGCGAGGCGCTCCGGTTCTCCCTCCATCCAGGCGTCGATCGCATACAGGTGATCTCCGATCATCGTGGCACGTGCATCGACCATGCCGCCACTCTAGAGGCCGAACTGTCCCACTCGACCGGTAGGGTCGCCGCGTGCCCGCCTTCCCCGGAAAGGCGATCTGATGGACATGAACCTCGTTGTTCTCAACGGACACCTCGCGGCCCCTGCCGAGGTTCGGGAGTTCGAATCCGGCGCCCGACTGGTCAGATACCTCCTGACGGTGCGCAGTGAAGCGCCTCGCCGGCGCGTCGATGTGATTCCTGTGACGCTGTGGGACCCGACCGATGATCTGGTCGACGAACCACCCGGAACCGGCGCCACCCTGTGGGTGACCGGGAGCGTGCAGCGACGCTTCTGGGAGGGAGCGGACGGTCGGCGCAGCCGTCTAGAAGTCGTGGCGGCCCATGTTGCAGAGAAGGGAGAAGAAACCCCACAGGTGTGAGAGTCGCCCCTGATGCGTGGAGGCGGTTACTGTCTTGGCATGGTTCGGATCGCCGCAGCAACGGTCTCGGAGCACGCGTCGGTCGCGGCGCGACAAGTGGCCGATGCGGGAGGCAATGCGGTTGATGCCACGGTCGCAGCGTCCATCGTCGGGATGGTGTCAGAACCTGGGGTGGTGTCACTCGGCGGTGGCGGGTTCTTGACGATCTGGCCCCCCGGCAGTCGCCCGACAACGATCGATGGATATGCCGCGATGCCGGGCAAGGGACAGGACCCCTCGCGTTTCGGAGGGGGTGTGTTCGATGCATGGATGGCCTACGGCGGGGGAGTGACGACAACGGTCGGGCACGGGTCGGTAGCCGTTCCGGGTGCCCTGGCGGGGTGTGCGACGGCCGTCGAGCGCTACGGAGCCGTTCCGTGGGAGACGGTGGTCGCGCCGGCGATCGAGCTGGCAGATGAGGGTTTTCCGATGTCGATGGCGGCCTACCGCTACCTCTCCCACTGCCACGATACGATCTTCGGATGGCACGAGTCGAGCTTCAGGGCACTCCATACCAAAGGTGGCGCTCTCATCGAACCGGGCGGCGTCGTTCGCATCCCGGATCTCGCCGATAGCCTCAGAACGATTGCCGACGAGGGCGTCGCAGCGTTCTACCGGGGATCACTCGCGGCGCAAATCGTGGACGACATGGACGCCGGCGGGGGTCTTCTCACCATGGAGGACCTCGTCAGCTACCAGGTGGAGATCCGCCTTCCCCTTCTGGTACGAACGGGGGACTGGGAGGTCGCCTCCAACCCTCCACCCGCCGTTGGGGGTACTACTCTCGCAGCGCTTCTGTTGCTGATGAGCGGCGAACCTCGCCTCTCGTGGACGCGGGCCGCCCTGTCTCGCCTCGTGGCGGCCCAACTCGCGGTTTTCGAGTACCGGCGAGACCGACTCGATCACAGCAGCGACCTTGTGAGAGACGCGGACGAACTCCTCGGGGCCATCGGACGCCTCGGCCCGGAGTGGGCGTTGCGTTCCCCGTCGACGATTCACACATCGATCGTCGACTTGGATGGCCTCGCATGCGCGGCGACGTTCTCCGCCGGGTATGGCTCAGGCGTCATGGCCCCGGGTACCGGGATCTGGTTGAACAACTCTCTCGGTGAGCTCGAGTTGAATCCCGCCGGGTTGCACTCGATGCAACCTGGAGGGCGTCTGCTGTCCAACATGGCTCCGACGGTTGCCCGGACCGCCGATGGCTCCGTTGTCGCGATTGGTTCTCCCGGCGCCGATCGCATCACGACCGCCATTCTTCAGTCCTTCCTGAACTTCTCGAACCTCGGGATGTCCTTGTCGGAAGCAGTCGAACATCCCCGTCTCCACGTGGAGTTCTCTGACGAGGGACCCCGCGTCGCGGTCGAACCGGGACTGGAGCTTGGTCCGGTCGATCTACCGACCCGGCCCTTCGATCATCCGGACATGTTCTTCGGTGGGGTCGCCGCCGCGGCCCTCCATCCCGACGGGGCCCTCGAGGCAGGTGTCGACCCAAGACGCTCCGGCCACGCACTGGTGACGGGTTGAACTCCACAGCTGTGTTTCCGCAGGTCCAGCGCTCTTGACATCAGGGGTAGCGTGGGGGCACCCACGACCCGAAACGGAGGCGCCCATGCAGTGGTTCTGGACCGATGATCTCGCCGCATTGCTCATCGAGCATGGGCTGGTCGGTCCCGAGCATCTGATCGCATGGACGAGTCGGCCGGTTGCGTACTCGGCAGCGGAGGAGACGGATGGACTCGAGATGGCCCGGCATCTCATTGGCGATGTAGCCAACACGGACGCGGCATAGGACCGTGAAGCGCCAGTTGCTTGGGTGGGTGGTCGTGGTGGTCATCGCCATCGTGTTTGTTCGTCTAGGTTTCTGGCAGATTTCGCGTCTGCACGAACGACAGGCCTCCAATCGCCAGATCGAGGCCAATCTCGCGGATTCCACGGCTCCGCTCGAAGAGATCCTCTCCCAGGGTGGTGACCTCGAATACCGGCATGTAACCGTGGTGGGAGAGTACGCACCCCGATTCGAAGTGCTTCTTCGCAACCGGTCATACGAGGGTGAGCCCGGGTACCACGTGCTCACCCCCCTGGAGCTCACTGCTGGTACCACCGTGCTGGTCGACCGCGGGTGGGTTCCACTCGGCGTCGAAGGGCCGCCGGTGAGCCTTGCGCCGCTCGAAGGTGTAGTCCAGGTCACTGGCGTGATCCGCACCTCCAAGAGCGCAGGATCCGGACTCGGACCGAAGGACCCCCCCTCCGGGACGTTGACGGCGGTTTTCTGGCCCGACTTGCAGCGACTCGCAGGGCAGATGCCCGGCTCTCTCGAACCGGTCTACGTAGAACTGAGATCTCAGGTTCCTGCGGGAGGCGACGCCCAACCGATCCCTGCAAGCGATCCGGTGCTCACGAACGGACCGCACCTGTCGTACACCGTACAGTGGTTCGCGTTCGCGTTGATCGCCATCGTGGGGTACGGTCTCCTCACTCGGAAGCGAGGCGCGGCGGATCGAGAAGCCTGATCCTTCTCCCTGAACCCGCCTATCATCCGTCACGTGACGCAAGTAGCTCAGCGATGTGCTTGGTGTGGGGGGGTGCTCCCTCGGCACCAAGCCCTCGGACGCCCTCGCGTGTACTGCAAGCAGGGGTGCCGCCAGCAGGCACACATCGCCCGCAAGCTGGCCGCCACTCGGGGACTCGGCCCCGAGGAAGTTCTGATCTCGAGAGCTGCTCTGGAGGAGCTCCAGGGACTGCTGTACGGCCTTCAGACGGCCCTCGAGGATGTAGAGGATGATCTGGTCAGCGGTACCGACCAGGCGTACCGTGAGGCATTCGACTGGCTACGTCGCGCGTGTCTCCCGTTAGCCGAGTACTGGATCGAACCTCGGGCCCTCTAGACCTTCTCGAAGCTGGTGCCCGATGCCGACTCGGCCACGTAGCAGTGTCCCTGGAGACCGGTCGCATCGTGAAACCCGTCTTCTACATTCGAGATGAACTCCTCCGTGGCCGTCCGGTCGACCAGTGCGATCGCAGCGCCGGCATACCCTCCTCCAGTCAGACGAGCGCCGTAGCACCCTGTCGACGACTGAGCGGCCTGCACGATGGCGTCGAGAGGCCGACTCGAGACACCAAGAAGGTCTCTCAGAGAGACGTGGCTCTCATTCATCAAGCGACCTAGCTCGACGAGTCGCCCGCTTCCCAGGGCATCCGCAGCAGCGAGCGTGCGCTCGTTCTCCGTAACGACATGTCGTGCGCAGCGGAGGAGAGGCGGGTCGATGAGGCCCTCGTACTCGGCGAACTGGGTGGACGTGAGATCTCGGAGTGATGAGCATCCGAGTTCACCGGCGGCCGCCTCGCATTGTGATCGAATGCGGTTGTAGCCGGCCTCGAGGAGGTTGCGGCGCGTCCCGGTGTCCATCACCACGAAGGCGGCCTCGGCGGGGATCGGCACGTGCAATGTTTCGAGGTCTCGGCAGTCGATGAGCATCGCGTAGCCCTCACGCGCGGCAGTCGCAACGAGAGGATCCATGATCCCGCTGTGCACGCCCACCCACTGGTTCTCGGCTCGCTGCGCGATCTCGGCGAACGAGGCCGGGTCCCATCCCAGGTCTGCGACTTGCGAGAACACGGCGACGATAGCGACCGTGAGTGCCCCAGAGGAGGATAGCCCTGCTGCCATGGCGACGTCGCTGGTGATGACTCCGTCCCAACCCTGGAGCCGGTTACCTGACTCCTCTAGGGCCCACGCGACGCCCTTGACGTACTCACCCCATCCCTGCGACCGGACCAACCCGTCGAGATCGATAAAGACGTCGTCGACGAAGGCCTCGGATCGCACTCGGACGACGCGATCGTCTCGCGGGCGAAAGGCGACCCAGAGCGCACGGTCGATTGCTGTGGGCAAGACGAGGCCCCCGGTGTAGTCGGTGTGGTCTCCGATGAGGTTGATGCGACCGGGTGATCTGACGAGGCCCGAGGGTTCGCGTCCGTGCTTGGTTGTGAAGAGCATCGTTGCGCGCTCGCGTCCGGGCATGATCGCTCCTTCCCGACGAGGTACGTTAGTGCGCACAGAACACCGCAACGCCGCCGGGTGACCGGCGGCTTTGGACGGCGCTCGGCCAGACTACGCGGTTGCGTCCGCCTGCTCGGCGATCTTCTCGTGAACTTCTTCCATATCGATGTCCCGAACCTGCGTGATCAGATCCTGCAGCATTGGCTCGGGGAGGGCTCCTGGCTGTGAAAATATGATGACCTTCTCGCGAAAGACCATCAGCGTGGGGATGGAGCGAATGTTGAAGTAGCCGGCAAGCTCCGGTTCGGCTTCTGTGTCGACCTTCCCGAAGACCATGTCGGGATACTCCTCCGACATCTTCTCGAAGACGGGCCCGAACATCTTGCAGGGGCCGCACCATTCTGCCCAGAAGTCGATGAGGACCGTGTCGTTGTCGAGGATGGTCTGTTCGAAGTTGTCTTTGGTCAGCGTGAGAGTCGCCATTGTTGCTCCATTTGAGTCGATACCCCTTGGGGGTACATCGTAGTCTTCCGGTACAAGAACACCAGAGCCGGCCCTGAGATTCCCCGTCCTTGTCAACCGAGCTACCGCCAGGGGCACATAGACGATGGAGAGTGGCTCGGCAGTCCGGTGCTCTACAGCCTCGTCGACGGGTACGAGCTGTGACCTCGACTCGATGCGTGTGCGACCACTTGGAAGAAGTCAGGATGTGGGAACTCAGGATGTGGGAACGAGTGATCAGGCGGCGGGGGAGCGAGATGGCGAAGCCAAAGCCCCGCCCACCTACACGGGATCCTGGACAGCTACGGGATCACCGTCAGTCGTCCGTTGCATCCGCGTCCTCTCTTGGGTAGCCCGCATCGTACGGCTCCCTTGCCCCACAGTTCTGTCACGTGACGGTATGGCGCCCGTCCTGGGGTGCAGGAGAAGTGGGGGCATGATCAACGTTCGAGGCAACTCAGGCAGGATTGCCAACTGAGCGTCGCACGTCAATGACCGAAGGGGCCCACGTTCGCCACGCCATGCAAGATCAGTCACCATCTCACACGCCCGCACCGGGCGAAGACGATCGCACGATGCAACAGCGCTGCGAGCAGCGGATGGCAGTGAGACCGTGAGACGTCAGCGTCACCGTTCTATCCCCCCACAACTTCCAGGCCCATATCCATGCGCCCATAATCCTCGTTATGTCGACTAGCGCTGACGTTCGTCCTCTCGCGTGCAGCAGCAGCCTGAACGGCCATCTGCCCCCACGCGAGCCCCTATCCTCTTCACATGCCTGCCGATCCCCCGACCATCGTTGCCACCTCAGGCGGCTACCGCTTGGGAACCCGTGTTCGCATCGAATTCGACGCTCTGGTTCTGCACGCAGTTGAGCGATCCGGGGTCTCCGGGCGTCGACCTCGGCTCACCTATATGGGCACCGCGATCGGCGATCAAAAGCAGGAGTAGTATTGAGTGGCGTCTCGGCCGGTTCGATCTGCTGGTACGTCGGAGGGACCACCGACTCGTTCGGACCGGACCTCCGACCGGTGACCGATGGACTGGGTCTTCTCCCCTATGGCAATGGTGTCCAC